>Ga0256405_10000359_pt1 | contig 152954 bp, 128 predicted proteins | sample RumenRJG_02DNA_FD_189096 | JGI IMG/M metagenome (GOLD analysis project Ga0256405, IMG submission 189096) | Bovine rumen microbial communities from Lethbridge, Alberta, Canada - RJG_02 | ecosystem: Host-associated > Mammals > Digestive system > Stomach > Rumen | place: Canada: Alberta... | reverse complement strand
TTCCGGCGAGCTATACACGCTAGCAGGCATATTTGGAGTACTGCGGGCGTAGGTAACGCCACCACGAACATAGTAGGTAATACCGTCAATGGTACCTGTTGATTTGCGGCCAATGCCGACTTGTTTGATTTGTGCCATAAAGCAATAAAATTTAAATTGTTAATAAAAAGGGTTACTGAATTTTGAGCGCATTCTGCAGTGAGCACTTGCCATAGCCCAGTTTGCCGTCGCGGCGGCCAAGCAAGATAGTATGGCGGTTAGCCTCGTGCGAGACATAGCTCACGTGGATGAACTTAGGATAGAGAATGAGCTGATCATAGTCAATCTGCTCGCTGGTCAGAATCAGACGAAAGGCCTTGATAAGGAGTTCCCTACGGTTCTCTCCCTGAATCCAAAAATCCGCAGCCTGTCCAGTCATATGCTGACTGCGTTCCGAAGAGTGAGCCAGAAGGTCGTTCAGCTTCTTGGTGCGATAGCCACTGGTGATGATCACCGGCATGCCCAGATTCTCGCGAAGCGGTTCAAGGGTACCCTCGCACAGGCGCTTCAGGTTCTCTACTGCCTCTGGAGGAGGAATGTTGACAATCCCACGCTTGCGTGCCGTGTCACTCTCCGTAAGCTCCTTCAGCGTGAAATGCTGCGATAGAAAAATGTCTTTACACATACATAATTATTTTTAAAAGTTCAACAATATTTTCTTGCGAAACCAGCCATCACCAACTTACCCGGGATGCAGTTCAGAACTGATTTCCGAGTGCAAAGATATAACTTTAAATATGCCTTTTCAATTCCGTTGAAAGCCATTGAATAATGGTTGAAACATCATTGATAAATGGTTGAAAGAATAGCGAAAAACCATCATGGCAGAAGATAAAAGCAGCATCATTTTTAACATCTCTGGTGGCAACAACCAGATATTGCCCAACGCCACGAAGGCAGAGCAGCATTTCTATGGCGATCAGTTTGCCAAGGAAGCCTTGCGCAAGGGGGAGCAAGAAGTGCCATCTCTCACCGACGATGAGCGTCGGTTATTCATGTTCATCGAGAACGAAGAGTCACTTCGCAACTATGTCGCCAGTTTCGCTGTATGTAAGACGGCAGCAGAAGTAGGAAAAGTTGTTGCCATCATGTGTGAAAATGAACCACGGCTTGATGAACAACGTGTTGTCAAAGCAGAATTTATCGAAACACTAATACCCCTTATCCCAGGTGTTGAGAAAGGACGCGGCATCGACAATCTGCGTATCCAGATAAATAATGCCTTGGCAGAGCACAAGCGAATCCTCAAGAATAGGTAGAAATATTTTATAAGGTAATGTCAGACAATACCATCGATATCAAAGGCGGCAACAACCAGATACTGCCCAACGCTGATAAAGCCGTGCAGAATATCTATTACGGCGATTCAGCAATCAAGTTGGCTCTTCAACACGCGGAAGAGCCCGTTGAAAACAGTACTGCAGACAAGGACAATACCGGAGGTACGCCCTCTGAGTCGGCTAATCATGAGCAGTCCCAGCGCGCCCCGGAACCTATAACTGCGAAACAAGCATCCGCAATGAAACTGGCAATACTACATCTCTCCGACCTGCACATAGAGAAGGACAACTATCAGTGGCTGTTGAAGAAGGCAGAGCAGATAGTGTCTGCCGTGTGGAACGACTTCTCTGACTGTGGTAAGATTATTATCGTTGTTTCCGGCGATATTGCCAATGCTGGAACCAAGGAAGAATATGGCTATGCGAAAGGATTCTTCCGTGAACTCCTGAAGCAGTTTGCAAAAAGAGGCTTGAAAAACATAGAATTGGAGAATAAAATTATTTGTGTTCCCGGCAATCACGATTGTAACTACGACAAGGACACTACAGCCCGTCAACTGCTACTGGGCAGTCTTCGAGCCAAAGCCGCAGCTATTGACAACAGTGTCTATCATATAATCTCTGAAGTTCAAACGGAGTATGCAGCCTTTGCCAAGGAAATTATGATAGAAAAGGATTTCACCCTTTCCATCAACAACAATATCCCCATCAAGGCTGGCAACAAGACCATTTTATTCCGTCTTTACAACACGTCCTGGATGTCTGTCAAGAAAGAAGAACAAAACAGCATCGTGATGCCTTTGAACTTAATTGAGGAAAATCATCCTGATATCGATTTCGTGATTTCCATATTCCACCATTACTATCCGTGGATAACTCAGGGCTGCGACAACAATAATAAGCGCTTTAACAAGCATATCTTGCGCACTTCTAATATGGCTCTTTACGGTCATGAACACACACCTTCTTCCTCGCAGGTCAAGGATGTGTTTGAAAATGAAACCATCAATGAGTTCCAGGGAGGTGCCTTATGCGTTGACCGTCAGGGCAGCCAACGCACATCTTCGTTCAACAGCTTTGTACTGGATATGGACACCTTTGAATGCACGGTGCGTTCATTTATTTATTCTGACGGTATCTATACCAATCGAAAAGAGGAAACGTTGAATCTAAACCGTGAGCGCAAGACAGACGAGTTCCGTCATAACGCCGTTTTCCTCAATTCTTTGCGTAAGATGTCCATCCCCATCCACAACAGCGAAAATGTAAAGATGACTCTCGATGAGTTTTTTGTCTATCCCGACTTAGAACGTATAAACACTCGTCAGATCAAAGTGGATGAAGACTTTACCGACAGTTCTTCCATCATTGATGACAAGCAGTATAAACTGGTTATGCTGGAAGGCGACGACCAGAGCGGTAAGACCAGTTTGCTCAATATGTACTACCTGCGCTTTGTGGATAATTATATGTACCCGCTGCTTGTCAAAGGTAAAAACATCAACGACAATTTGGACAAGGTTTTAGGTAATGCCTTTTCAGCCCAGTATAGCAGCGAGGATAAGGAAAAGTATTCACAGTATGACAAAGAGCACAAGGTACTACTGGTAGATAACTTTGACGAGTGCCAGCTTAATGACATGGCTAAGAAAAAGGTCATTGATCAAATGATCGAACGTTTTAACAAGGTCATTATCACCATTAAGGAGAATGAAGGTGTCTCTTCCTCCTATTTCCTGATGGAAAAGAAAGAAACTCTGATGGCTCGCATTAAGCCTTTGGGTCATGTGAAACGTAATGAGTTGGTGAAGAAGTTCTACAAGACGTATGATGTAAATGCCTCCACTATGCAGCAACAGGCACAGTTAGAACAGGTGAAAGTTGGATTCGATATGGTTGAGAATTTCCTAGGTAAGGAGTACATGCCGTCATACCCCATCTATATTCTGTCCATCCTGCTGTCGAATACTAAATTGCAGAGCAGCACGCTTGAACAGACAGCCTATGGCTATTGCTACGAGGCCTTGATTACCTGTGCGTTGATGACATGTGTGGACGACAAGACCAAGATTGACCGTTATTATAATGTGTTGATGAATCTGGCCTATTTCATCTATAAAAAGAATGGTAAGCCCATCTCTGAGGATGAGTTCCAGCGTTTTTACGAAGATTACCAGAACATCTACCATGCTCAGGGATTTAAGGAAACCAAGAGAAAACTCTTGAACTGCAATTTGCTACGTTGTACTGATGACTATTACTATAAGTTCTCCTACAACTACATCTACTATTTCCTAGTGGCAAAATATATGGCAGATAATATCCATGACAAGAAAGGTCAGGATGACATTATGGATCTCTGCGTGAACATCCATGATGAACGAAAAGCCAATATTCTTATCTTTATTGCCCATCATATCAAGGCACCACAGTTCATCGAGGCTACTCAGTTGGCTTTGATGACGGCTCTGGAGAAAGAAAAACCGGTGACACTCGACAGGAACGACGATTACTACAAGTTGGTCAATGAACTTTGTGAGAGCCTGAAAAAGGAAATCGTTGCTCCTGGAGTGAAGATTGACCCGGAAAAAGAACGTGAGAAGATGCTACAGAAGCGTGATGATAATGAAAAACTGATGGCAAAAGAGAAGATGAATCCCAACGAGCTTCCAGAAGAGATTCTAAACATGAACAAGTCATTGCGCTCTATCGAGGTGGTGGGACAGATTGTCAAGAACCGTCAGGGGTCGTTGCCCAAGACGGAAATCAGAACTATGGTGAAGGAAATGTACGAGACGGCTTTCCGCACCATCAGCTATTTTGGATCTTTCATCGAGTCGGAGAAGTCGCAGCTCATAGAAGATGTCATTAAAAACAAGAAAGAGGGTGATACAAATGATGAAATCAAAAAGAAGATAGAAAGCTTCTTTGAAATCACTTCTTTAAACTTCTGCCTCTTTGTGTTCTCTAAGGTCATCAAGTCTGTAGGTAATAAGGAGTTGCGATCAACTTTCAATGATATTGCCAAAGAGATGGGCACACCTGCAGCCAAGTTGGTGTCGTTCTCTATGATTACATGTTTTTCGAGGATAGCCATTCCCGATTTGGAAGACATTGTGGAAGAATTGCGCGATAATCCTGTTGCCATGAGCATCATCCGTGCTAGGGTACGATCTTATCTGTACAACAACTATGTTCCCTTTAATGACCGCCAGAAGATTATCAATACAGTTAATTTAAGCCCTAAGGACAGTAGTATCATAGCAAATAAACTTCAGAATAAGTATAGGAAATAGCCATTCCCCATACTCTAGCCATACTCTAGGCAGCAATCACTCTGCTTCTAGGCTGCTTCTAAGCTTACTCATGAGTATGGCTGGGAGCAGGCTAAAGCGAAGCTGAGGTGAGCCAAATATCTTGCAAGTCTAAATGGTGTGACACATAGACAGGGAGATGATACGATTAAACTATATTTCAATGTCAGAACTGATTCATTAGGAAGAATGTGCTTCGAGACATTGAGCAATATTTTTGATAGATTTTTAGTAGATTTCTTTGCGAAAGCAAATAAAAATAAACAGCAAACTTCAAGCATCATACATTATGAACCAAATCACACTTCTCCCCTCGGGGAGACTGAGAGGGGGTTCCTTCCTTCTTCTATTCCTCCTGCTCTATGCAACCAGCATGTTAGCCCAAACGACTGACCTCGCTACGTATGACGTAGTCGCAAAGTCTGGCAACGTATCCATTATCGTCAAGGATAGCGACTACCACATGATAGTCGGTTCCACAAAGAAACCCAAGTTGAATATGACTATGGGCTATTCCAAGGAAAATGCTTTGTCATTTATTGACTATATTCTTGACTTCTCCAAAGATAACTATACGAAAAAGAATCGTAATGTTTCATTGTATGGCGTGATGTTTTTGCTTACCATTACAGGCCAGGGTGAGAATGAGACATTCCATTTCGTAGAACCAGGAAAGAAAGTGAAGTTTGCATTGAGCACAAAAGATTTAAATCAATTCAAGAAATTGATAGAAGATTAAGGTGAAAGAAGGTAAGTTGTTATCAGGTCTAGAGAATAACAATGAGCCTACTTCCTTTCTTGAATAAGATAATTGAAAATATAGTGGAAGTAATCAAAACAGCAATAAATGGCGTGCTCATCATCGAGCCAAAGGTTTTTGGTGATGCACGTGGCTATTTCTTCGAATCTTTCTCTCAACGTGAGTTCGATGAGAAGGTAGCGCCCATCCTCGGTCACACCATCAACTTTGTGCAAGACAACGAAAGTATGTCCTCATACGGCGTGATGCGTGGCCTCCACTTCCAGCGCCCACCATTCACCCTGTCGAAGTTAGTCCGTTGCGTCAAAGGTGCCGTCCTAGACGTCGCCGTCGATATCCGCAAGGGCTCACCCTCCTACGGCCAGCATGTTTCTGTCATTTTAGCTGGTGCTGATATGATTGGCACTCCGTCTCCTTTAGGAGAAGGTTGGGAAGAGGCTGTTCATCGCCAGTTCTTTATTCCTAAGGGCTTCGCCCACGGCTTTGCCGTCCTCAGCGAAACGGCAGTCTTCCAGTATAAATGTGACGAGTTCTACCATCCCGAGGCAGATGGTGGCATCAGTATCATAGATGAATCTCTTGGCATTGATTGGCGTATACAAACAGATAAGGCACTCTTATCAGAAAAAGATATCAAGCATCCTTTGCTAAAAGATTTCGATAGTCCTTTCGATATAAAAGTAAGTTTATACAAATAAAAAATAATCTTATATGAATATGCAATTGATTGATCCTCAAAAATTTGAGGTGGTAAAAGTTTATTCGTTTATTGAACCCTATACTGGGAAATCTGCTTATGTGGGTTATTATCGCCCATATACGAAAAATTATAATCGTAATCTTAACGATGATTTTGATTCAAAATTTGTTGAATGGCTGCAAAGCATGAATCTTCATGATGTGCAGAATGTAGTAAGTGAAGACATCCTGTTTGATATTCAAAAACCTCGAATTCAGCAAATATACGATGGAGGACGCCCTTCAACGATAATGTCTCTTACATGTCATGGTGATTATTCTATGGATGAAGTAATGCAAATGGGACAGATTTGTGGCTATGCAATAAATATTCAAGTATATTGGAATTCTATTGCAAATAATTTCCTTATGCCTTTAGGTGGGGTTATGACTTTTGACAAAACAAAAGAAGCATATTTCCTGGATGTATTGAGTAAAATAGTGCCAATTTAAGTACTTAAATCAATGAAAGTCGTTCTTTTAGCTGGCGGTTTCGGTTCCCGTATAAGTGAGGAATCAGTGTTTAAACCCAAGCCAATGATAGAGATAGGTGGTATGCCCATTTTGTGGCATATCATGAAAGAATATGCTTATTACGGTCACAATGAGTTTATCATCTGCGCCGGATACAAACAGGAATACATCAAGGAGTGGTTTGCCAACTATTTCCTTCACAACAGTGATGTCAGCTTTGACTTCCGTGATGGGAAGAACGAGATGACTGTGCACCATAGCAAACTGGAACCTTGGAAAGTGACTGTCGTGGATACTGGCTATAATACTATGACTGGAGGCCGTATTAAGCGTGTACAGGAATACGTTGGCAATGAAACCTTCATGATGACCTATGGAGATGGTGTTTGCGATGTGGACATCAATAAACTGGTAGCGTTTCATAAGAGTCATGGCAAGAAGGCAACCCTTACTGCAGTTAAACTTGCCCAGGATAAAGGTGTGTTGAATATTACAAGCGATTATGCAGTTACCTCTTTCCGCGAGAAGAATAAAACAGATGGTGCTCCAATCAATGCCGGTTATATGGTATTAGAGCCTTCAGTGTTTGACTTGCTTGATGGTGATGATTGCGTGTTTGAGCGTAAGCCTTTGGAGACACTTGCAGGACAAGGTGAACTGATGTCTTATATCCATGAAGGCTTCTGGCAGTGTATGGACAATATCCGTGAAAAGACCTTGTTAGAAAATCTCCTTAAGAATAATGCCGCTCCTTGGAAGAAGTGGGAGAGAGAAGTTCCGAACATTTAAATGAAAATAAAAGAGAAAAATATATGGCAAAAAAAGAAGAACTGAAAGCTCAGATCCTTGAGCTGACTCGGGAGTATTATAAAGAGGTTCATGCCCAAAAGAAGGAGTTTGAGCCCGGTAAGACATTTGTCCATTACGGAGGACGTTTCTTCAACGATGAGGAAATGGTGAACCTGGTGGACTCGTCACTGGATTTCTGGCTGACACAAGGCCCTTGGACACATAAGTTTGAAAGACGTATGGCTGATTGGTTGGGCGTGAAGTATTGTGCAGTTACAAACTCGGGTTCTAGTGCCAATCTCTTAGCATTCTATACACTGACTTCGCATAAACTTGGTGAACGTAGAATCAAGAAGGGTGATGAGGTGATTACTGTAGCCGCAGGTTTCCCCACAACTGTTACTCCTATCATCCAGTATGGTGCTATTCCTGTGTTTGTGGATGTGGCATTGCCTGGATTTGACATTGATGTGACTCAGTTGGAAGCAGCTTACAGCCCCAAGACCAAGGCTGTGATGATGGCTCATTCATTAGGCAATCCGTTCAACCTGAAAGCGGTGCTTGCTTTTTGTGAGAAGCATAACCTCTGGCTAATTGAAGATAACTGCGACGCATTAGGTTCTGAATATACCATTGATGGCGTGACTAAGAAGACTGGAACCTGGGGACATATCGGTACCAGTAGTTTCTATCCTCCCCACCACATGACGATGGGAGAGGGCGGTGCCGTCTATACCAACGATCCAGAGCTGAATAAAATTACCCTTTCGTTCCGTGATTGGGGACGTGATTGCTGGTGCGCATCTGGTGTGGATAACACCTGCCGTATGCGTTTCACAGGTCAGTTTGGTGAACTGCCCAAGGGCTATGACCACAAGTATGTGTATAGTCACTTCGGTTTCAACCTGAAGATTACGGATATGCAGGCCGCTGTGGGTTGTGCCCAGTTGGACAAACTGGACCAGATTGTGGCTGCCCGTCGTGCCAACTACCAGATGCTGTATGATGGTCTGAAGGACGTTCCCGGACTGATTCTTCCTGTGGCGGAAGCCAACAGCAATCCTTCCTGGTTTGGTTTTCTGATTGCCGTGAAGGAAGATGCGGGATTCACCCGCAATGAATTGACCGGCTATCTGGAGCAGAACAAAATCCAGACCCGTAACCTCTTTGCCGGTAACCTGACCAAGCATCCTTGCTTTGACGAGATGCGGGCAACGGGTGAAGGTTATCGCATTGTGGGTGAACTGAAGAACACCGACTTTGTAATGACCAACGGTTTCTGGATTGGTGTGTTCCCCGGTATGACCAAGGAAATGAATGAATGGATGATTAAGTGCATCAAGACATTTTGCACGGAACATGCAAAATGAGTTTCAGGTTTCAAGATTCAAGTTTCAAGAGACATGAACATAGATATATTCAATAACTTTTATAAAGGCAAACGAGTTCTTGTAACCGGCCATACTGGTTTCAAGGGCTCTTGGCTGAGCATCTGGCTCCACGAATTGGGTGCAGAGGTCGTAGGTGTTGGTCTTGAACCATACTCGGAGAAAGACAACTTTGTTCTCAGTGGTATTGGTAAAAAGATAAAAGCAGACATCCGTGCAGACATCCGTGATGGAGGGAAGATGAAAGAAATCTTCGCTCAGTACCAGCCGGAGATAGTCTTTCATTTGGCCGCACAACCCTTGGTACGCCTCAGTTACGAGATACCTGTAGAGACCTACCTGACCAATGTGATGGGTACAATCAACATCATGGAAGCCATCCGTGCCACGGAAAGCGTCAAGGTTGGTGTGATGATAACCACTGATAAGTGCTACGATAACAAAGAGCAGATGCGCGGTTATAAGGAAGATGATCCGTTTGGCGGTTACGACCCCTATAGCAGTAGTAAAGGTGCTTGCGAGATAGCTATCCAGAGTTGGCGCAGAAGTTTCTTCAATCCCGAGGATTATGGTAAGAAACACCATCTAAGCCTTGCCAGTGTGCGTGCAGGAAACGTGATTGGTGGTGGCGACTGGGCAAAAGACCGTATTATTCCTGATTGCATTCGTGCTTTAGAGGCGGGCAAGCCCATTGAAATTCGTAGTCCAAAAGCCGTGCGACCTTGGGAACACGTTCTGGAACCGCTGAGCGGTTATATGCTCCTTGCCCAGAAGATGTGGGAGCGCCCTACTGAGTATTGTGAGGGTTGGAACTTTGGTCCTGAGCAGGAGAGTGTTCTTACCGTTTGGGAAGTGGCTACTGCTATGATAGAGAACTTTGGCTATGGAGAATTGAAGGATGTGTCAGATTCTAATGCGCTCCATGAGGCCAACCTGTTGATGCTGGATATCACCAAAGTTAAAACTCGTCTAGGATGGAAACCTCGTTTGGATGCAAAGAATTGTGCTGTCCTTACTTCTGATTGGTATAAGCGTTACCAGATGGAAGACGTTTATAGCATCTGTATTGACGAAATTGAAAGATTCTTAAAATAATGGAGAGAGTTATCATAACTGGAGCAGACGGGTTTGTTGGTAGCTATACAGTACAAAAATTTCTTGAAGAAGGGAAACTCGTGTTAGCATTGGATATGCTACCAGAACCTAGACGCCTACAGTCACATGAGAATTTACAATACTTACAATGCGACATATCTGATATAGGCGAAATGCGTAAGAAGATTGAGCACGATAAGTATGATACTTTTATTCATTTTGCTTGGGCAGGATCTGCAGGGCCTGGTAGGACTGATTTTAATCTGCAGATGCTAAATGTGCAAAGTACGGTTAATTGTGTGAGGATGGCTAAGGAACTAGGATGTAAACGATTTGTTGGGGCAGGGAGTATTATGGAATATGAAATGGAGGATTCCACACATACTCAAGGAAACAAACCCAGCCCTAGTTATATTTATAGTCTTGGCAAATTCATTGCGCATAGTATGAGTAAAATAGTCGCAGCAGAGATAGGGATAGACCTACTCTGGCCAATGATTACCAACGCATATGGTATTGGCGAATTTTCTCCAAGGTTTGTAAACTCTACGTTGCGCAAGATGATGAATAAAGAACCGCTCGAGTTTACTGCAGGAACACAAACATACGATTTTGTCTATGTGAGCGATGTGGCAAAGGCATTTTATCTTGTTGCAGAAAAGGGTAAACCCTTCTGCGAATATATGATTGGAAGCGGGAATGCTCGTCCTTTGAAAGAGTTTATCATCGAAATGGTGAAATCGTGTGCACCTGACATGACTCCGATTTTTGGAAATGTACCTTATGCGGGTACAATTCTTCCATTAGAGACATATAGTATTAAAGCCTTAAAGGAAGATTGTGGCTTTAATCCAGAATGGAGTTTTGCTGAGGGTACTAAAAAAACCATGGAATGGCTAAAAACATTGTAAAATGGAAATATTAAAGACACCGTTTGAGGAATTGTATTTGCTACAGACAGTGAACTTCCAGGATAATAGGGGCGGCTTCCAAAAGTTATTCAACTTTGATTTCTTCAAAGAGAATGGTCTGGATTGCGATTTCAAGGAGTTCTATTATTCTGTGAATAAGAAGGATGTAGTTCGTGGAATGCATTTTCAGTTGCCCCCATTTGATCATACAAAGGTTGTTTATGTCAGCAAGGGTAGGATTAAAGATGTGGTTGTTGACATCCGCAAGAAATCTGCTACATTCGGAAAATGCTTTTCCATTGAACTGGATGAACAGAAAGGTCTGTATCTGTATATACCCAAGGGCTTTGCCCATGGTTTCTTGTCTTTGCAAGATAATACAATTGTAAACTATGCCCAGACTTCATGTTATAACAAAGAATGTGACTGTGGAATAGACCAGAACTCTATAGGGTTTGATTGGGGCGTAGAGAACCCGATTGTATCAGGAAGAGATTTAACCTTCCCTGCTTTGCAAGATTTCAAATCTCCCTTTTGAGCAAAGATTTATTTAGAAAATGGTTTTTAATTTTTCTTTTGCAGAGAGGAATAATGATAATGAGTAGATGCGGTTGACGATTGATTATTGTCAAGAATAATTTAACAATAGCTTAAATTATTAAATGCATATTATTATTAATAGACTTCGGGATATTAAGGATCCTAGGAGTAAAAAGGCTGTAAAGAATGTAGTTGCCTCTTTCGGATTAAAGGGGCTGTCCATGCTTTTTTCTTTTATTCTTGTTCCTCTTACTTTATCATATTTAACTCAGTATGAGTATGGAGTATGGTTAACATTAAGTTCAATACTTGTTTGGCTAGATTTCTTTGATATAGGATTGGGTAATGGCCTTAGAAATAAACTTACAGAGAGTATTGCACAAGGCGATTGGGATAAAGGACGTTCATATGTCAGCACTACTTTTTTTATATTAAGTATTATAGGAGTAATAGTAATTTTCTTATTCTATATTGTTTCTTTTTTTGTCGATTGGGATGTTGTTTTGAATACAAGAGATAAACCAATACCACAACTAGGGGAAATAGTTTTTATCGTTTTTTTATTATGTGTGGTCAATTTTGTGATGAAAATCATAGGAACAATTTTCACGGCCAATCAAGAGCCTATGATTTCTAATTTGTTTAGTTGTTTGGGGCAAGGTTTTTCGATTGTATTGATTTTTTTATTGAAGCAATTAACTGTTGGCAATCTAATGTACGTTGCGATTTGCTTTTCTATATCTCCGATCTTAGTCTATCTATTCTCATATCCTTATGCATTTAAGCTAAGATTTCCGGAACTGGCACCATCAATAAAGAGTATTGATATTCATCTGGTTAAAGATATTGCGGGTCTTGGGTTACAATTCTTTTTGATTCAAATAGTATGTCTTATACTATATCAATCAAGTAATATTATCATAGCACAGCTTTTTAGTCCTTCTGATGTGACGCCATATAACATCGGTTATAGATATATGAATATGATAACAATGTTATTTATGATTATTATTACTCCTCTATGGTCTGCTATTACTGATGCTTATGTAAAGAATGATTTTATGTGGATTAGAAGGAGTATTTCTCTTATGATTAAAATATGGCTTGGTTTTTCTATACTTGTTGTAGCTTTCTTTTTATTATCTTCTTTCTTTATTAAATTATGGGTTGGAGAGAGTATAATAGTTCCCAAACAAATATTGTTTGCCATTGGAAGTTTTGTAGTAGTAGATATGTGGAATCGAATCTTTTCATCGTTTGCTAACGGGATAAGCCATTTGAAAGTTCAATTGTATACAGCAGCGTTGGAAGGTGTTCTGTTTATCCCTTTAGCAATTCTATTGTCAAATCGCTTTGGCGTTGCGGGAGTTGCATGGTCCTTAACGCTTGTTTCTTTAATACCTTCAATCGCTTTATTTGTTGATTATCATAGATGTCTAAAAAATAGAAAATAATGGTTAAGAAAAAATTGTCAATTTGTATCCCTACGTATAATAGAAAAGAAAAAGTTATTCACCAGATAGAAAGGATAATTCAGTCAGGGATTCTTAAATCAGGTAATGAGGTGGAACTTGTTGTTTCAGATAATTGTTCTGATGATAATACTTACGATTCTCTGTTTTCATTATTCCATGATCAAGATGGTATTAGTCTTTATCATCAAAATAATAATTTGGGATTGGTAGGCAACTTGTATTTCCTTTTTGATATAGCAAAAGGAGAGTATATCTGGTTCCTCAGTGATGATGACCCGATTGATCCAAGGTCAATTGGAAATTTGTTGTCGATAATAATTGATGATCCCAGATCCTTCTATCTTCTTAATTTTGTTACAGATGATAATTCTGAATTGTTTTGGAGAGAAAGCAATGATTATCTTTCTTTATTTAATGATAAAACATGGGGAGGTTTTGGCCTTTTAAGTACTCAAGTTTTGAAAAAGGAATCATTTAAAGACTTCTATTTATTTTCTAAAGATAGGTATAATCTGTGTCAACCAGTAGCAGTTTCTCTATATGGATTAGTATATTTAAATGGTATTATTTGCTATGATATTGTGGCAATTACTCATCATATAGGGGATTATTCTTGGAAAAACAAAACATTGCAGGTTGGAAGTGTTTATCTTTATGATTCTATTAAAGTATTAGAAATCTATGGAAGTGACAAAAAATACCAAGAAATTATTACTGCATTAAAAAAAATGCATGGTTTTTGTACATGTTCATTTATTCATATTATTCGTAATAAAGATTTTAAGTATGCTCAAAGACTTTTTAAAGATAATCTTTTAGGATATATTTTACTAAGAGCAATATGTTATATTATCAAATCAAAGTTTAGTAGACTCATTAAAAAAACTTATGCTCAAAAAGTTTCTATTATATTATAGTAATGTTTTACGATTTGCATGTTTTCCCAAGTCCTCTTATATTGATAAGCCTTTAAGAATTAATGGCGGGAAAAATATATTCATTGGAAGCAATGTATATATTCAATATAAGACTTGGCTTGCTTCAGAACCTCTGACGGGGGAAAAGAAGAGTAAATTAGTAATAGAAGATGGGTGTACAATAGGTCACTTCAATCATATTTATGCTACGAAATCTATTATCCTTCATAAGAATGTTTTGACTGCAGATAAAGTATATATCTCGGATAACTTGCATGGTTATGAGGATATAAATACTCCTATAATTAAACAACCAATAGTTCAGAATGGGACGGTGGAAATTGGAGAGGGTTCGTGGTTGGGGGAAAATGTCTGTGTTTTAGGTGCCCATATAGGAAAGCATTGTGTTATTGGTGCAAACAGTGTAGTAACTCGAGATATTCCAGATTACTCTGTTGCTGTAGGTGCGCCAGCCAAAGTGATAAAGAAATACAATTTTGAAACCAATCAATGGGAGAAAGTTTTGTCAACAATATTTTAATAGCAGGTGGGGCGGGATTTATAGGTTCCAATGTTGCTTTGCAATTGCTAAACAGAGGTTATCATGTAACGGTTCTTGATAATTTGTCAGAACAGATTCACGGAAAGAACCCTGATATAACATCACCGCTTTATAATAGTATAAAGGACAAAGTACGTTTTATACATGGTTCTGTAACCTCTCGTGAAGACTGGATGAGGGCTCTTGAAGGTCAAGAGGCTGTTATTCATCTTGCTGCTGAAACAGGGACAGGCCAGTCGATGTACGAGATAGAGAAGTATATAAACACTAATATCGGTGGAACAGCTCTGCTTCTTGATATTCTCACTAACACGAAGCACTCGGTAAAGCGTGTTTTAGTGGCTGAGTCGAGGGCTATCTATGGCGAGGGAAAATATCATTGCGAGAAGTGTGGTGACGTCCATCCTGGTGACAGACAAGATGAGGATATGTCAAAGGGTGACTATGAATGTCATTGTCCCAAGTGCGGAGGGAAACTGACATTGGTAGCAACAACGGAAGATTCTGCAATCCATCCTTCATCCGTTTATGGTATATCCAAGCAAGTGCAGGGACAGTTGGTGCATCTTGTATGCCCAACGATTGGAGTAGAGTCAGTCTCTTTCCGTTATCAGAATGTGTACGGTCCAGGACAGTCACTGAGCAATCCATATACAGGTATATTAAGTATTTTCTCTACTCGTATCAAAAATCACAATCCTATTAACATCTTTGAGGATGGCAAGGAAACACGTGATTTTGTCTATATTGACGATGTCGTTGATGCTACAATTCGAGGGCTTGAAGTTCCAGAGGCTAACGGACATGTGTTCAATGTCGGTACTGGCGTGGCCACGGACGTATTAACAGTAGCCAAGACTCTTTGTGAGAAATATGGTATTGAAGTACCTATCACTGTAAGTGGAAACTATCGCTTAGGGGATATCCGGCACAACTATGCCGACATATCGCTTGCGCGTAGCATACTAGGTTTCGAACCACGATGGAATTTTAGTGACGGTATAGCTCAGTTTTGTAAATGGGTAGATCAGCAAGAAATACAAGAAGATAAATATGAGGCCTCTATTGAGAAGATGAAGAAAAAAGGTCTATACAAATAATTTGAAAGATGAAAGTATTAGTGACTGGTGCCAATGGCTATATTGGCAGGCATGTAGTAAAGTCCTTGTTGGATATAGGTCATGAGGTAACTGCTTGCGACCTACGCATATCAGATATTGATAGTAGGGCTGCTGTTTTAGAAGAGAACCTGTTTGGCAATATAACAAATATATTTGAGAGATTAGGTTCTCCCGATGTGTGTATTCACATGGCTTGGAGGGATGGATTTGTGCATAATTCACCCAGCCATATTGGTGATTTGTCAGCACATTACAAGTTTTTGACCGCAATGATTGATGGTGGACTTAAGCACCTTGCCGTGATGGGAACTATGCACGAAGTTGGTTATTGGGAAGGGGCTATTAATGAAAATACACCATGCAATCCCATGTCTATGTATGGTGTTGCTAAGAATGCCCTCCGCCAGGCAATGATGTTATATTGTAAAGATAAGGACTGCAAACTTTATTGGTTGAGAGCGTATTATATCCTGGGGGATGATTCGCGCAATCATTCTATCTTTGCTAAGTTATTACAGGCAGACAAAGAAGGCAAGGCATTGTTTCCATTTACAACAGGAAAGACAAAGTATGATTTTATCTCTGTAGAAGAATTGGCAAAACAGATAGCGATAGCATCTACTCAAGAAAAGATTACGGGAATAATTAATTGTTGTAGCGGAAATCCGGTAAGTCTTGCTGATAGGGTAGAACAATATATCAAGGATAATCATCTGTCCATCAAGTTGGATTATGGAAAATACCCTGATAGGCCCTATGATTCTCCTATAATATATGGGGATGCAACTAAGATACAAACAATACTGAGTAACGGTTCAAAATAATGGGTAAAAAGGTCCTGTTTTTGGCGCCTAAGGTCGCTAATATTTATCTTGATATTATTGCTGAATTAGAACGGCAGCAATATGAAGTAGACTATTTTGAATATAAAAGTTACAAATTAGATCCACATTATCTTAAGGGATATGTGAAATATGGAAGAGTATTCACCAGTAAATTAGTATCTTCTTATTTTATAAAAAAAGATTGGATAAAATTTCTTGCATCTGATACGTATAATAAAGTATATGATTATTTGTTTGTAATTGATGGATACTCTCTTCATCCCTGTCTATTTGAAATATTACGGGAAAGGAATCCTCAATTAAAATCTATTAATTACTTATTTGACACATGTCGTAGTAATTATGAGTTTAATGTTCACTTCCCTTATTTTGATAAAGTAGCAACATTTGATATAGAGGATTCAAGAAAATTTGGAATAAAGCTTTTGCCAATATTTTATCCAAATTATAAACAAATCAATGTAAGTCAAGACATTGATTTGTTTGGGCTTGGATCTGATATTGGAGTAAGATTCCGCTTATTTTCCCTTCTTAACGAGTATTCCAAGAGAAACAATTTGAATTCTTTTATTAGGATATTTCATCGACCAGCTAAAAATCTTAAACAGTATAAGTGGAAATATAGATTGGTAGAAACACTTTCATCTCAAGATGTGATGACCCCTCCTGAACATTTTAACTCTCCTATTATTACGGGTAAATCAATGTCAACATCTGATTATCAGACGATGATTCTTCGCAGTAGAGTTATCATAGATAGTAATGCCCCACATCAAGATGGCTTGACAGCTAGATTTATGTGGGCATTAGGTGCGGGAAGGAAAATAATAACAACAAATAAAGCAGTTAGTGAATATGATTTCTATACGCCAGAACAAATTTTTGTTGTAGATGATATCGACACATTCTTAAAGACTAAGGAGTTTGACGATTTTCTGAAATCACCTTATATAATGCCAGTGCAAATAAAAAGCATCATAGAAGTTTATCGCTTAGATAACTGGATAAGGACATTGCTAAGATAATCCTTGTAAATCAATTCAAGATGATTTTAGGTATATTCATAACATTATTATATTTATTATACTTAATTGCGGATTTTAAACGCGGTGTAATATTGGTAGGAATGACTATCCAGTTTCTTCCATATGTTGGTACTGGTATCCCTAAAGTGAAAGTGTTTACTTTGTTGATTGTTGTTATCTTTTTTTTATATATATGTCGTGGAGGCAACTCAAAATCAGGTAATTATCCAAGGTTGCTTAAAAGCGCAAGTTCTCTTTTCGTTTTTTCTTATCTCATATCTGAAATTTTTAGCAAAACACAACATCACTATCTGACTATTTTTAGTAATCTTATCACTTATTTTTTGTTTCCATACTTTTTATGGAAAAGTATTGACACAAAAAACAGATTAGAATTTGCATTAAAAGTATTAAAGATATTTTTGGCTATTTCTTTTGTGTTTGGTCTTATGGAATTAATTCTTTCGCATAACTACTTTTATGAGTTTATGTCGAAAAATCTTATCTTAGAGGATTGGACCGAAATAAGAGAAGATACAAGATATGGTTTCAAAAGATGTCAATCTATATATGCTTGGTATCTACCATATGGAATGATTTCGCTATATGGGTTTATTGTATTTTATGCTCATCGATTTTTATTTTACATAAAGAAAAACTTTCAAATATTTATGATGCTAGCAATGCTCTTTATGGCCTTTACGACAGGTTCTAGAGCAGTTCTTCTGGGGATTATTATTACATTTGTAACTATCGTGATGCAGAAAAGGAATTTTCATAACATAATAAGACCTCAAAATATAGTTCTATTATTAATAGTTGGATTTTTATTATCCGGAACATTATATCAGGTATATGATTCAATTGTGAATTCTGGTAGTTCTGAATATGCAAGAGGAAGTAGTGAAGGAATGAGGTTAAATCAATGGCTAATTTGCCTTCCTTTTTGGTTGCAATCTCCTATAATAGGCAATGGGAAATTGTATATGTGGGAAGTAGTTGGTAGTAAAAATTCAGATATATTAGGCGCAGAGAGTATTTGGTTTTCTTTATTTGTTGATTTCGGCCTTATTGGTGTTCTATCTTTTCTCTTCTTAATTTGGGCTTGCATGTCTTTATTAAGAAAGGTTGATTTTAGTTTAATCTGTTTGCCATTATCTTATTTAATAATGCTTTCTTTATCAACATTTGAAGGTGCCACATTCAATATTTTAATAACATTTTCAGTATTGATATTAAAAATGAATAAGTATTTTCATATAAGTATAAATTAATGGAAGGATGAAACGAATTGGTTACATATCCACAGAGTGGCTTATAGATACTGATATTACTGTAATAGGTGGATTGGCATCAGAATATGAATTGCACTTCTTTTATGTCTGTAATTTCAACTCCCCTAGGTACAGTATTGAGAAACTAAAGTCATTTTGTTTGATTCATAACATTCGGCTTCATCTATATGATCATAGTGCGAAATACTTGTCCCTAAAGACTTTCTGGCTGAATTATAGGATAATAAAAGACGTATCAAGATTAAATCCGGAATTAATAGTGAAGATAAATAGCCATTTATATTGGCTAACTCTTGCTTCTTTATTATTAAGAAAGAAAATTGTATATGGCTTTCATGATGTAAAACCTCATTCTAACACAAAAGGAGGACTCCTTATAGATTTTGTTATCAAACAAACAATTAAACTGAATGAAATGTTTTTTGTTTATAGTTCAACCCAATATAATTACTTTAATAAACTATGGCCAAACAAATATGTTGTAAATGTTGGAATGAGTGTTAAATCGTTTGGAGAGTCAAATGCGGAGTGCCCTCCTATTTCAGAAGGAGTTAGGCTATTATTCTTTGGACGAATAGAAGCATATAAGGGATTAAGTGATCTGATATCTTGCATAGAGAAGTTGCAAGAAGAAGGTATTGATAATCTAAATCTTTCAATTTATGGAAAAGGTCCATATTGGCCTAATTGCGAATCCCTTATAAAAACAAGGAAGAATTATAATCTCAATATTCGTTTTATTGAAAATGAAGAGATTGCCAAATTGTTTTCTTCTCACCATTTTCTCATTCTTCCATATAGAGATACTACTCAGTCTGGTCCTTTGCTAATTGCTGCCAATTATGGGATTCCTATTGTTGCACCTCGATTCCCTTCCTTTTTGGAAATTTATTCGGAGAATTCTGCTCTATTTTATGATAAAGGGAACTTGTTGGATGCGTTAAAGAGGCTTTCTACATTCACTGATAGCGATTATAGTAATCTTAAAAATAATGCGGAAAGTCTAAAGAATAGATTAAGCGAAAAGACAATATCAAATAATTATATTAATTTCTTTAATAGTATTCTTAATAATGATAATTACTAAGACACCTTTCCGAATGTCGTTTTTTGGTGGAGGAACAGATATCCCAGAGTTTTTTAATGAGCATGGTGGATCTGTTATTTCCACGACATTTGATAAATTCTGTTATGTAAATGTTAGGCATATGCCTCCGTTTCATCCTTACATCTCAGAATTGGTGCATAATCGCTTTGAGCGAGTAAATAATATAGAGGAGATTGAGCATCCGCTGATTAGGGAATGTATGCGCTTGCATGATATCCATGAGATACGTCTGACATACGAGGGAGATCTGCCTGCTCGAAGTGGTCTTGGCACAAGTTCAACATTTGCTGTTGGCATGCTGAATGCGTTTTGTGCTTTAAAAGGCAAGATGATGAGCAAGCAACAACTTGCTCAGGAGGCTATACTGGTAGAACGTGACATCCTTCAGGAACATGGGGGGTGGCAGGATCAGGTGGCTGCTGCCTTTGGCGGTCTAAACAGAATTGATTTTAAAAACGGTGATTTCTCTATACACCCAATAGTTATTTCACCTGAACGGAAGAAAGAATTGGATGAGAACTTGTTGTTGTTCTATACAGGAATACAAAGATTTTCTTCCGAAATTCAGGCCAATACTTTTGCAAGACCTGTAGATAAGACGCAGCAGTTAAAAGACATGTTAGCTCTGGTAGATGAGGCTGAGGGTATTCTTTGTAGCAGGAATGCTTCGCTCAATGAGTTTGGTAAGCTTTTGGACACCACTTGGAAACTTAAGAGAAGAACTGGTACAAAGGTAAGCAATGGTTCTATTGATGAATTATATGCGTCAGCTATAAAAGCAGGTGCGATAGGTGGTAAACTACTTGGCGCTGGTGGAGGAGGGTTCCTGTTATTCTATTGTGAGAAGGAGAAACAAGATAAACTAAAGAAGGCGATGGAGCAACTTATGATAGTTCCGTTTAACTTTGAGAATGAAGGGACTCAGATTTTATATTATAATCCCCAATCGTATTCACCGAGAAAAGATATTATTCTAAGATGATAGAAGGACATTTGAACCATTTGATAGATAGATATCCCAAACTTATTGTTTGCAGAGAGGATATTTGTTTGGCATATAAGCTACTTGAAACAGCCTATACTTCTGATAGAAAGTTGCTCGTGTCGGGTAATGGTGGGTCAGCTTCCGACTCTGAACATATAGTTGGTGAACTGATGAAGGAGTTCCGCCTGAAACGAAAGATCTATGCAGATCAGGCTGAGGCCATGAAGGCGATAGACCCGGAGATGGGAGCGACACTGGCCGAGAATCTTCAAGGTGCGCTGCCTGCTATCTGCCTGACGGGGCATTCTTCGTTGACAACGGCATTCATGAACGATGCTAATGCCGACCTGGTGTTTGCACAGCAGGTAAATGGATATGGAAAGCCTGGGGATGTGTATCTGGGCATTTCGACTTCAGGAAATAGCAAGAATGTCGTCTATGCCGCCATTACGGCTAAAGCAAAAGGTCTTAAGGTTATTGGTCTGACAGGGGCATGTGAGAGTAAGTTGTCGAAATTGGCGGATGTCTGTATTCGGGTGCCTGAGACTGAAACTTATAAGATACAGGAATTACATTTACCAGTGTACCACTGCCTATGCTTAATGTTAGAAGATAATTTTTTTGGTTAGAATCTTTATTTTGCAATCATAAATTTTTAAGATGATCCATATTGTTAAATACTTTATTGGTTGTGTTTGTCTTATTCTGGTTTCTTGTGATGGAGCAGATTATCCAGACATTCTAGAATTCCATTCTCAAAAGGATATAATTCCTGTTTTGAAAAATTTTAAGTCGGTAAACAATTTGTCAGAAAATTCAGATCAAGAATACACCCCTTTATCTCTTTTGTGGTTTTCTGATATACATGGGAATATGGTGAATCTTTCTCGAATTAGTAGTTTCTATGGGGAGTATAAAGACTATATTGACGATGTTCTTCATACTGGAGATTGCCAAATTGCTCAATTTGGGGACGATTTTAGTTTTTGGGCGAATAATGGCGGGAGTTGCTATTTGAACATAATGGGAAATCATGATGTTTGCAGTTACCACCAATATGAGTTGGATATAATGTCACAAAAACAATGTTTTGATAAATTTTTCAAACCCCATATTGGGCGTTGGGGTGTGAATTATGAGGATAATAAAACATATTGGTATAAAGATTATTGGTTCGCAAAATCAGAGGAATGTCCAGGAGGAATAAGACTGATAGGCTTAGATCTCTTTCATTGGAAAGAAAAACCTCAATTTAATAATGATAAAGAAAAGACAATAGATGTATATCCTGATGGAACACCAGTTGACCAAGGGGAACAGGAAAAGTGGTTTGTGGATGTTTTGCAAGATGCAATCAATAATGGGTTAGCTGTTATAGTTGCAATTCATAATCCTACGCCAAATCTCAGTGTAATTGAGTGTAGTTTTAATGTCATTGACAGATGGGAAGATTCTGGTTTAAGAGGTGATATGATTGCTGATGTCCAATCATTTATTGACAAAGGTGGGGAATTTATTACATGGTTATGTGGACATGTTCATCAAGATTGGATGGGAAATATCATAAGTTATCCTTCTCAGACTTTATTGACTATTGGAACTTCTAACTATACAACACCATATAAGTTTGATAATATGGAAGGTGGTACAAAATCGATGGACAGATTTAATATTTTTAATGTTGAACCTCAAAAGAAATATATTAGAATGTTTCGAGTTGGATTAGAATATGACAATCATGGTAGGCATATAGGAAGTGTCGTCTATGATTATAAGAATAAAGTTCTGATTTCGAATGATTAATCTTATCTATGAAAAAACTTTTGAAAGAAAAATAGTATATGCTTTCTAACGTTAGATTAAAAAAGGCACTCAAGAATACAATATTCCCTATTTTGACTCTCGTCAATAAGTTTATTCCTAAGAGGGACGACATTATTCTTCTTTATTCAGGGAATAAAGGTATTAATAATTGCCTTCTACCCTTAAGGAAATATTTGTTGGACAATGGATATGACCGTAGGTATAGTATATATTGCGGTATAGAGAACATGAAGTATAAAGATGAAGAAACTCGTGTAAAATTTATCACCCAGTTTCAATCTATCTGGCTATATCTTCGCACTGTACATGTATTCTATACGACGGGGCAGATCCCAATCAAACCAAGTAAAAAACAATGTGTCATTCAGCTTTGGCATGGAAATTCAAACTTCAAAACGATAGGGAAATGGTCGAATATCAATAATGGCGATGAATTTTTCTTCACCTATATGTTTGCTCCATCAGAATTGTACGTTCCAATACAGGCAAGCGAATATGGTTGTCCAGAAAGTTGTATTGTTCCTTATGGTGATATGTTTGTGGACGAACTACTTGAATCACCCAAAGAAAGGAGTTGCTATCTTGAATTTAACAAGCTCTTGCTGTGGGCACCAACTTTTAGGAAGAGCGACTACTTGGGGTATGATGATTCAGAAATGGAGAATCTTGTACCAATGTTCTGTGAAGAAGATTATCCTTCGTTGAATGAAACTTTAAAAAAATACAATATTAAATTGATAGTGAAGCCACATCCTATGCAGGATAATATTGGTAGTGGCCAAAGACATTTCTCCAATTTGGATATTTTTACACATGAAGAATTTGTGGCTGCAGGGTTAAAACTCTATCCACTGTTGGCACAGTCAGATGGGTTAATAGGTGATTATTCATCAGTTTCTCTACAATATATGCTGATGGATCGCCCGATGGCTTTTGTCGTTCCAGATATTGAGGAGTATGCCCAAAGGCGTGGCTTTGTATTTAAAGATCCAGAGAATTATATGGGTGGTCATATCATCAAGAATAAAGAAGAGTTCTATTCTTTCTTGGATGATTTTGCCAAAGGCGAAGACCCCTATAAAGAGAAAAGGCATCAGGTATGTGACATGGTGTATAAATATAAAGATGCAGGAACACGCCAAAGAGCTGTTGAATTGAGCGGGTTGCGTTTATAGGAAAAATGAAAAAGATACTCATTGTTATAGCAACAGCCTATATTCCTACAGGCGGATTAGCAGGTGTTGTCATGAATTACTATCGGAAGATAGACAAAACCGATATACATATAGATATTGCCTCTACAAATGAGGCTCCAGATGTGCTTGTGCGAGAACTGCAAGATAATGGCAGTAATTACTATTGCCTTGGGAGCAGGAAAAATGTCTTGCGGTACTTTTGGAGATTATGGTGTCTGTGTAAAGGATATGATATTATCCATGTCAATGGGAATAGTGCCACAACGGTGATTGAGCATTTGGCAGCAACATTTGCTGGTGTAAAGAGGCGTATTAATCATAATCATACAAGTATTCCAGATCACAAGGCGACAAGTGATATTCTCTATCCGTTGTTTAAACGTTTGGTGACAGATAGAGTCGCTTGTTCGGATTTGGCTGGCAATTGGCTCTATGGGAAAGGGAACTTCCTTGTTTTAAGGAATGCGGTAGATGTTGAAAAGTATCGCTTTGATACAAATATCAGGAATAGAGTTAGGGAAGGCTTCGGGATAAAGGATGATTGTGTTGTAATAGGGCATGTCGGAAAGATTTATAAGCCCAAGAATCATCCATATTTAGTTCGTATCTTTGCCGAGTATCACAAGTTAAATCCAAATTCCAGGCTCTTCTTGGTCGGTGATGGCGTGATGCGCCAGGAGGTTGAAACATTGGTAGATGAATTGGGCGTAAGACCATTCGTTATTTTCGCAGGGCTTAGAACTGATATACCAGAGATGTTACAAGCTATTGATTACTTCGTGTTCCCTTCTATATGGGAGGGAATGCCACAATCAGTTCTCGAGGCCTTATCATCAGGATTGACGTGTGTAGTTTCAGATCATATTACGAAAGATGTAATGATAGGTCCGAACATCCATGCACTTTCAATTGAATCAGAACCTAAAGAATGGGCAGATTTTATTTTTAATCATCCACTTCCTGATAGGGCTGAAATTTGTAGTCAAAATGCCCGATTAATGACTGAAGCGGGATATAACATTAATGAGGAAGCTAAAGAGTTGTTGAAATTGTATAGAGATAAATAGCTCTTAATAGAAATTGAATATGCCTTCAAAGTTGGTTGAAAAGATTCTTCATACAGAGTCGAAGTGTGAATCATCATATTTTAAAGAAAAGGGAGTGATTTATTCTTTTTTGAATCCTGTCTCGTATCTTGATGCACTAAATTACAGAGATTTATTTTGTCAGATGGATGGTCTGTTCGCAGATGGTTCATTGCTAGTGGCTGCTATAAAATTGCTATATGGCAAACAGGTTACACGCCGGAGTTTTGATATGACGTCAGTTGCTCCGCAATTGTTTGAATATGCTCAAACAAATGGTAAGTCTATATATATTGTTGCTTCAAGACAAGAGCAAATTGAAAAAGCGGTAGCGATTTATAAAGAGCGTTATCCGGATGTTGACATAGTAGGATATCGAAACGGATATTTCGATAATGACGATGAGAAGGGCAAGGAGGCAAAACATATTGTGGAATTGAATCCAGACTTTCTGATAGTGGGAATGGGAGCTATTGCTCAAGAAAAGTTTCTTCTGAAAGTTAAGGAGGCTGGTTTCGAGGGAATAGGATTTACTTGTGGCGGTTTTATCCATCAGACGGCTTCTAATATGATAGATTATTATCCTGCTTGGATAGATAGAATGAATTTGCGTTTTTTATATAGGATGTATAAAGAGCCTCATACTAGGAAACGCTATGTAAAAGCAGGGTTAGTGTTCCCTGTAAGATTTATTTTGGAAAAATTTTTCGGATGAATATGAAGCAACCTTTTACCACCCATGTGATAATAGAAAAGGGCAGTAAAACAATAAAGAGCAAATATGGGACAATATGCCCAAATAAGATCTGAAGTCGATTCACGGTTGCAAAATTACAAATAATAATTGAAAAACGATATACTTCATAAAGAAATGAAAGTCGTAATTATGGCTGGAGGCAAGGGAACAAGAATTGCCTCCGTGAAAAGCGATGTGCCCAAACCGATGATTCCCATTGCTGGGAAACCAATATTGGAGTGGCAGATTGAAAGTCTGAAAGAGCAGGGACTGACGGATATAACTTTGGTGATAGGCTATTTGGGACATATCATCAAGGAATATTTTGGGGATGGCAGCCAGTTTGGAGTCAATATTGACTACTTTGTTGAAGATATCCCGCTAGGGACTGCCGGTGCATTGTTCAAAATGAATCTTGAAGAGGATTTCCTGCTGCTTTGCGGTGATGTGATTCTTGATGTGGACTATCATAGGTTTATAGAGTTCCATTGTTCTCACAAAGCATGGGCCTCGTTGATGGCACATCCCAATGGCCATCCTTACGACAGTTCATTGCTTGTGACAGAGATTCTACCACCTCAGGTTCCTGGCGGAAATCCTGTAGATACGCATCGAGTGGTGAAGTGGATGAACAAGGAGGATGAACGAATGTACTATAAAAACCGTGTGAATGCCGGAATAGAGATTATTTCGCCAGAGCTGCTTCGCGAGACGAAGGAACATTTTGTGCCCCGACATCCAGAGACTCCTGACAAGATAGATCTCGACCGTGATGTGTTGAAAACCAATATAAGTTCTGGTCGTATCTTCGCTTATGACACTCCAGAGTATATCAAGGATATGGGTACGCCTGATAGGTATTATGAGGTGGAAAAGGACATCCTGAGTGGCAAGGTGAAGGCTCGCAACCTGTCTCAGAAGCAGAAAGCTATCTTTCTTGATAGGGATGGGGTCATCAATAAGCTTATTGGCTTCTTGCGCCAATCGGATGAATTTGAACTTATCTCTGGCGTGACGGAGGCTATTAAGATGATAAACAAGTCTGGATATTTGGCAATCGTTGTTACCAATCAACCTGTAATAGCCCGTGGTGAATGCACTTTCGAAGAACTACAATGTATTCATGACAAGATGGAAACAGAACTTGGCAAGGAGGGCGCTTTCTTGGATGGCATTTACATCTGTCCTCACCACAAGGATAAGGGTTTTGAGGGTGAACGACCTGAATATAAGTTTGACTGTGATTGTAGGAAACCAAAGCCAGGCTTACTATTACAGGCAGCAAAAGACTTTAATATAGATTTGTCACAGTCATACATGATTGGTGATAGTGAGACTGATCTTGCAGCAGGAAGGAATGCTGGATGCAAAGATTCCATAATGATAGAGACAAATACGACAAATGCCCTGGAAGGGATTTTGGAAACGATTCTCTGATGTCTGATATACAAGAAAAGTTTTTTTCTTTACTACGCTATGCACTCTTTATAGAAGAGAAGGCTCCTCTGATAGAGGATGGGGAATGGGCTGACATTTTCACACTAGCAGAAAGGCATTCTCTATTGGGCGTTATCTTTTATGGAATAAAGAGCAATGGGGTGAAACCACCACAGGCTGTCTTCTATCAATGGCTTTCTTATAGTGAGCATATAAGAGCTCTCAATATGAAAGTAAATGAAGTGGCAGTTGAGGTGACTCGCCTATTTGAACAAAATGATTTCCGTTCATGTATATTAAAAGGACAAGGCAATGCATTAAGTTACCCTGATCCATATTCAAGAACACCAGGAGATATCGATATTTGGGTAAAGCCGAAGGGGAATGGGAAAAGTAAGAAGGAAGATGTAAGACAAGCGGTGACAAGTTTTGTTCAGAGGAAATGGCCTGGGCAAGTTGAGCGTTATCATCATGTGGAGATGCCACCAATTAAAGGGGTGCCTATTGAAGTGCATTTTATACCTGCTTATATGCGAAATCTTATTTATAATCGCAGATTGCAGAAATGGTTCGCTGAGCAAGCTGATGAGCAGTTCTCTCATCAGGTGACTCTTCCTGACAGTGAAGCCGCAATATCTATCCCAAAAGCTAGTTTTAATAGCATCTATCAGTTGCAACATATGTATAGTCACTTGTTTACTGAAGGGTTTGGATTACGACAGGTGACGGACTACTATTTTGTGCTTAAAGAGCAAGATGAAGGAATAGGTAAGAAGGAAGATTTGTCATTAATGCTGAAATATCTCGGGCTATGGAAGTTTGCAAGAGCCATGATGTGGGTGATGCAACGGGTATATCAATTGGACTCCGGATATTTAATAGCTGAGCCTAATGAGAAAGAAGGTGAATTCCTTTTATATGAAATACTTCAAAGTGGCAATATGGGACATTACGATACCCGACTAGGTCACAAAGAAGGAGAATCGGTAGTACATCGCTATTTTCGTATGACACGAAGGAACATGCGCTTTGTCAAACATTATCCTTCGGAGGCTTTGTGTGAACCTATATTCAGGACCTGGTATTTCTTTTGGCGATTGGCGCATAGATAAAAACGGCTGGGGCGGCTGCTATCTCTCGTAAGTAAGTAAAAAAGTGTCAAGGAAGGTGGCCGAACCAGCTTTTTCAAATAAAAACAGAAAAACGATATGAATTGGATTGAAAGGCAGATTGTTAGCATGCCAAGGTGGGCTGGATATGTCGTCCTCGGACTTCTCGTAACCTCGTTAGTGGCTTACCTGATATGGGCTTTGGCAAGGGGATTGTGAGAAGAGGGAAACTTAGCGTACTATGAATTAACTGAAAACTTGGAATGAGATGACTTCAAACAATCAAACGAACAAACTGATAAAATGGATCATCGTCGGAGTTGACTTTGTGGTGCTGAACTTCCTAATATGGCTGTTTGCTGACTATCATCCGATAGTGAGCAGATGGGGATGGGAGATGAAATGGGTGTTCCTGTTAGGGAATAACCTGGCACTGCTGATAAGCGAACTGCGGTTCTCGACCATCGTACACCGACGTGTGATCTCGGCAGGTGACATCTTGCAGCGTGTCGTAGGACTGGTGCTGGTGCAGATGGTGTTAGCCTACGTAATCATGAAGATGATGAGTATGGCTGTGCCTGTCGGTAAGGTGATGCTGATGCTGACACCTCCGTTCTTCGTACTGTTGATAGTATCGCGTATGGTGGAACGATGGACGGTGAAGCGGTTCCGCCAGTTAGGACGTAACTCGCGGACGGTAACTTTCATCGGCAATGACCCGGAACTGATGAATATCTATGATAAACTGGTGAACGATTCGACCATGGGCTACCGTGTGATGGGCTACTATGCTGATGATGAGATGGGAGAATGGACGCATACGAAGATGGCTGATGGAAGAAGGAAGATGGATGATGGAAGAAGTCTGAAGGCTGAGGTCGGAGGGCTGAAGGGTGAGACTGCTATGGAAGCCTCAAATCTCAGCCATCAGCCATCAGCCATCAAACGGCTGGGTACGCTGCAGGAATTTATGCAGAAGATAGTGATGGAGCCTGATGAGTTGCACTTGGGGGATGAACTATATGTGAGCCTGTCGAGACGGGACAGGGATATCATCAAGCGTATCTCACAGTTCTGTGACCATCAGGTCATCAGGTTCTACTATGTACCTGTGTCGGTGGAGTCGCTGGGAATCAACCTGAAACGGGAGATGCTGGACGATATGGAGGTGTACACGACGTATGAGATACCGCTGGCGAGTCCGGTGAACAAGGCCATCAAGCGGGCATTCGACATCGCAGCCTCTCTGGTGTTCCTGATACCGACGGCACTCATGTTCCCATTTATATGGGCCATCATCAAGATACAGAGTCCTGGTCCAATATTCTTCAGACAGAAGCGAACGGGGCTGGACGGTAAGGACTTTGAGATGCTGAAGTTCCGCTCGATGCACGTGAACAAAGATGCGGACAAGGTGCAGGCGACGAAGAATGATCCGAGGAAGTATCCGTTCGGCAACTTTATGCGCAAGTCGAACATCGATGAGTTGCCGCAGTTCCTGAATGTGCTTAAGGGTGACATGAGTTTTGTAGGCCCAAGACCGCACATGCTGCTGCATACGGAACAGTACTCGCAACTGATAGACAAATACATGGTGCGTCACTTCGTGAAGCCAGGACTGACAGGCTGGGCGCAGGTGACAGGATTCCGTGGCGAGACGAAGGAACTGTGGCAGATGGAAGGGCGCGTGAAACGTGACATCTGGTATATCGAGCACTGGAGTATATGGCTCGACATTCGCATCATCTGGCTGACAGCCAAGACGATATTCGTGCATGACAAGAATGCGTATTGATGTCTGAAGGCTGATGGCTGAGGGCTGAGTTTTGTAAACAATATCAAAAACTATTAATAACACGAAAATGAGTGAGTATATAACAATGAACGAGGTGAATAACCCAGGTACTGAGATTCACCTCTATTTTAATGGCTACGTGGGACTTTATGTAGCCTATGGCATTTCTGCTTTTCTCCTTTCTAAGGAAACTGATGTGTCTCCATCGTATTCAGTAGATATGCAAATGCCTGCTGCGGTGATTAACGTAGCGCACTACAACCTACTGAAAGAGAAGTTGGAAATAAAAAGGGAAACCGAAAACTATCGTTGCCTGAAGGTAACCACACCCTATGACGAAAATGAATATGCTGAATGGGCTTCTAATCTCAGGGGGATTAAAGGACTATAGGTATGACGCAGGAAGAGAAGTGGAGGAAGAACTACGCGGAGGTGGTGGAGTATATGGATACGTATCACCGGAATCCGTCGAAGCACCGCGTGGAGGATCATCTGTTGTTGAACTGGATGAAGCACCAGCGGAAACTGATGAACAGGGGTGAACTGAAGCCTGACAGGGTGGAGATGTTCAAGAGGCTGCTGGCAAAGAGTGAGGGCCTGAAGCGGGTGAACCAGTGGGAGGTGGCGGTTGAGGAAATCATGAAGAATGATGCCCTCAGAAACTACCAGCAGGAGATGATCGACAGACTGGAAGTGGCTTGGAAGCAGTATCGGAGTGTGATGCTGCAGATGCCGACAGGAACAGGAAAGACGGTGCTGATGGCAGAGGTAATCAGAAGGAAGATGGCTGAAGTAAGAAGGAAGAAGTCTGACGGAATACTGATTGTGGCACATAGAAGGGAACTATTGGACCAGATACGGGGAACGGTGAAGTACTTCGGGATAGACATGGTGAAGGAGCACGTGGTTGTGGAGAGCATACAGAAACTAAGTCGTCTGATGTCTGATGGAAGAAGTAAGATGGAAGAAGTGCCGTTCTCGCCGTCGCTGGTGATTATCGATGAGGCGCATCATGCGTTGGCGAAGACGTACCGGGGTCTGTGGGAGAGATGGCCGGAGGCGAAGTTCCTGGGACTGACGGCGACACCGTGCAGGTTGAACAATGAGGGATTCCTGGACTTGTTTCAGACACTGGTGCAGTCGCATACCATACAGGAGTTTATACGGATGGGGTGGCTCAGCGACTTTGACTATGTGACGGCTGAACCTGACAATCCTATCCTGCAACAGGTGGGAAGACTGAAAAAACGCGGAGTGGACGGAGACTACCAGACGAAAGAGATGGCACTGGTGATGGACTGCGAGGAGTCAATCAGAAACCTGTATCAGGCTTACAGGAAGTTTGTGAACGGGAAGAAGGGCATCGTGTATGCCATTGACCGTAACCATGCGCGGCATATCACGGAATACTATCAGAAACAACATGTGAACTGCTGTTGGATAGAGGCCAAGACACCCACGGCAGAGCGCGACCGACTGGTGCAGGAATACCGTGACGGACTGATTGACGTGGTAGTGAATGTGGACATTCTTTCAGAAGGGGCTGACTTCCCTGAGGTGGAGTTTATTCAGCTGGCACGCCCTACCCTATCTCTCTCGAAATACTTGCAACAGGTGGGACGCGGAATGCGTATTGCTGAAGGAAAGGACAAGGTGGTCATCCTGGATCATGTGGGGATGTATCAGACTTTCGGACTACCGACGGAAGACTGGAACTGGCAACTGATGTTCACTGGACAGATGGCAGGAAAGGGCGGAATAGGACGTGAGTGTCTGCTCTTCGTAAGGGGCGGCGGATACGATAAAGAGTTAATCAACACCCACATGGTGAATATCAAGCGGAAGGATGAGGAGCATAGGGGACTTGAGATCTTCATACAAAACGGACTGTATGGTATCACCTTAGACGGCATGGTTATCCATAAGCCCTTGTTCCTTCAGGTCAGAAGGGCTGATGACGGCTATTTCGCCTATTGCACCTATCCGTATCAGGTCTATAAGAATCGCGTGACAATCATTGACAAGGACGGAAGCGACCTGGGACTGAAAATGTACGGTAACCTGGAATGGGAAAATGAATCGCTGCTGAAAGGACGGGATGTCAACGGTGAACCGCTGTATTGGGACAAAGTATATAATACCTATTATCATGAGAAACCTGAATTTGAGATAATCGGAGGTGTCGAGATGAGCAGACTGAAGGATGGCTACGTACTAAGGAAATCACCGACGCTCATCAAACCCACACAAAAGCGGGATATCTACTATAATCAAAATATTGTGTGGATGAACGACTGGCTGATTACCAAACATGGTACTTCTGCCAACAGGGATTATTGTCCCCAGCGAATCTTATCGTATGGTTATAACTGTTTCTATGTAAGAACGGAGAGCCAGAATCTTCCCTCTGTTACCATCTTCGACACACTTGGGAACTTCGTAGGCCTGCGGTGGACAGTAAATAACGAGGAACATCACAAGACACCTCTATGGTCGTACACACCTTTGATGAATGCATATACCAGACAGCCAGGATTTCCTAAAAAGTAACGTATAGACGACATTATTGTATCAAAAAAAGGCTCGCTTCACAGCGAGCCTTTTTCGTACTTTAAAAAAACTAAATTAATCAACCATAAACCTTAACCATTAAAAATCTAAACAAAATTATTTTCTTTTCAGAACCTCTCGTTCTTACTCGAAAAATAAGTGGTAGAAAATATTATTTTTCTTTCACTGGTGCAAAGATAGCGTATTTTACTCTTTTATGAGTTCACTTTCCGTTATTTATGGTTTAAAATGCGTGAATTTCACATTTTTTGAACCAATAATAATGGATTTTAAACTTTTTGATACGCTAAATGAACTTTTTCGCCTCTTTTTTTGCAGGTTATTCAAAAAAAAAGTATCTTTGCACTTGCAAACTGCCCAGTAACAATGAGCCTAACAACCATTATCATACTGTTGAGTATCCTCTTACTCGTGTTATTCTACTTCATCGGTAGAGCATTATACACCCGTAGCGTACGCATTCGCAACCAATTGCAAATGGGGTACGTATTCACCAATATCACCCATGAACTCCTGACACCGCTTACCATTGTGGCTGCCTCCGTGGAGCGTTTGCGCAAGACAGCACCAGAACATGGACGCGATTATGACCTGATGGAACTGAATATCGCCCGTGTGGTTCGACTGCTGCAACAGATACTGGAAACCAGCAAATCGCAAGCCGGAGAACTAAAACTCAGGGTGAGTCATGGTGACGTGATGGCCTATATCCGAGAGACAGCCCTGACCATCGAACCATTGATGGCTAAAAAAGGATTAGAGTTTGCTGTGCATTGCAAACCCGAGAGTATGATGGGATGGATAGATACCGACAAACTGGACAAGATTATCTTCAATCTGCTGTCGAATGCTGTCAAATATACGGGGGAAAACGGTAAGGTGAATGTTGATGTTTCCACCAATTCACGATACGACAAAGTAATTATCCGAGTAAGTGATAATGGACTGGGGATTCCGCCTGAGCGCATGAAACACCTATTCACACGCTTTTATGACGGAGAATACAGAAAAGCAGCTACTTTCGGGACGGGCATAGGACTGGCACTGACCCACGATCTGGTATATCTGCACGGAGGAAAAATAGAATGCCAGAGCGAGGAAAACAAGGGTACGACCTTTATCGTTCAATTGCCTATCAAGAAGAATGCATTTGCCAGCTCACAGATTGACGAGACACAACAAATTAATCCAGAACATCCTCATAGCAATATTATCGACCTGGCCTCGACACTGGGTAAGGATACTGAAGTAGAAGAAACTATCTCGCTCGACAATATTGAAGATGATGACGAAGCTTATACGCTGCTGATAGTTGAAGATAACATAGAACTGCTCATGCTGATGAAACAGTTGTTGCAGCAGCACTACCATATACTGACGGCATCGAATGGCGTGGAAGCGCTGGATGTGGTAAAGGCTCATGGACTGGACTTAATTGTATCTGACGTGATGATGCCGGAAATGGACGGCAACGAACTGACCATGCGTTTAAAAGAAGATCCAGACTACAGTCATTTACCCATCATCCTCCTAACAGCCAAAACACAGGAGGAAGACCGCAAAGAATCATTGCTGATTGGTGCGGATGACTACGTCACGAAACCATTCAAGATGGGCGACTTGCAGTTGCGCATCAACAATATCATAGAAAACCGAAAACGAATTCGTCATCTATTCCAACAACAAACAACAGAAAAGAATATAAAACAAATCAAGGCTACGGCTTCTTCAGCAGACAATGAATTCTTAGAAAGGGCCATCCGCTGTCTGGACGAACACCTGTCAGACAGTGATTATGACCGTGACACCTTTGCACGCGATATGGGAGCCAGTGCTTCCACCTTATATAATAAACTACGGGCTGTTACGGGTATGAATGTTACAGGATTCATCCGCAACCACCGTATCAAAACAGCTTGCAGACTTGCACAGGAGAAGCCTGATTTGCGTGTCAGTGACATCGCCTATCAGGTGGGATTCAAGGATCCCAAATATTTTGCCACATCGTTTAAGAAAGAGATGGGGGTACAGCCTTCTGAGTATTTCGAACAGCTAAGAGAGCAATAAAGGTAAGAGCTCCATTCAACATCAGCAGTTCATAACCGAAACGATATCCTGTATTACCCTACTCTTCGAATCACTGAGGACTGCATGAAATGCATCACCCCACGACAAGCCCAAATCGCCTATTACTTGTCCTATTATCAATAAAAGAGCTGTAAACAGACAGATTGTCTGCAACACATCGGTGAATACTAAGGTACGAATGCCTCCCTGTCGGGTATATAGCCATATGAGAAAGACCATTCCCGATACCGTCAAGGCGAAAGGAACGCCTAAGGCATCAAAAACGAATTGTTGCAGAATGATGCACACCACATAGAAGCGGACAGCAGCACCCGTCATCTTCGAGAGCAGGAAGAACGAAGCCCCTGTTTTATAAGAACGCTGCCCCAAACGCTGTCCGAGATAAGAATAAATACTTGTCAGATTCAACCGATAGTATAGCGGCAACAACACAAAAGCCACCAAAATATAGCCAAAGATGAATCCCAAACAGGTTTGCAGATAGGTCATATCAATACGTGTCACCATGCCAGGAACACTGACAAAGGTCACACCGGAGATAGAAGCACCTATCATGCCAAAAGCAACCATATACCAAGGAGAGCGACGCCCTCCCCGATAAAAGGTTTCGTTCGTCGCTCTCCTTCCTGTCCATCTGCTAATAGTGTAAAGCAGACAGAAATAGCTGATGACTAATGCTATAACCAATTAGATGATTTTTTCTAACTGCGAAACATTCTTTTCTATCTCTTCATCTGTTACCGTATAGTTCTGGAGGTCACCGCTGATGAACTGCTCATAAGACGGCATATCAATCAGACCGTGTCCCGAGAGGTTGAAGAGGATCACTTTCTCCTCACCTGTCTCCTTGCATTTCTTGGCTTCACGAATCGTTGCTGCGATGGCATGGCAACTTTCTGGTGCAGGAATAATACCCTCTGTACGGGCAAACAGCATACCTGATTCGAAAGTCTCAAGCTGTGGGATATCAACACCTCTCATATACCCATCCTTTATCAACTGCGATACTATCATACCTGCACCATGATAGCGCAGACCACCAGCATGGATATTACTTGGTTTGAACTGATGGCCCAAAGTGTACATGGGCAACAATGGGGTATAACCAGCCTCATCACCGAAGTCATACTGGAATTTACCACGTGTCAGTTTAGGACAGCTATCAGGTTCAGCAGCAATAAATTCAGTTTTTTTGCCATCCAACAGGTTATGACGCATAAAGGGGAAGGCTATACCACCGAAGTTACTACCACCACCAAAGCAAGCTATTACCATATCAGGATACTCTCCTGCCATAGCCATCTGCTTTTCAGCCTCCAGACCGATAATAGACTGATGGAGGGCTACATGGTTCAACACTGAGCCCAGCACATATTTACAATGTGGAGTGGTTGTGGCCAACTCTACAGCCTCAGAAATGGCTGTTCCTAATGATCCTGAATGTGTAGGATCCAAGGTCAGGATATCCTTACCGGCACGTGTTGACATAGAAGGAGAACCCGTAACAGCAGCTCCGAAGGTTCGCATAATACTGGAGCGATATGGCTTCTGCTGCATCGTAATCTTCACCTGATAAACGGCACAGTCGAGACCAAATATCTTGGCTGCATAAGCCAAAGCTGCACCCCATTGTCCGGCACCAGTCTCTGTTGTGACATTTGTAGTACCTTCCTGCTTTGCATAATAGCATTGTGGCAAGGCTGAATTAATCTTGTGTGACCCTAAAGGATTGGTCGATTCGTTCTTGAAGTATATGTGGGCTGGAGTATCAATGGCTTTCTCCAGTTCGTAGGCACGTACCAAAGGGGTAGAACGGTAGAACTTATACTTATCCAGCACTTCTTCAGGAATATCAATCCAGCGGTGCTCCATATCCAGTTCCTGTTTAGAACACTCTTCGGGGAAGATGTGAGCCAAATCCTGCCATGTTAATGGCTGTTTGGTGACTGGATGAATAGGAGGCAATGGTTTGTTAGGCATATCAGCCAAAATATTGTACCACTGAGTTGGAATCTCGTTCTCTGCGAGAATAAATTTCTTTTGTTTTGTCATTGTTTAATAATATTTTGTTATTGGTTAAAGTCCGAGAAGGGGTTTGAGTTGATCCTCTTTATGCAGAATCCAAACCGTTGTACCAAGGAATGCCAAGAAGAGGAAAATGATGACCATTTGACCTCTTTTAGGACCAGATTTCTGAACAGGAACGGTAGCACTCTGAAGTGTGGTGAATGCAGGAGTTTCCTGCTGTACCTTCGCTTCAGCAGCCTGCAATTGCTGGGCTAATGCACTATAAGCATTGAATTGCAACTGCATATCGTTCTCCAAATCTGTTTGCTTGCTGCGTACTGATTCCAAGATAATGTCTTGGTTAGCATCACTGAAACTGGCATAGAGCTGGCGAGCCTTGACATAACGCGCTTTAGCTTCGTCATAGAGTTTCTGAGTAAATGCCAAGTCAACTTTAGCTTTCTTAGTACGATAATCAGTAATAAAGTTCTGCAGGCGATGCTTCACAGAGTCAGCTATAGTGGCTGCAATCAGCGGATCTTGGTCAGTGACATTAATCGTAATAACCATGGTCTTTTTGTCCACATCACATACCACTTTACTATCAATAGCCTTAGCTATTGCTGTCTGTTCTCTTGTCAGCATAAACGTATTGACCTTGTGCTGGTCGATAGTATCTTTCTTTGAACCCAAGATAGCTCCTATGAGTTTGAAGGGAGCAGAAAGCACAGTCCCCCACCAAGGTCTCTTCTGCTCATTGGCCATATAGTCATAGTAGGACATGATACGTGTAGAATCCTTCTTATGCACGGAAACATCAAAAAGACTCACCTTGAAATCAACTGAGTTCATCAAGTCTGGATAGAGCTGTGGCCCCAAAGCATCAGCACCATTAGCTGCACTTCCCATTCCGAAACCAAATTGGCTGGCGAGGGCACTCAGTGAACTGCTACCACGGGAACTGGACAGTTCTGGAGCAAGCATCACCTGACAACTGTAATAGTTAGGGATACTGAGGGCAATAATACAGGCTACCACAAAGGTAACGGGCAGCACCTTATAATATAAGCGCTTGCGCTTCTTAATGGCTGCAAAAATCTGAGCAAAGTCAATAGAACTCTCCTCTTGTTGCTCTATATGCTGATTCTCTAAATTTTCCATTCAATAATCTGTTTTCTTAATACAATTATATTAGAACTGCTTGATAAGGATAGTAACCATTGCTGCCATGCTGAACACTGACTGGGCTATAGAAATCCACTGCTGAGTCAAAGCAGGATTAGCCTTTGGCTTGCTGGGTACCACAATTTCACATCCTGGTTCTATCTTAGCACCATGTCCGACCTGTGCCATCGTACCGTTCTGATAGATAACCCATGTCTTGCTCTTCTTGGCATGATTGCCATAACCTCCTGCCTGATTAACATAGTAAGAAGCCTTCTTGCCTGGGTGGTAAACAACGGTGTTGGGATACATCACGTTACCCGAAATCTTTACGGTACCATTGTATTCTGGTATAATGAGACGATCGCCCTCACGTAGCACTACATCATACTCATTACCCGGATTCTCCATCGCTTTGTCAAGATAGATACCAACAGTATAGGTATCACCCAAATCCAGCTGTTTCTTATTGATGGTGTCATTACCTTCTATCTGTTTGTCGAGCTGATCCAAAAGGAACTGGCGACGGGCGCGCTCATTGTCATTCAAACGACGCTCCAAACGGGCTCCTTTAACGTATGCTTCCTTGGTCACGCCTCCAGCTGCTTTGACGACATCAGTAAGACGTGTCTTTTTAGTGGGAAGTGTCTGTTCACCAGCAAACATTACCTCACCTTCGACCGTCACATTACGCTGTGTCTGATAGCCGGGACTACGACGCACATAGACCTCATCATAGGGCTGAAGCAGGAATCCTGGAGTACCGTCAATCACGAAACCATCCTTCAAAGAGAAACTGTATGTCTTAGCAATTTCCGAAGAAGATGAAATGGCTTTCTGGTCAACTATACGACGAGACACATCCACCTTAGCAATACTGGCAGCTTCAGTCAGTCCACCAGCCTGCAGAATCAAGTCTTCAAGCGTCTCATTATCTGCATACTGGTAAGGTCCTGGATACATCACTTCTCCATGGATGGTAATGGTACGCTGCTGTTGTAGGTCAGCCTTGGAAGGAATAAAGAGCACATCTTCATTCTTCAAAGGAACGTCAGGAGAAGTGCCAGCCAAAATACCCTTGATATCAACGGCAATCACCTCCAACGAACGATCTTCCTTCATACGGTGCATCACGCCACGGGCGGTCAGTGCATCTTCGGTAACGCCCTCAGCATGCTGAATCAGTGAACGAACGGAATTAATCTCATTACCCAACTGATAGAGACCCGGACGGAAGATAGCACCCTTAATCTCTACCATATTCTCGTAACGGTCAATGATGCTGTCAACAGATACGACATCGCCATCATCTACCTGGAAGGACGACATGTCAAACTCCTCAATATTATAAACAGACTTCTGTCTGCCTGTCTTGCGCAACAGACGAACACTCTTCTTGTAAGCATTACCGGCAAAGCCACCAGCATACTTAATCAGGGTAGCCACACTCTCGTTCTTACGCATTTCGTAGAACATTGGGCGCTTCACATTTCCCTGCACATCGACTAAAGCATCGTATGGACCTACGATAATTACGTCATTATCCTGCAGACGCACATTACCTGTCATCCGTCCATTAAGAATGAAGTCATAAATATCGACGGTTGAGATATGACGACCACCACGGAACACCTTGATGTTACGAAGTGTACCTAAATCGTTGATACCGCCTGCCATATAGAGTGCATGGAACACGGTGGCAAAAGCGCTGAGCGTATAGGTGCCGGGCACCTTTACTTCACCCATCACATTCACCAGAATGCTGCGGGTCTGTCCTACCGTCATATTAATATGCGAACTGCTGTAGCGCGAACCCAAGGTAGAACGTATCTTGGCATTGGCAGCAGCCACGCTCAGACCACTCAATTGAATAGGACCATAACCTGGAATTGTGATGGTACCATCGGGCGATACCGTCTCATTGACCGTACGCTGGGAAGCACCATAGATATCCACAATCACCTGATCGCCAGGGCCTACCGTATAGTTCTGGGGGGTAGCTATATTCATAGCCGGCTCAAAACTTAAAGCACGATTATTGAAAATATCACGTCCGAAAACTTTTATCTTGTTCTTCTTCCTTGCTGCTTCCAAACTATCCTGCAGGTAAATCAATTCATCGTCAGGATTCATATTACGACGATACACGCTATCGAGATCTGCATAATAGCGACGATCTGTTGAGGGATCAAAACCTTGCTCATATCGCTTGCTATAACGATTAGCATCAGCTCTTTCATCAAGCGTCTCGCCATTATTCTTACGCAAACGGCTCTTACCACCATCCGTCTGGTCGTCGGCAACATAGCTGCCTGTACTCTTAGACTGTTGCTGTTGTTCAAACTGCTTGCGAACACGGCGGATTTGATCAATCTTAACTCCGCGCTGCATCAGTTTGGTAGCAATTTGCGACTGGCTGCTACCCGCTTTCATCTCGCGCTGGATGAATTGAGCTACTTGACTATCAGACATCCCCTGCGCCATTAGCGTCAGAGTCATCATCGAAAGCAAAAGAGAAAAAAGTATTTTTTTCATATATTTCTAATTAATCGGATGCAAAGGTAGTAATTATAATTGAGAAAAATGAATGCCGATGCGATTTTTTTACTTATTCGGTGTGATAATTGATTTCAAAAGCTGAAGGGCTGCCTCCACAGTGGGTATATTGGTGAAGAAAAGCGACCTTTTGCCGTTCGTATCACGGAACTGACATCGACGGGGATTGGCAGCCACAAACTGCAGAATGGCATCAAAGGCAGCACTCTGATAGAAGGGACTGTCAGCGTCCGAGATGAAGAAGAGTGTCATACGTCCTTGTTTCAGCACGAGTTTCTCGCAGCCCAACTGCCCTGCCAAACGGCGCAGGGGCACTACCAGCATCAGTTCTTCGCCCTCGTGAGGCACAGGACCGAAACGGTCAATAAGTCGCGAACGGTAGGCAGTCAACTGTTCATCGTTATGCAGATTGTCCAACTCCCGATAAAGCAGCATCCGTTCACTATCGGAAGGCACATACTGGTCGGGGAAATAGAGTGCCAAATCGGTATCTACTACTGTGTCTATCAATGGTATCGACTGTTGACTGTTAGCTGTTGGCTGTCGGTTTTCCAAAACGGGTTCTTCAGCCCTCAATTCCTGCATAGCCTGATTAAGGATTTTCTGATAGGTCTCGTAACCCAAATCGGCAATAAATCCCGACTGTTCGGCACCCAACAGATTGCCTGCACCACGAATATCCAAATCCTGCATAGCTATCTGAATACCACTTCCTAAATCGCTGAAAGTCTCCAAAGCCTCCAATCGACGACGACTCTCTACTGGCAGGTCAGCCAAGGGAGGAGCCAACAGGTAGCAAAAGGCTTTACGGTTGCCACGCCCTACCCTGCCTCTCATCTGGTGCAGGTCGGACAGACCGAAATGATGGGCTCCGTTGATGATAATAGTATTGGCGTTAGGAATATCAATACCATTCTCTATGATAGTGGTAGATAGCAACACATCGTAGTCATAATTCACGAAATCAAAGATAATCTTCTCCAGTTCGTCAGGTTTCATCTGCCCATGACCAATTGCCAGACGAGCCTCTGGAACATGGGTGTGAATCATATCGGCAATGCGCTGCAAGTCGTTGATACGAGGATTGACGAAATAGACTTGCCCGTTGCGCGACATCTCGAAATTAATAGCCTCAGCTATAATTTCTGGGTTGAGGGTATGAATCTCTGTCTGAATGGGATAGCGATTAGGGGGCGGCGTCTGTATGATGCTCAGGTCGCGAGCACCGAGCAGTGAAAACTGGAGGGTACGGGGAATTGGTGTCGCCGTGAGTGTCAGGGTATCGACATTGGTTTTCATCTGTCGGAGCTTTTCCTTGGTTGACACGCCAAACTTCTGTTCCTCATCTATAATCAGCAGTCCCAAATCCTTGAATTTAACGGTCTTGCCAATCAGTTTATGAGTGCCAATAATAATATCTATCTTACCGTCAGCCAGATCCTGCAAGAGTTCCTTGGTCTGCTTAGCCGTACGGGCACGGGTCAGATAATCCACTCTCACGGGCAAGTCTTTCAATCGGCTCTTGAATGTCTGATAATGCTGGAATGCCAATACCGTAGTAGGAACCAAAACTGCCACTTGTTTCGAGTCGCATGCAGCCTTGAATGCTGCACGTACTGCCACTTCCGTCTTTCCGAAGCCAACATCGCCACACACCAGACGGTCCATAGGACGAGCTTGCTCCATATCAGACTTGACATCGTTAGTCACTTTCAACTGGTCAGGGGTATCCTCATACAGGAAGGAAGCTTCCAATTCGTGCTGCATAAACGTATCGGCACTAAACGCAAAACCCTTTTCCCGCTTTCGGGCAGCATACAGTTTAATGAGGTCGCGCGCAATGTCTTTGAGCTTGTTCTTGGTACGTTCTTTCAGTCGTTCCCACTGTCCGGTGCCCAATTGGGAGAGACGAGGCGGTTCACCATTATCCTGTGCTTTATATTTACTGACTTTATAGAGCGAATGGATAGACACATAAATAGAGCCGCCACCCTGATAAATGATCTTGATCATCTCTTGGTACTGCTGTCCTTTGGCAGAAGACTGCTGACTGCCCGCTATCGGCATGCGCACAAGACCACCGAATTTACCAATACCATGGTCCACATGCACCACATAGTCGCCTATCTCAAACTGCTGTATCTCTTTCAGTGTCAGGGCAGCCTTTCCACTGCGCGCCTTATCCGTGCGAAGACTATACTTATGGAAACGATCGAAAATCTCGTGGTCAGTAAACACACACATCCGTTGGTCATGGTCAATGTATCCAGCATGGATGGTTTTCTCCACGTAGCCTACTGACACCTTCTGCTCTGTCTCCGTCTGCAGGATATCCTCAAGTCGTTGCAACTGTTTGGTACTGTCTGCAAGCACATAGATACGGTAGCCCTGATATTGATAGTCAAAGAACGATTTCTTCAGCAAATCAAAATTCTTATGAAGCAAAGGCTGTGGCGCCGTATGGAAAGTCTGGGTCACATCGGGCTTCAATGAAGGCTGATGTCCAAACTCTATCTTTCGGAAAGCGGTTATCTCGGTCATGAACCGAGCGCCGTCAATCACCTGTGTCTCCTCGCTGTTTGCCTCCTGACTGGTGCGGTCAATGGCATCACGAATGTATGACAAATCCTTGGCCACCACTACCGACTCTTTCTTTAGAAAAGAGAAAAAAGAGCTATAGGTTACTGCCTGTTCTGCCTTCGTCAGTTCTGGAATGATGCTAATCTGCGCTTTCTTGTCACGCGACAACTGATTATCCACTTCGAACGTACGGATAGAATCTATGTCATCACCGAAAAAGTCGATACGAAAAGGATACTCACTGCTGAAACTATAGACATCGAGAATAGAGCCACGCAGGGCGAACTGTCCAGGTTCATAGACATAGTCAACTTCCTGAAAGCCAAAGCCACGCAGGGTTTTGGCAATTTGGTCTATCTCCACGGTCTGCCCTTGCTGCAACACGAGTGTGCGTTCACTGAGCTGTTGCTGTGAAATCACCTGTTCCGCCATCGCCTCCGGATAGGTTACGATGTAGAAAGGTGCCGTTGCAGAGGAAAGTTGGGCCAACACTTCTGTGCGCAGGATTTCGTTAGCCGCATCACGCTGGGCATACTTGATGGCACGGCGATATGAAGAAGGGAAAAACATCACACGCTCCATTCCCGTAGGGTCCGCCTCACCCAACATCTGTCTGAGGTCATGATAGAAATAGCCTGCTTCCTCTTCGTCCGAGAGGATAAAGAGGAGGCTGTTAGCTATCTGTTGCTGACTATTGGCTATTGCCGCAAACAGCATCGGGGCAGAAGACGCGACCAAGCCATCGAGATATATCGAGTGAACGGACGAGTCCTCCAGCTGCTTGCGAAAGACTTCCACGGCTGGAGCCAACGCATAGAGTTGAACTAATTCCTGTAATGTCATTTCTGGTCGGGATTCTCCACAAAACCTTGATATTCCGGAGTAAGAGAACGCATAATAGTGTCGTAAGACTGTTGGAGGGTTGACTGCACATTCTCAGGCCCCTGCGACTGTGGATAGATGGGGGCATGGATAGTCAACGTCAAGGGATGCCAATTAACGAAATGCCAGTCACGGAAACGCGGCATCACATCAAACGAGCCATTGATGGTCATAGGAACTACCGGCAGTTGCAATTCGTCTGCCAAAGTAAAGGCTCCCTTCTTGAAAACACCCATGTGACCGGTAAAACTACGGGAGCCCTCAGGAAACACTACGACGCTACAATTGCCCGTCTCCAAAGTATGGCGCACCGTTTTATACATGGCACGAACCTTGGCTGTTCCCCTTCTGTCTACAAATATCTGATGAGACTTGGCACAGGCATATCCCACGAATGGTATCTTCTTCAGCTGATATTTCATCATCCATTTGAAATTCCTGCCCAAATATCCGTAAATCAAAAAAATATCGAAAGCACCTTGATGATTGGCGACAAAGACGTACGACTGGTTCTCAGGTACATTTTCACTTCCCTCCACCTTGACGGGCAACAGGAATGCCTTAGTAATGACTTTCGCCCACCATCTGCCAGGATAATAGCCCCAGTAATGACCATCGCCAAAAGTGCAACCTATAGCTACCACAAGAGCAGTCCAAATAGTCATCAATATGGTGATGGGAACAGCAATAAACAATTGATAAACCCTGTAAATGAACGTCATCATATCTTGGGATATTTACGAGTCCACCCATCCCAGCGAAGACGCATTACGCCAAAAAATGCCTCACCAAAGATGCCGCCCGACATCTTGGAGGTTCCCTCTTGGCGATTGACGAATATCACTGGCACTTCCTTTATCTTAAAGCCTATCTTATAGGCGGTGAATTTCATCTCTATCTGGAAAGCATAGCCTTTGAAGCGGATTTTGTCGAGTTCGATGGTTTGAAGCACTCTGCGTTTATAGCATTTAAAGCCGGCTGTCGTGTCGTGTACTTTAAAACCAGTCACGAACCGGACATACTTAGAGGCAAAATAGCTCATCAATACTCTGCCCATAGGCCAGTTCACCACATTCACTCCGCTGACGTAACGGCTACCGATAGCTAAATCATAACCTTCATCAGCACAAGCTGCATAAAGACGTGGCAGGTCGTTGGGATCGTGACTGAAGTCGGCATCCATCTCAAAGATATAATCGTATGTATGCTCCAAAGCCCACTTAAATCCTGCAATATAGGCAGTACCCAATCCCAGTTTACCACTACGTTCCAGTATAAACAGCTGACCTTCAAACTCATTGGCCATCAACCCCTTGACAATAGCCGCCGTTCCATCGGGGGAGCCATCGTCAACAACGAGAATGTGGAAAGACTTTTCCAACGAGTATATCGCCCTGATAATTTTTTCGATATTCTCCTTCTCGTTATAGGTCGGAATGATTACGATACTATCACTATTCTTCATATGATGATGCAAAGATACTACTTTTAATTGAAATATGACACTTGTTTGATGATATTTTTCACTTTTGCTTCCGCAAAGTCATTACAATGATTTCGCCTGGGAGACCTAAGCGGAAAGGTATCAGGGCTCCAAGTCCGGTAGAAATATACATGGCACGATTGCCTTCATAGACCCAGCCTTCATATTCCTCATAACCGAATGCAGCAGGCGACTGGCCAAAAACCTTTGCCTGACCGCCATGGGTATGTCCGCTGAGCGTCAACTGGGCATTGCACTGGGGGAGTATCAGTTCACGCCAAGCCGTCGGGTCGTGCTGGAGCATCACTACAAACGAGGCGGGATTAACACCAGCCAAAGTCTTGCGTACATCACCCCGACGAGGCATACGTTTCACGGTTCCCCAGTTTTCCATACCGCCTATTACAATGGAATCGGAATCGCGACGGATAATGCGATGTTCATTCATCAGCAAGTTCCATCCTACCTTACGCTCCCATTCCTGTGTCTTGCGACAGTTGGCTTCTTTTGCTGCATCATCTAACGGCTGATAGATAGCATAATCATGGTTACCCAATACGGAATACACACCGTCGGGGGCCTTTAAACGCTGAAGTTGTGACTGATGCTGTTCCAATTCTTCCGGATAGACATTCTGTAAGTCACCCGTAAAGACTATCATGTCTCCTTTCTGAGCCAATATACTATCCACAGCCCGTTCCAACAGCCACTTGCGATTATGGGTCATAGTACCGATATGGGCGTCAGAGAATTGCACGATGCGATAGCCGTCAAAGGCTTCTGGCAGGTCGCGACTGCTGTATTCTACATAACGGATGTCCAGTTGCTGGTATCCTACGAACATGCCGTAAAGACCAAAAAGGACAATCAACGCGGCCAGACAGACACCTACTTTTTTACCCCAGCGACGGGGAAGAAAGTAACGGCACATCAGAAAGACAGCCAAAGGTGCCACGATAAAGGCCATGAAAATGAAAAAGGAAACTGCGTAACGTGCTATCATATATCCTAATGTTTGAGTTTAAAGATTAGAAGCAAGAAATTTTCGGACGGTCTCTAAAGGCAACCCACGCCGGCGGGCATAGTCGCGTAACTGGTCTTCACCAATTTTGCCTATAGAGAAATAATGGGCAGTAGGCAGGGCAATCATCAATCCACTGACGCTGGCATGGGGCTTCATAGCACCACTCTCTGTCAGCCGGATGCCTATCTGCTTGAACTGCAAAAGTTCGTCGAGCACAAAATTCAGACTGGTATCCGGCAATGAAGGATAACCTATGGCAGGTCGAATACCCTGAAAATGTTCAGCATGAAGTTCTTCCATTGAAAGATGTTCATCGGGGGCATATCCCCAGGTCTCGCGTCGAATCTCTTCATGGAGTTTCTCTGCAGCGGCCTCAGCCAGACGGTCGGCTAACAACTGCACCTGCATTTTCTGATAACCGTCATGTTCAAAATCGGTCTCCAAGCCCAAATCTACAGCAGTAGCGAATATACCTATCCGGTCATGCTTGGGATGAATAAAATCCGACAGGCAGAGGTGCTCACTATCTTCCCGTTGTTGACGAAGAAGTGAAATTCTTGCAACAGACTGTTGGCCTTCACCTGTCAATAATACGATATCATCACCATCACTATGGGCTGAATAAAGCTGAAAGAGAGCATGGACGTGATATTTGCCATTCAGTTGACGGAGTGTCTGTTCTGCCTCTTCCCTACTCTTTTGCTGTTGCTCAGAGGTATGCAACTGCCACGCATGGTAATAATACGCCCAGTTGATATAAGGTTCGAGGTCACGTATCTCGTATGTCCGTTTCATCTGAAAGCAATTTCTTCTCCAATATAATGAGTATCCACCTGCCCTTTTGCATAAACTGAATGACCGTTACACAGGGTTCGTTCTACCTGCCATAGGAAGGTGTGTCCCTCCATAGGACTCCATCCGCACTTGCTCTGAATACAAGAGGAGGTCACCGTCCAGCCACTTTGAGGACGCACCAGAACCAAATCAGCTCTATAGCCGGGTCGGATGAATCCCCTGTTCCTGACTTCAAACAGTCGGGCAGGATTATGACACATCAGTTCTACGAGACGCTCCAGGGTCAGAACACCCTGATCAACCAGTTCAAGCATCGTGACCAACGAGAACTGTATCATCGGCATACCGCTCACTGCGCGTGCGCAACCGCCTTCTTTCTGTGAGAGCAGATGTGGAGCATGGTCAGTGCCTATCACCGTAATCCGCCCGTCAGTCAGTGCCTGCTGTAATGCTTCCCTATCCCGTTCCGACTTGATGGCTGGATTGCACTTAATACGGGTTCCCAGGTGATTGTAGTCGCGATCTGAAAAATACAGATGACTAACCGTTGCCTCTGCTGTTATTCCTTCTTCTGGGAAGAATTCCAATTCTTTGGCGGTAGAAAGATGCGCCACATGCAGACGGGCATGGTGCTTTCTGGCCAGTTCAACAGCCAGTTTCGTACTCTCATAGCAAGCCTGTTCACTACGGATTTCTGGATGATGGGTAATTTTCGGATCATCCCCGTACTTCGCTTTCGCTTCTGCCATATTGCGATTGATAATATCCGTATCTTCACAATGAGTCATGATGGGCAAGGGAGACGTACTGAATATACGCTCCAATGCTTCCCGCCTGTCCACCAGCATATTACCTGTTGAGGAACCCATGAACAGTTTGATTCCAGGAATGCGGTGAATGTCTAACTCTGTAAAACTATCGGTATTGTCATTAGTAGCACCAAAGAAAAAACTATAGTTGACATGACTCTTCTGACTGGCCAGACGGAACTTGCCGTTTAACGCCTCCAAAGTGGTCGTTTGCGGTACCGTATTCGGCATATCGAAGTAGGAGGTCACGCCACCTGCGGCAGCTGCCCTACTCTCACTCTCCATATCAGCCTTTTCCGTCAGTCCGGGCTCACGGAAATGCACATGGTCATCAATAACACCTGGCAGTATATAGCATCCGGAGGCGTCAATGACTTCGTCGGAATCGGAGGTTTGACGTTTCGAGTCTGAGGGCTGAACAATCTCTGTGATGTTGCCGTCTTCAATGACAATCGTACCATCAAAGGTACGACCTTCATTCACTATCGTTCCACCTTCGATGATTGTTTTCATCACGCGTTATTTTTGAGGGATATTAGTCAGCGGATTAGGAGCCGTAGGAGCTGTTGGTTCCTCCATCACAGACGGATCTTCCAACCCATTCATACGTTTCTCATTTTCCTGAGCTGTCTGATAATAGTCTTTCACGTATGGATCATCCTTGAACTTCTGAGTTGCCTTCGACATGATGTCCTCAATCTGCGGGGTCAGGATGGGATAACGATACTGACTGGTTATCATCATAAACACACCAGGACCTAATACGTTATCAAAATTATCCTCTATGAATTTCATCACCAAATTATCTTCCTCGGCAGCAATCTTGGCTGCCTCGGCAGACAACTGGCGGTTAATCAACTCTTCATCAATACCTTCCAACAGCATCTGGCTCTGCTTGTGCGAAAGCTCATTCATCTGGTTGGTCAGTCGGTTGTGCTTATCAATAAAGGTATAGAGCGAATCGTTCAGCGGAGTTCCCCCCACCGTCTGTTGCACATTATCTATTTTTATAGTAATATCGCCTTTCTCCAATACGACAGGCATGATACTTTCATCGTCCATATAGAGACTTGCCATACGAACAGTATCCAACAAGCCTGTGAAATGGAATTCGCCATGCACCACATCGCATGAGTCTATATTCTTGAATTCGTTGTTCTTAATAGCTTTCAGATAGAGTTTGCTGCCATCTAACGCAGAGATAGAAGAGGTACCCTCGACATTGTACGAACTGGCACACGATGTGAGGAGCATTAGAATAGCTGGCAAGAAATATATTTTCTTCATAAAGTTTTCATTCATTTGTGATGCAAATGTACTACGATGTATTGAAAAGAAAAAAAATATTTGCGCAATTTAATATATTTGTGCACTAATTTAGCGTTTTTTTGCCTACTGAGACTCTTTTTCCAATTCATTTGCTATTCTATGACTGGTATAGAGCTGTAGTATGGCTGCCACCAAAAGGACGACAATCCAGTTGTTATGCACATATTTTAAATAAACAAGGAAGTCGAGTCCCAAGAAATTCGCCTGACTGGCAAACATCAGCAGGGCAGCTATCAGGAAAAGCACATCGCTCATCAGCATAATCCTGCGTAGCCTACGGATAGTAATGTTCTTCCCTTCGTATGTCTGTCGCATCTGGATAGCAGCAAACAACAAGGCGCCTGGTGCAAAAATATAAGGAGCCCACGCCTGCATAAACAAACTGGCACCTGAGCCTATCACCATCAACATACCTCCCAGTAGCAATAGGAAGGTTTCTGTTTTACTCATCTGTCTCATTCGGAACTGAAGTCGAGGTTTGGTCGTCACTGAAGACGAAGATGTCTTCATTATCTTCTTTCATAAAATAACGTTCGCGCGCAATCTTCTCAATCGCCTTAGGATCACTGTCAAGCATCTTGATTTGCTTGTTATCACGATTGTACTGATCGGTGTGACGCTTGATTTCGTCCTGTAAATCATTGATTTGCTGTTGGTTCTTGAAATGATGCCACACGCTATTCTCATCCACGAAGCCAATGAATATCACGGCCAGCAGGGTGACAACAGCATATTTCAGCCACGGCGAGCGATACAACGCACTGAGTATTTTATTGAAACGTTTCATAATTTCTGGCAAAATTACGAAATATTTTTCAAATTTCAATTGTCAATTCTCAATTATTTAGTAATTTTGTGCCAAATTATTAAGTTTTTATGGAAGAATATATCGTATCGGCACGAAAATACAGGCCAACATCCTTTGACGCGGTGGTAGGTCAGCAGGCTCTGACTACGACTCTGAAAAATGCGGTAAAGAGTGGAAAACTGGCGCACGCATACCTTTTCTGCGGACCGCGTGGAGTCGGCAAAACCACCTGCGCCCGTATTTTCGCCAAAGCTATCAACTGTCTGACGCCTACAGCAGAAGGAGAAGCATGCGGACAATGTGAGAGTTGTCAGGCGTTCAACGAACAGCGTTCGTTTAACATCTTTGAATTAGATGCCGCCTCCAATAATTCAGTTGAGCACATCAAGACGCTCATGGAACAGACGCGCATTCCTCCGCAGGTTGGCAAATATAAGGTATTTATCATCGACGAGGTGCACATGCTTTCAACGGCTGCTTTCAACGCTTTCCTGAAGACATTGGAAGAGCCGCCTGCTCACGTCATCTTTATTCTCGCCACCACCGAGAAGCACAAGATTCTGCCTACCATCCTAAGCCGTTGTCAGATTTATGATTTCGAGCGCATGACCGTTCGTAATACTATCAACCATCTGAAGACGGTAGCCGGAAAGGAAGGAATACAGTATGAGGAGCAGGCGTTGGCAGTAATTGCAGAAAAGGCTGATGGCGGAATGCGCGATGCACTGAGCATCTTCGACCAGGCTGCCTCTTTCTGTCAGGGCAATATTACTTATCAGAAAGTTATTGAAGACCTTAATGTACTGGATTCCGACTATTACTTCCAGTTGATTGATATGGCTGTTGAGAATAAGGTGAGCGACATCATGGTATTGCTCAACCAGATTATCAACAAAGGATTTGACGGAGGACTGCTCATTGGCGGTTTGGCTAAACATGTGCGCAACGTACTGATGGCTAAAGACGCACAGACGCTGCCTCTCCTGGAAGTGAGCGACCAACAGCGCGAGCGCTATCAGCAACAAGCTCAGAAATGCGAAACGCGCTTTCTCTACGATGCTTTACGACTGATGAACCAGTGCGACATCAACTATCGCCAGTCGTCCAACAAGCGATTGCTGGTGGAACTGACACTCATTGAGGTGGCTCAAATTACCCAACCCGATGATTCGCCTGCCAGTGGGCGTAAGCCCAGAAGATTAAAATCCCTGTTTAAGCAATTAATAGAGCAGTCTCAGTCACAGAAAGCAGCCCCGCAGGTAGTTGCGACTGAGCCAAGCAACAATGTTTCCAGTCATTCTGGTCATGTTAGTACACCCAGTGAGCCCAGTACACCCAAGCCCACAGTTTCTCCGCTGCCCAAGAAGTCCATCGGTTTCTCTTGGAATCATCTTCGTGAGAAGGCTAAGCCTCAAAGCAAGATGCAGATTATACCAGGGTCACTCAACAGCAATGACCCTAATGCCAAGATTAAAGACGAGCAACAAGAGTTTACCCAACAGGATTTGGAACTGCAATGGATGATGATGTGCAATCGCATGCCGCAGAAACTAAGTGGCATAGCCACCCGCATGAAAAACATGAATCCTTGCATTACGGAAATGCCGCATATTGAGGTAGTGGTTGAAAATCAGTTGGCGTTTGACCAGATGACGGAAATCAAAGGCAGCATTGTCAACACCCTGAAAATCTATCTCCATAATAATGCCATCACCCTCGACATGAGGATTGCCGAGCATCAGGAAAAGGTGCGCATACCCACACGTAGGGAGCAGTTTGAATTGATGGAAAAAGAAAATCCCGCAATTAAGAAACTGCGGGATATGCTGGATTTAGAGTTGGCATAGAGACTGTTAGCCAATAGCCCTATATCAATGTCATTCCAAGTTTCTTACACTCTTGTCGCATATCGTCAGGCCAGATAGAAGCCTGTATCTCACCGATATGTCCTTTGTGCAGCAGAACCATACAGAGTCGGCTCTGTCCGATACCGCCACCGATACTCAGGGGCAATTCGTCATTCAACAGTTTCTGGTGGAAATAGAGATTCTTGCGCTCTTCCTTTCCTTCTATCTTCAACTGTCGGAGCAATGACTCTTTATCCACACGGATTCCCATAGACGAGAGTTCGAAGGAACGGCCCAGCACAGGATACCAAATCAGTATATCACCATTCAAGCCTGCCAGCCCGTTCTCACCAACTGTCGACCAGTCGTCATAGTCAGGAGCTCGTCCGTCGTGCTTTTCTCCATTCGAGAGCTTTCCTCCTATACCTATTATAAATACAGCCCCATACTTTTCGCAGATGGCATCTTCACGCTCCTTGGGCGATTTATCAGGATACATCTGCAACAGTTCTTCTGCATGTATAAACGTTATCTTCTTAGGCAGGAAAGGCTTAATCTGCGAATAGGTCTCGCAGGTCAGGTATTCAGTTCTGAGGATAGCCGAGTAGATACGCTCCACTACATCCTTCAGATAGGCTATTGTTCTTTCTTCCTTAGTAATCACAGCCTCCCAGTCCCACTGATCCACATACAGCGAATGCAGGTTGTCCAGTTCCTCGTCGGCACGGATGGCATTCATATCTGTATAGATACCGTAACCAGGCTCAATCTGATATTCTGCCAACGACAGGCGCTTCCATTTTGCCAGTGAGTGAACCACTTCAGCACGGGCATCGCCCAAGTCCTTAATGGGAAACGAAACTGCACGTTCCACGCCATTCAAATCGTCATTAATACCTAAACCTTGCAGTACGAACAAAGGTGCAGTCACACGGCGCAACCTCAGTTCTGTCGAGATATTCTGTTGGAAAAACTCTTTAATCAACTTAATTCCCTGCTCCGTCTGTTTCGTATCGAGCAGCGACTGATAATCAAGAGGTTTAATCAGTTGACTCATCTTAAAAAATCTACAATTTGACTATATTCTATTTACTATTTTACTATTTGCGCCTGCAAAGGTACTACTTTTTAACTAATATGCAAGGAAAAATCCAAATTATTTTGCAAAATGACAGAAAATTAACCTAATCCCTATCATTTTGCGTAAACAACTAAAATAAATCTAAGATTATTTGGTTATCTTCTCAGTTATTCGTAACTTTGCACGCGTTTTGGTCCCGTAGCTTAGCTGAATAGAGCGTCAGATTCCGGTTCTGAAGGTCTTGGGTTTGAATCCCAACGGGATCACGAAACATTAAAAGGTTTCAAAGAAAAAAGCTAGCTTTTAATTCTTTGGAGCCTTTTTAAGAATATGAATTAGAATGAAGAAGATTCTGTTCCTTCATGGTTTCTATGCCAGTGGTCAATGCATACCTGCTATTGCATTGAAAGAGGCCTTCGAGGGTGAGGCAGATGTTATCACGCCTGACTTGCCGATGCACCCGAAAGAGGCCGTCAGTTTTATTCGTGAATTGATTGACAACGAGAAGCCAAAACTTTTGATTGGCAATAGTTGTGGTTCCTTCTATGCTCAGATGGTGGCTCCCATTGTGAGAGTTCCTGCTTTACTCGGTAATCCACACTTCCAGATGACGGAGTTTCTGAAACAGCGTATTGGCGAGCATCAATACAAGTCACCTCGAAAGGACGGCAAACAAAACTTTGTCATTGATGATACTTTGATTGAAGAGTTTGCTGAAATGGAGGTCATTCAGTTCAACAACTGCAATCCTGATTTCAAAGACCGAATCTGGGGATTGTTCGGAGAAAAAGACACGTTGGCACACTTTGAACCAACCTTCTTGAAGTATTACACCAAGTCGTTCCATTTTCCAGGAGCTCACACTCCGACAGCAGATGAAGTCCGTAACTGGTATGTGCCCCTGGCTGAGGAACTGCTGAGAAGCAATTTGTAAAGTATATATTTGATTTGCAAAAAAAGTTTAGGAAAAATGGCTGTTATTACAAAAAAATGTGTACCTTTGCACTCGATATACGAAATAGGAGCATAGCTCAGTTGGTTTAGAGCGCTTCAGTCACATTGAAGAGGTCTTGGGTTCGAGTCCCAATGTTCCTACTAGGAAGCCAACAACTTATGCTTTTAAAACTGCAATGATGAAAAAACTATTCACCCTATTGGCTTTGATAGCAATAGCTATCATGCCTTGTTATGCTCAATCTGGCACAGTCAATAACTTTAAAATCAAGCGAGGCACCAACGTTAGCCACTGGCTATCGCAATCGGAGGCCCGTGGCGAGATGCGCCGTCTGCACATTCAAGAGGAGGACTTCGCAAGACTCAAAAAACTGGGGTTCGACTTCGTTCGCATACCTATTGACGAGGTGCAGTTCTGGGACGAGCAGGGCAACAAGTTGCCTGAGGCGTGGACGCTGCTGACCAATGCGCTCGACTGGGCCCGTAAATATGAAATACGTGCTATCGTTGACCTGCATATTATCCGTTCACATTATTTTAATGCCGTCAACGAAGGCGGTGGTGCTGCCAACACGCTGTTTACTTCTGAGAAAGCCCAACAAGACCTGATAAACCTGTGGTATCAACTGTCGGACGTGCTGAAAGGCTACAGTAACGACTGGGTGGCTTATGAATTCATGAACGAGCCTGTGGCAGACGAACACGAGCAGTGGAACAAACTGGTGGCAAAGGTGCACAAGGCACTGCGTAAGGTGGAGCCTCAGCGCACGCTGGTGATTGGTTCGAATCGCTGGCAAGGCTACGAGACCATGAAGTATCTGCGCGTGCCAGAGGGCGACAAGAATCTGATCCTGTCGTTCCACTATTACAACCCCATGATTCTGACCCACAACCACGCCTGGTGGACGCCCATCGGCAAGTATAACGGCAAGATTCACTATCCGGGTATCTTGGTGTCGAAAGAAGACTACGATGCTGCACCTGACGATCTGAAGCCTGAGTTGAAGCAATATACCGAGCAGGTATGGGACATCAACAAGATTCGCGAAGACTTCAAAGATGCCATCGCTGTGGCTAAGAAATATGGCCTGCAACTATTTTGCGGCGAATGGGGCATCTACGAGAAGACAGACCGGGAAATGGGTTACCAGTGGATGAAGGACATGCTGACCGTATTCAACGAATTCAATATTGCATGGACCACCTGGTGCTACGATGCCGACTTCGGATTCTGGGACCAGCTGCGCGACTGTTTCAAAGACAAGCCTCAGGTTGACCTGCTGATGGGGAAGTGAGTTGAGAGTTGAGAGTTGAAAGTTGAGAGTTAAGAATTGAATATTAAATGGAGATTACCGAACGATTTCTGAACTATGTTAAGTTCGACACACAGTCAGCTGAGGACAGCGACTCTGTGCCGAGTACCTCGAAACAACTGATTTTTGCTGATTATCTGAAGAAAGAACTGGAGCACGAAGGGCTCGACGATGTGGAACTCGATGCAAAGGGCTATATATACGCTACGCTGAAGGCCAATGTCAAGGGCAATATTCCAACCATCGGGTTTATTTCGCACTACGACACCTCGCCTGATTGCAGCGGAGCCGACATTCATCCGCAGATAGTAAGAAACTATGACGGAAGCGACATCCTGCTCTCTGAGGGCATCGTCAGCAGTCCAAAAAAATTTCCCGAACTACTCAAACACGTGGGTGAAGACCTGATAGTGACGGACGGACACACCCTGTTGGGAGCAGACGATAAAGCTGGTATTGCGGAAATCGTTCAGGCTATGGTCTATCTACAGCAACACCCAGAAATCAAGCACGGCAAGATACGCATAGCCTTCAATCCCGATGAAGAAATAGGTATGGGCGCTCACCACTTCGATGTAGAGAAGTTCGGATGCCAGTGGGGCTATACGATGGATGGTGGAGACGTGGGCGAACTGGAGTTCGAGAATTTCAATGCTGCTTCTGCAAAAATCACCATCCACGGTGTGAGTGTGCATCCTGGCTATGCCAAGGATAAGATGGTGAATGCCAATGCCTTGGCTGCTGAGTTTGCCAAGATGTTGCCCGAGGACGAAACCCCTGAAACCACTGAGGGCTATCAGGGATTCTACCACCTTCTAGGCATCCAGTCGAATGTAGAAGGAGCCAAGATGAGCTATATTATCCGTGACCACGACCGCGAACGGTTTGAAGACCGCAAGCGCTTCATTCAGCGCTGTGTGGAGCAGATGAACGAGCGTTATGGCGAAGGAACCGTAGAAGCAGTGGTCAGCGACCAATACTATAATATGAAGGAGAAGATAGACCCAGAAATGCATGTCATTGACCTTGTGCTGAAGGCCATGCAGGAAACGGGTGTCGCTCCGAAAGTAAAACCCATTCGCGGAGGTACCGATGGTGCCCAACTCTCATTCAAAGGACTACCCTGCCCCAACATCTTCGCGGGTGGTGTCAATTTCCACGGTCCCTACGAGTTCGTGTCTATCCAGTCGATGCAAAAGGCGATGGGAGTTATCGTAAAGATATGCGAACTGACAGCAAACTATAACGACTGATTATGGCAGAACTACCTAACCTCATAGCCGACTTAGCCTATATCCTGATATCGGCAGGCATCGTAACACTGATTTTCAAAAAGTTGAAACAGCCCCTCGTATTGGGCTATATCGTAGCAGGCTTTCTGGTAAGTCCGCACATGCCCTACACGGCATCGGTTGTCGATATGGAGAGTATTCACTTGTGGGCAGACATCGGTGTGATGTTCCTGCTATTCTCTTTGGGACTCGACTTCTCGTTCAAGAAGATTCTGAAGATGGGAGCCTCACCTGTAATTACCACCCTGACCATCATCTTTTTCATGTCCATCCTGGGCGTGATGGTAGGACGGCTGTTCCACTGGGGGAAAATGGACTGTATCTTCCTAGGCGGTATGCTTGCCATGAGTTCCACCACTATTATATATAAGGCATTCGACGATTTGGGATTGCGGCAACAGCAGTTTGCCGGACTGGTCATGAGCGTGCTAATCTTGGAAGATATTCTGGCCATTGTGATGATGGTGATGCTGAGTGCTATAGCCAGCGGTAATAATCCCGATGGTGGCGAAATGCTGGGTTCGATAGCCAAAATCGGTTTCTTCCTGATACTCTGGCTGGTGGTGGGCATCTTTGCTGTTCCCCAATTCCTGCGCAGAGTGCGCAGTCTGATTAACCCTGAGGTGCTGCTGATTGTATCATTAGGCCTATGCTGTGCGATGGCAGTATTCTCCACCAAGGTAGGTTTCTCGTCGGCTTTCGGTGCCTTTATCATGGGTAGTATTCTGGCAGAGACGGTAGAAGCTGAACGCATTGAGAAACTGGTAGAACCCGTTAAGAACTTGTTTGGTGCTATCTTCTTCGTCTCGGTAGGTATGCTGGTTGACCCGCAGATTCTGTTCGACTATGCCCTACCCATCCTTGCCTTGATACTGACGATTATCATCGGACAGAGTGTCTTCGGTTCATTCGCCTTCATGCTGGGAGGCGAGTCGTTGAAATCAGCCATGCGATGCGGATTCTCGATGGCACAGATTGGTGAGTTCTCGTTCATCATTGCCTCACTGGGATTGTCGCTGGGCGTTATCAGCGATTTCCTTTACCCCGTAGTGGTGGCAGTATCCGTCATCACCACCTTCCTCACTCCTTACATGATACGTCTCGCCATACCCACCTACAACAGTTTAGAGCGAAGACTACCCAAGCAATTCATCAAGTTGCTCAATCATTTCTCGATGAGTCATCCTACATCCAAGGAGCAGAGCAAATGGAAGAAGCTTCTCATGCAAATGGGTCTCAACACCCTTATTTACTCTATTCTCTCGTCGGCCATCATCACCGTGATGTTCACCTTCGTGCTACCCGTTATGCACCGCATACTGCCTGGTCCGGAGCTTCGTTGGTATGGTAATGCCATTACGGGCGTCGCCACCATTATATTCATAGCCCCGTTCCTGCGTGCGATGGTCATGAAGAAGAATCGCAGTGAGGAGTGGAAAGCATTATGGGCTGAGAGCAACATCAACCATCTGCCCCTGTTGTTCACGGTCTTAGTACGAGCCGTCATAGCTGTCAACTTCATTTTCTATATCTGCCACCATCTGAGCAAGTTCTCCAGTGCCGTACTGATAACCATCGGCATCATTGTGGTGATCATGATTGTGGTGTCGCGCTCTATCAAGCAGCGCAGCATCAACTTGGAACGGCTCTTCATCCTCAACCTGCGCAGTCGCGATATAGCTGCCCAGGTGCATGGCAAGAAACGCCCGCTCTATGAGGGCAAACTGCTGGATCGCGATGTGCATCTTGCCGTTTTCGACATCCCGATGGACACCATGTGGATGGGCAGAACACTCAGACAGCTCAATTTAGGTAAGAAATACGACATCCATATCACCAGTATCCTGCGAGCCAACCATCGCCTGAACATACCCGACGGCGATTATGTCATCTTCCCAGGCGACAAACTGGAGGTGATAGGCAGCGACGAACAGTTAGCTAAGTTCAAACAGGCCGTTGAGCAGGAAGTATTGGGCGAAGAGGTCAATTTGGAAGAGCGTGAGATGAAGTTGCGCCAGATTATCATCGGTGCTGACAGTCCTTTCATTGGCAAGAACCTGATAGAAAGCGGTATCCGCGACCTCTACAGCTGTATGGTAGTGGGATTGGAGGAAGGTAAGGAGAATCTGTCGCACGTCAGTCCGCAACGTAAATTCCAAGAAGGAGACATCCTTTGGGTGGTAGGCGAAGAAGAGTCACTGAATGCTTTGCTCAATTCACGACAAGAATAACATCGTCATTCTTAATACCACTGCACGGCATTGGAATAACTGCTGCGCTTATCGTATTTCAAAGCATCGGTAAGCGTGGCGGCATTGCATCGGAATGAGAAGTTATAACTGGTATAAGGTGCCAATACCACAGAACAAGACATGTTGAAACAGTGCAGGTCACGCGATAGCGATGCTGTGGTCATAGAAATCTTGCGGTTCTCGAAGTCATAGCCCGATGAGAACGTGATGTTCCATCCGTCAGAAATGCGCACATTACCAGCCACATTCAAATTCTGCGTGAATTTATAAGGATAGCGCATGGTATCGTAATTGAAGTTGCCCGCCGTATTCTCACGCATCGTGACACCATAGCCGATACTGAGCGACCAGGGCACATTGAAGGTCATATATCCATCTTCATCCGTCTCGGCTTTACCTGCATTTTCCTTGCGAGCACCGTGTTTTCCTGCTTCCATCTTGTCGTCCAGATTGGTCTCATTCCCACTGTCGTACTCGTCAGTCTTATCGTCCTTATCGTCTTTCTTCACTCGCTCGCCTCTGAGCCATTTGAAGAAGTTGGCCACCTTCTTATTGTCGAGGGTATAGTTCAGCGACTGTGAGATGCCCTGGAATCGGCCAAAGCGTCCCTTGCTATACTCTGTACGATTACCGATGTAAGGACGAGCTCCAACGGAGTCGGCTTCATAGGCATAAGTAGCAAAGACGGCACTCAGATTGAGGGTATAGCTCTTCGACAGTTTCAGGCGCAGACGTGTTGACAGGTCGCTCCAAGGACGCTCTTTGGCTGCGAAGTTATACGACATCGAGGCTCCCAATTCATCAATGATACTGATTTTCTTGAAACCTGTGGAGTCGTCCTCGCTTCGAACTTTCATTTCGATATTGTTCTTGATATCCCACGAAATACGTCCTGTCTTTCCTTTTCCAGGAACGCCATAGAGTGTACCCTGATAAGGCGAATATTCCACCAACGACACATTACCATTGGCATCCACCTTGGTATAGGTATCGTAATAGCCATAGCGCGACGCGCTGAAATCAGGTGCATAACTGAAGCTTACCGTAGGGGTGAACACATGGCGAATGGCCTGAATCTTATCACCGAATATCTTACGACTGGGCACGTAGAAACCATAAAGTGTGGTTGATGCCGAAAGTGAGAAGTTCCAGTCATAGACATTATGGAATCCTGTCAGGGTATCAATAACCTCCTTCTGGTTAGCCTCATCCCACGAACGCTTGTACTTCTGGGTGTACATACGGTCAGTGAAGGTAAAAGACGGGTTGAGATTCAGATAGCCAAACAGGGTAAAGTTACCACTGATGGGTATTGTGTGCTTCATACCATTGCGCCAATCTTTAGTCAGACTGGAGTGAAGAATCTTATCTTCCTTGGTAGAAATAGAATTGCTCAACTGTCCGGTATAGCTCATTGAAATCTTTTCATACCAGCGTTCCTTGCCTGCTGCATGCTTACGCTTGAAGGGATAGAAACGGGCAATCGAAATGTTCAAGTCGGGTAATGTCATACCGATAGTAGAGTCGCGCATGTTCTGGTTGAGGTTCACCGTTGAACTCAGCGTCATACCGATACTGGAGAACTGGGTGCTCCAACTGACTGAACTCGTGCGGGTTGACTGCGTCAGCGCTTGCGGGTTATACATCGAATTCAGGTTGTTGGGTTCATAGTTCGTGGTAGCAAAGTTGACACTGGCAGACAGTGACGAATAGGGATTAGCCTTAGAATCCTGTCGGTGGCTCCACTGAATCTTGAAACTGGTTGACTTGACATAGTCAGGCATATTCTTATCGCCCGTTACAGAATTCTGATAACTGGCAAAGAACGAGCCGCTATACCTATAGCGCTTGCGGTAATTAGAAGCGGCAGAGATTCCCCACGATCCTTTGGTATATATCTCGCCGAGGAGCTTTAAGTCCCATTTATCACTCATGGCGAAGTAATATCCACCATCACGCAGATAGAAGCCTCGCGACGTCTCGTCACCATAGGTAGGCATAATAAGACCCGAGGAATAACTCTTGGTGAAGGGGAAGAAACCATAAGGAATGGCAAAGGGCAATGGCACATCAGCTACTACCAGATAGGCAGGACCGAACACCACATCCTTACCAGGACGCACCTTAGCTCGCGACAGGGCGATATAGAAATCAGGATGCGGCTCATCGCAAGTGGTATAGCGTCCGTGTTGCAGGAAGAGTTCACCTTTATCATTACGCTTCGATATCTCAGACACCATGAAACCTTCGTCCTGCTGGGTATATACATTCTGAATCAGACCTTTCTTTGTCTTGAAGTTAAAGGCCATCGTATCGCTCTCATAGGTGTCGCTACCCATTTTAAATATAGGTGTACCGAATTTCTCGCCAGTGGTATCGCGAGCACCGGTGGCATGCACCAAACTGGAGTCCATCTGCATATAGATCTGCTCACTCTGCAGGTCCATGTCCTGATATTTCACCTGTGCATTACCAAACAGCCGGGCAATACCTGAGCCCCCCTCGTAGGTCATGGAGTCGTCAGCCTGATATTCAACCGGCGCATCAATACCGTTCTTACGCTGGCGATTAAGACTGTCGGCATGCAGCGAGTCATCAATGGCTTTATTATGCTTCCAGATAGCCAGTTCCAATGAATCCATCTTCGTGGTGTCAACAGCGAGAGACTTCGTGGTGTCGCGCTTGACGGAATCAAGAGACACACTGTCAAGGCGCACGCTATCAAGAGACACGCTGTCCTTGTCGTTTACACTTTGAGGAAAGCATAAACGAGGAATCTCCGCCCACACAAAAGTGAGGACGAAGAACAGGATAAGGATGAGCGTATTTTTTCTCACGGCTGCAAAAGTACAAAATATTTATGGAATATCGCCTTCCTTACAGAAGTTTAACTTTTCGCACACTATTTTTCGACAGAGAACCACCCTATCCACGCTTGCAGCTACTGATTATTAATTAAAATTTCGCAAAAAGCCTACATGCCTACATAAAAACCACGATAAACACTGGGTTTGTCGTGGTTTTTATGTAGGCATGTAGGCTATGTAGGCTTTTTTTTTAAAAAAGTTACTATTCCCCATATTCAAGATTTCTACCTGAGAGTAATTCACCCATTGTTTAAGTACATTTTTATCTGTATATTCGTAGATGTAAACATCAGGCTCGAGTATCAAAATAGGGCACCTGTGCGCTTATAGTTTTACAATTCTACCGACGGTATTGGTGTAGCCAACTACGCCATTAGGGTTATAAATATAAATAGAAGAACCAGAATGAGATACCAAATTGCCATCTGCATCCATAAAGTTGGTGTTAAGATTCTCCCAAATACGAGTATAGCCCCATTCTGTAAAACCTGTTTCAATGTCTCTTCCGATAGGCTGAGGCGAATCAAATGAACCAACTTTCCAGTATAATGTATTGTTATTCTCGTGTGAATCGCCTCGTGTCAAAAGATTACCTTGCGCATCTGCGCAAAACCAATCGAAAGTATTGTTAATATTAGCTGGCATCTTGGCATATTCTTCCCATTTTCCTGGAGAAAGCATATTCATGCGATATATGCGACGTTTACACGATGCATACAGATAATCTCCTGCTTGCTGAATTTTATCGATACGCAAATATGTGCCTCTTTGTGCTTCCTGAACGACATAAGTTTCCTTGTTTATATTATAATAAGAAACTTTTCCTGTAACAGGACAACGCTTCGCTCCTTCTGAGGAACTGCTCCAAATGGTTCCATCCGAAATCATAAAGCCTTGATTTTGTTTATCTGGTATTGTACCATCGAGATCATAACTGTAGTTGTACCTTCTTGCTTGTTTTACTACTTTTAATCTTTTAACATCCCAAATTGTCATATTTTCAGTATCACAGTCATAAGCCAATAAGTAATTATCACTGCCAACATACATTTGGCCTCTTTTTGAGGGGAAAAGACTTGCGGAAGTTTCTACAGACTTACCATCATATAGATAAACACCACCGCAATCCCAACTTATACCCGAAGCTACCAACTGAAAGAATAATCTTTCCCCACAAACCTTAATACTATAAATTCTTGGGCGTGCACCTTCATAAATGCCGGCAATACCTGGTATGATGGTTTTTAAGTCACCCGTTTTCCTGTCAATAGCCATAACCGCATTATTTTCGTTACCTTCAACATAATAGATGTAGTCTTTTGTGACTTGAACACTTCTTACGTCTTTTTCCCAACTATAAATGGCACAATTCTTATTGACCTTAACAACAGGTTTTGCCACTGTAGTCTTAACTGGTTTTCTGGTTACCTTCTTTTTGCGATTTTGCGCATTAACATTAAGGCAGAAGACTAATACTAGTAAAAGAATACTCCAAATTCGAAGCGAAAAATGAATTGAACAATTTATTTTCTTCATAGCTGATGAGTCTTGAATTAATTTTTATAAGAATCTCACATACTGACTCATTACAATTAATAATATGTAATAGTTCTTGTCTCAACATTGCCTTTCTGGGTCTTACGCTTTGTCCAGTTGCCTTGGCTGTCGCGCGAGAGGATGGTGAAAATGGCTACATTCTTGCCAGAACCACCCATGTCGCCATAGCTGAACGACTCCTTGGTGCATTCACCTTCACTATTATATGAATAGGTGGCAACATCGCGACCGTCCATATACACAGTAACTAGCTTGGTCAGAAGACCATTATTGTTATAGGTAAACAGTTGACCTGTTTCTTCACCATCGCCCATCTGGATGATGCGACCTTTGTTGTCACGTTTTACAGAACCGTAGTTAAACCAAGGCTTGTTCCCGTTCTCTGAAGTCCACATTCCATTACGGTCGAAACCCAACTTGCGAGTCTGGTCTTTGGTAGTCCACACGCATTCCTTTACAGGACCCCGCAAGGCAAAAATACCCAATTCACCTTGAGCATTGAAATTAATAACGATGTTTTTGCTGACAGTTTTTCTGGCTGTTCCCTTTTTCTTTTGTGCCATTCCTGACAGGCAGAGGATGGCCATCAGGGCAATAAGTGTTACTTTCTTCATAGTTGTATTGTTTAAAAGATTAGAAATTATTTCTTATATAGTACTACCTGAAGGTTCTTACCGTCGCCCTCAGCATAGCCGGAAACGAGACTTTCGTTGCCACCAAGGTGGAAGCGCCATTGATTGCCTTGGGCGTCGTTGCCCCAAAATGCGGTGTTGCCCTCATTGTCATCCTGTGCGTCGCTTTCAAGTTTGATGGTAGCACTAAACTTGACGTTTCTATAGACGGCACTGAGGCTATTGCCAGTTTTGGTAATAGAGAACTCGATAGGGAAACCAGCCATCTCCCCTTTGAATGCTGAAGTTCCTTCAGGAAGAATTGCCAACAAACCTGACTCTTCTGAATGGTTGTTTCCTTCCGAAGAGGTTTCTTGCTCTGGTTGTTCCCCTTCTGTTTCCTCAATAGTTTCCTTTATAGCAACAGAGAGGGCTTTTGCCGTATAGATTTCCTTACCTACATCTGTAAAATGTGACTCCAATTCAGAGATGGGAATCATCACATCGCCATATCCGTGATTAACTGACCAGGCGACTCGGCAACTGTCGTTAACAGCAGGCAGTACGAAGTAACCATCTCCCAAGAAAACAGGCAAATTTCCATGATAGTATTTCTTGACGATGGGCTCTAAGGTTTCTGGGGTAATAGATATCATTTCGTCCGTCTGCATGATGTGACCATCAGAGAAACGGATGACGCGGAAATAGGTTTCGGGCGCGCCATTGAAATAGACACCGTCATCTACTTGGAATACCACACATGCCTCGTTCTGATAGACACTTTCGATATAGAGTTGGCAGACTGGAGGTTCTGGAGCCTCTGACTCTTTCATAAAGTAATCAGCAAATTTCTGATAGCGTTGGTTGCAGTCATCTATAATCTCATGCAAACTACCTTCTATGGGCGTGCCGACCACTTCTTCTTTGCACAGCTCAGAGTTGGCAATGATCTCGCGTAATCCTTTCGTAATGTTTTGCTCTCTGTCACTATCGCCTTTGGGAATATCAATCGTTACTTGATAGTAACCCTCCATCACCTCATAGGTCTCAAATTCAATGCCCTTATTACCGCCTAACAGCGAAATGAGCCATAAAATGAAAGCAATAACAGCCACGCAGCCTGCTCCGATACCCACTTTTCGTTTGTTTGCAACTGTCCACTCTTTCGCTTTCTCCAGTTTTGGGGTTAACGACTCTTTGAACGAGGCGAAAGCTTTTTCGCCTTGTGTTTTGAGCGCCTGTACACGTTCGTCGGTAGTAGGGATAGCTGCCATACGCTGTTCTAACTCGCTGGTATCTGTCAATGTATCATCTCCAGGACCGCCATTCATAATCTTGTACCAGCCGATGAAGGGATAGACAAGAGCAAAAAACATAAATACCAATGCACAGATGATGGCTGCAATGCCTATAAAACCTCCAATATACAGAAGCCACGTTGGGTTAGACCCTCCCCTCATCGAACCTACAATCAGCAGAGCAAGCAACCCGAAAATCAGGAAAATGGCAATAGGCATCAGCATCAACCGGATATTGCATACAGCAGCGTAATGCAGTTTCTTGGCACCAACCTGCGACATAGCGCTAAATGCTGGACTCGTCATCAATCCACTAAAGGCATTTTTCATTTTGAAATATGCAACCAGCGTAGCAATCCACACTGCCAGGCTAATCAGTGTGCCCAAGAAGGGAATGCTGAACAGGATTCCGAAAATGGCACCTGCTACAAAACAGCAAATCAGAATAATGACTGCTGTACGAACTTTCTGAATATTCTGGGCGGCAAGTGCATTGGTTTGCATAGCAGCAAAACGTGTCAGGCCTAACAAGTAGAGTACATAACCCACTACAACGGCTACTTTAGCTAAAAAACCCAGTGTATGAATACTAGTGAAAAAAGCCCCCAGTCCATTGTTGCCACTAGGCAGAAATTTAGTCACGAACTCAAAGATATAAACAACGTAAGACACATAATCATACAGCACATTGAAGATGCCTGCAACGGCAATTACAATGACTCCCCAGAAAATCTTTTGGGTGTTTTCTTTCCACGCCACACTTGTTTCCATAGTTTTGTTTTTTAATTATTAGTTATACTGCAAAGATATAAAAAGAAGGCGAAACTGAGAACATTATTAACAAAAAATAGTGGTTTTCCACTATTTCCTCTTAAATGATTTGGGCTTTTTCGGCAAAAACTATACTTTCTGGACAGTAATTAGTATCACAAAAGATAACTATTCAAACCTTTCTGCCCATGAAAGGAACTTCTTGACGCCTTCTGAACCGAATTTCTCAAGACTTTTTGCTGTTTCCGAAACGGTAAGCACTCGGTCGGGATGTGACTTAGAGTAGAACTTATCGGCATAGCAAATAATCTGTTCCTCCAGTGTTTCAGGTTCATAACCAGGGAGCCCCGTTCCTGTATGACGCTCAGCTACACGGGCATGGCGGGGGAAGCCTTCCTGACGGAGAATCTCACCTCCGATTGGACCATGTTTCAAATAGGGCTCGGTGCCGTAACAATAGATACTTGGTGCATCACATCGGAAGATACCAATATCATGTAGCATGGCAGCCTCCTCTACAAAAGAACGGTCCACAGCCAGTTCTTTGTGTTTGTCACAAATAAGCAAAGCACGGTCGGCCACTTGCCGACTGTGCTTGATGAGGAGACGACGAAGAATGTCGTCTTGAGGATAATATTTATCGATAATTGCTTGATAATCCATTACTCTGCGCGTTCAATCCATGCCAGATTATCGCCACGGCGCACTTTGCTTCCAGGCTTGGCAGCGACCTCAACGAGTTTACCGCCCAAAGCTGCTGGTATAGGAACGATTTCGCCCCATGGAGCCTGAATATAGCAGAAGGTGTCACCTTCTTTATACTGCTGTCCGATAAATGGTTCGAGACAGGGTTCGCAAGCCCCCTCGCCAGAGAACTGATAGTAAACCTGACCGGCAATAGGAGCTGTCAGGGCATCGGCTTTGGCATGCTTGAAGGCTGCCAACTCTTCCGCAGACATCTTACCACCCAGTTTCTCGTCCTTCGCCTTCTGCAGGTCAGCCAGGAAATTCTTCTTAGCCTGTCCGCTCTTATAGTTACGATACTGCTCCGGATGCATGGCGAGTTCAAAGAGCTCTTCGTTGTCCTGTCCATACTCCCAACCGTTTTCGTCCATCTCCTTACGGAAATCGTCGAGCGCATTAGGCAACAGCGTATGTGGGTCAACATCTGTAAATTCGCGTCCCTGCTTCTTAGCCAAATCTATAAGTTCCTGATCAATTGTTCCAGGAATCTTACCACTCTTACCAAGAATCATGCCCCACATAGAGTCGTCCATCATCACGAAACGGCCCTTGCCCTGCTCGATGGTAAGCAAGTTCATCAGTGCAATGTTCTTGACATATTGCGAGAATGGAGTCACCAATGGGGGATAACCTACGCGAGGCCATACATATTCTACCTCTTGGAATAGTTTAACGAGCATATCGTCAGTAGAGAGTTCAGGCTCCCCCTTCTTGGCACGGCTCTTGTTGATGACACTATGAATACCGCCCAAGTCTGCCATCATAGACCCCATCATTCCGCCAGGAAGTCCACAACCCAAAAGCAGTGACGACATGTGTTTGTTGGCAGGATTGATAAAATAGCCAAGCCAATCATCAATGAATTCCTGTGTCAGCGTACGGGCCTGCATATAGGCATTCATATTGATGTCTTCCACTTCGAAACCTTCGTTCTTCAGCATCGACTGAACAGAAATGATATCGGGATGCACCTTACCCCAGCTCAGTGGTTCAATGGCTGTATCGATGATATCAGCACCATTATTGCAGACTTCGAGGATAGAAGCCATCGAGAGACCAGGACCAGAATGTCCATGATACTGGATGATGATGTCGGGATGCTTTTCCTTGATACTCTTGGTGAGTGCGCCCAACAGGGCTGGCTGACCAATACCCGCCATGTCTTTCAGGCAGATTTCCTCGGCTCCGGCAGCAATCACCTCGTCGGCAATCTTGGAGTAGTATTCAACAGTATGCACGGGGGAAGTCGTGATACACAGGGTAGCCTGTGGAATCATGCCAGCCTCCTTGGCCCATTTGATACTTGGAATAATATTGCGCGTATCATTCAAACCACAGAAGATACGGGGAATATCCACACCCTGGGCTTTTTTCACCTTATACATTAATTGGCGTACATCGTCGGGAACAGGATACATGCGCAAGGCATTCAAGCCACGATCCAACATGTGGGTCTGAATACCCACCTCATTGAAAGGTTTGCAGAAAGCACGAACCGCTGCATTCGGGTTTTCACCTGCCAACAGATTCACTTGCTCAAAAGCACCGCCATTGGTTTCAACTCGGGCAAAACATCCCATATCAATAATGACGGGAGCTATACGCTCCAACTGATCCTTTCGGGGTTGGAATTTTCCACTTGACTGCCACATGTCTCTGTAAACGAGACTGAACTTAATTTTCTTTTTCATTACGAATAGAATCAATATGTTGTTAAAGTTTCTGCAAAGGTATGAAATATTTCTCAATTCTCAGTTGTCTAACCGATAAAAAATCGCTTTGCTTGCTAAGAATTCTCAATTATTTCGTATCTTTGCCGAAAATTTTACGTTTCGATAGAAAGATGAAGAAATTATTATTTGCCTTTTGGGCCTTGATAAGCGTGATGGCTTGCGGAGATAAGAGTAAAGCACCTCATAACAATCAGCAGCCTGTGCAACAAAACGAACCAGGCGACTCGACACGCTATGGACTGGCCTGCGATGGATGTACCGATTCCATACTTTTGCTTTTGCCTTTCGATGGTGGCGATCCTGACACCTTCGACATCATCAGCGCATACCAAAACCGCAAGATATACGGCAGACCGCGCATCGGCGACGAACTGGCAGTTATTCTGAATCCTGAAGACAAGGAGGAGGCACTGATGATTATCAATATCGAACGGCTGAAGGGACAATGGTGCTATCAGGTAATGCCTACGTTCCGAAACATTGAGAAGATGCCCCAGAAGATGCAACGCCGTATGATGGCACAGATTCCTGACTCCGTGAAACAGCGCCTGCTGGTACCTCGTGAATATGGTATTCAACTGAAGCGCGGTCATTTGGCTCAGACGATAGGAAGCTACCGCAACCGTCATTCCGACAGCATGAGTCCTGTGGAATACCCCAAAGTACGACGTTATGCCGGATGGAAACTCTTCAACGGGCGATTGGTGCTGGAAACTGATACGGCACGGCTGATTCAAACCGATCAAGCACATAAGCCGGAGTATGACACAGCTGATATTGTATCACTGCGCCGCGACACATTAGTACTCCGTTTCAAGGATCACGAACAGACATACTACCGTAAAAAGGATTCTTAAATATTATACGCTATGAAATTAGAAACTATTCATCATCGCATTTCTTGGCTGACACTCTCACTCATGGGAGGATGTATGCTGCTGGCCTCATGCAACAGCAATCAAAAAGCCACTGCCGAACAGGTGGAGACTGGAATGAAAACTGTAGGTAATCCGTATCTCCCTCTTTGGGAACATATTCCCGATGGCGAGCCTTATGTTTTTGAGGACCCTGACCAGCCAGGCAAATATCGTGTGTATATTTATGGTTCACACGACACAAGAATCACCGACTATTGCGGACGCGAACAGGTGGTGTGGTCGGCATCGGTCGATAGTCTGAACAACTGGCGCTATGACGGCGAAATACTGGCTGTCAGCAAGAATGCTAAAGGAGAATTTATTAATAAGGACAGTCTGGCTGACGTGCTCTTTGCACCAGACGTAACACTGGTAACGGACAAAGATGGCAAGAAGACTTACTACCTCTACCCCAACGACCAGCATGGCGGACGCAACGGACTGGTGGCCAAGAGCAATCGCCCTAACGGACCTTTCGAGGTGTGCAACTGGAGCCAAACGGATCCCAATGCCACGGACGGCATTTTGAAGTTCGATCCCGCCGTGTTTGTTGACGACGACGGCAAGGTGTATGGCTATTGGGGCTTTGAGCGCTCATACGCAGGCGAATTGGATCCTGCAACTATGGCTACCCTGAAGCCAGGCACCAAGGCTATAGAAGACATGATACCAGGCCGTAACCAGCCAGGCGATTTCCGCTTCTTCGAGGCTTCCTCTATCCGTAAGATTAAGGATAAATATGTATTTATCTATAGCCGTTGGACCAAGGATGGCGAATTCGGACTTCCCGAGACCAACTATACCCTCGCCTATGCCTATAGCGACAAACCGCTGGGACCCTGGACCTATGGCGGCACCATTATAGACGGACGTGCCCGTGAGAAAGACGAACAGGGAAATGTGATTGCCTCTGGCAATGTATCAGGAAATACCCATGGAAGCATTTGCGAGATCAACGGACAGTGGTATGTATTCTATCACCGCCAGTCGGGTCTCAACGAATTTGCCCGTCAGGCAATGGTGGCTCCCATTGAAGTGAAGGTGCAGGAAGGTGCTGGCGGCAAGGTTGAAATCTCTGAAGGCGAATACACGTCTGAAGGTTTTGCCCTCAACGGCCTTGACCCCTTCGAGCGTCACTCTGCCGGTATCTGCTGTTGGTACACCGGTCCGAAGGTGGCTGAACACAAGTGGCCAAACAACATCTTTTACGGCTCCTATGTAGAAACCAGCTATGGCACTGACAATAAGTTTGCCGAGCCTTATTCTCTGAAAAACAACACCAACCTTGTAGTCAATAATACGGCTGGCTCCATTGTTGGCTACAAATACTTCAATTTCGATGCGCTTAAAGGTCGCAAGGATGTAAAGTTGCTGTTGAAACTGATTCCAGAGGGAGTTGACGGTAAGATAACCATCATGATTGACCGCCCTTGGACATCACAGGGCGGCAAGGAGATAGGCACCATCGAGCTGAAAGCCGACATGAAACAGGAGCCTACAGAGACGACAACTTCCCTGCCTGCTCTGAGCGAACTGACAGGGAAGCATGCGCTGTTCTTCGTCTTCTCGTCTGACACGAAAGAGAAGTCGCTCTGCAAACTCTGTGACTTCGCCTTCGAGTAAAACACTACAGAATATCAGATTACCTGATGGCTGAGCATCCGTTGCTCAGCCATTTTTTCGTATTTCGTACCTGGCATGCCATAATTGGCATAGGGGTAGATAGAGATTCCGCCACGAGGGGTAAACAATCCGATGACCTCTATATATTTAGGTTGCATTAGTTTCACCAGATCTTTCATAATGGTGTTGACACAGTCTTCGTGGAAGTCACCATGATTACGAAACGAGAACAGATAGAGTTTCAAGCTCTTCGACTCCACCATCCGCTCTGCCGGAATATACATGATTTTAATCTCAGCGAAGTCAGGCTGCCCCGTAATAGGACATAGCGATGTAAACTCCGGACAGTTGAACTGAACCCAATAGTCGTTATCAGGGTGTTTGTTCTCAAAGGTTTCCAAAACCTCCGGTGCGTAGTCCATCCGATACTCCGTCTTCTTACCCAGTTGTTGTAAGTGTTCCTGTTCCCTATTCATATTTTCTTAACTTTAAAAATATTATATGAGATGTCGTAGTCATAGACATCTTCATGGTCGTGCTCCTTGGTGTATTTCACCACGCGCTTTGTAACGGGCAGTGCTATAACCTCATAAAGCGTTTTCAGTACCACCTGCGTAATCACCAACGAAGGCATTTCCTCCCAAGGCAGGATAAACGAGAAGGCCAAGGGGAAGAAGATGATTGAATCAGTCAACTCGCCGAACACCGTGCTCAGTACCGCACGGGCAGAGAAATACTTACCCTCTGACGAGAGTTTCATGCGACTCATCACATAGGCATTGATAAACGAGCCTGCCAGGAATGCCACAAACGATGCCGCAGCAATACGTGGTGCCAGTCCGAAAATGCTATGGAATGCCTCATTACGGTCCCAATAGGGAGCCCCTGGAATCACGTCGGCCAATGCTCCCATAGCCACGAAGAAGAAATTCATGATGAACCCCATCCAAATCAGCAGACGAGCACGGCGATAACCCCACACTTCACACACCACGTCGTTGATGATGTAGCTGACGGGGAATACCAACAAGCCACCAGTGAAATTGGCAATACCAAACGAGATTTGCTTTGTCTCCAACACGTTTGCCGTAATCAGGCAAACGCAGAACAGTGTACAGAAAAGCATAAACAGCACACTGACTTTCTGATTGTCTTTTTTTTCCATTATTTATTCTTGTTTTGTTAAAGGGGGTCCACCTTCGCGGAGGCTTCGCAAGTACCCCTATTGCATTTTGCGGGTGCAAAGGTAGTACATTTTGAGTAAAAAACAAAAAGAAAATCGATAAACTATAAAAAACTTTTCGTATCTTTGCCACCAGTATTAAACAAAATGAATATGAAAAAGATTTTTTTGATGGCACTGACGGCTATCGCCATGACAGCTCAGGCACAAACTTACATTGACCCCTATCAGCCCTTGATGGACGGAATCGACAAACAGGCTGAAAGTATTCTGAACGAATATCGCGCACTGCAGCAGAAAGACCCTAAAGGGGAACTGCCCGAGAGTAAGGCAAAGGCCAAATTATTGTCGGACAGGCTGGACTCGCTAGGCAACGTGCAACTGGCGCTGATTAAGGAGATTATCCGCGACAACCGCGACAACGAACTGCCCGCTAAGTATATCAAGGATGCCATGTATCAGTTCTCGTACGAAGAACTGAAGAACGCACTTGACCCCAAGACGGCCTATTACAACCATCCCGACGTAACTCCTGCCAAGATGCTGCTGGCCGGATACGAAAAGCGTAAGCCCGGCATCCAGTTCCACGAACTGAGTATGAAGGATCCTGCCGACAAGGATGTAACACTGAGCCAATGGGTTGGCAAAGGAAACTATGTATTGGTTGATTTCTGGGCTTCGTGGTGCGGTCCCTGTCGGAAGGAAATGCCTTATGTTATCACTGCTTATGAACAGTTCCACCCAAAGGGTTTCGAAGTAGTAGGCGTATCGTTTGACCAGAAGAAGGATGCGTGGATAAATGCCATCCAGCAGATGGGTATGCAATGGCCTCAGATGAGCGACCTGAAGGGTTGGAAGTGTGCCGCCTCAGACCTTTACGGCGTGTCCAGCATTCCCTCCAACGTACTGGTTGACCCACAAGGCAAGATTGTCGCCATGGATTTGCGTGGCGAGAAACTACTCAATAAGCTTAAAGAGATTTATAAGTAGTAAGCTACACCTGGCTCAGCAGCCAGCATACATAGGCGATATAGACCACTGCCAGGAGTGCTCCCTCCCAGCGCTCTACCGTGTACTTTGTACGTGAGAAGAGCCATACCATGACGATGGAGCCGAGCATCATCGAGAGGTCAACCTGCGTGATGCCTTGTATCTGCATGGGACTGATGGTAGCTGTGAGACCTAAAATCATCAGGATATTAAAGACATTGGAGCCAATGACATTACCAATGGCAATGGCCGACTGTCCTTTACGGGCTGCCACTACACTGGTGGCGAGTTCGGGAAGCGACGTGCCTCCTGCCACAATGGTCAGTCCGACGACAGCCTCACTGAGTCCCAAAGCATAAGCTACGCGCGAAGCTGAATCCACGAAGATATTACTGCCTATCACCAAAAGTGCCAATCCCAAAACAACGAAGAAGACACTCAGCCAGGGATTCTGCATCTTAGTCTCGTCTGAAGGGGCTGCTTCACCTGTCTTGGCTTGCGACAGCGTGTAATACATGAAAGCCGCAAAGCCAGCCAAAAGGATGATGCCGTCGATGCGTCCAAGCTCAGCATCTATGGCTAACAGCGGTAACAGCACCGAAGCAGCTACCGCGAAGGGGATATCCTTACGGACGGTATTACGGCTGATGCTCATGGGAGCCACCACAGCAGCACAGCCAACTATCAGCATGGCATTCATGGTATTGGAACCTACCACATTACCTATGGCCATATCGGGAGTTCCCTTCAATGCCGACACAAGACTGACAAAGAGTTCGGGGGCAGAAGTACCGGCAGCTACTATCGTCAGTCCAATGATTATCTCCGACACGTTCATACGACGTGCCAAGGCAGAAGCTCCTTCTGTCAGGCGATCAGCTCCATAGAGCACCATCGCCACACCTGCTATAATCAGAACAACATCAAATATCATCGTCATCAAAATCAAATTCGTCAAAACCTTCTAACGAAGGACCAATAAACTCGTCCAGCGCGCGACGCTCCTTTTTGGTAGGACGCCCCGTGCCACGGGCCCTGTCTATGAAACCACTGATGCGGTTCATCTCCAGCAATTCATACTGGTCGGCAGGAGTTACATTCTCATAGATCTCCGGCAGCAATTTGGCGCCCACACGCTGTTCAATCGTTTTCAGTATCTTAAAGGAATAAGTGACGGGGGGCTTGCGTACACTGACCACCTCGCCCACCTCCACCATACGTGAGGGCTTCACATTCATGCCATTCATCGTTACACGACCATTCTTAATGGCATCAACGGCTATACTGCGAGTTTTGAAAATGCGAGCAGCCCACAACCATTTGTCAACTCTTGCTTCCTCCATGATTCTTACCTAATTTATTATATTGGTTCATCGTGACATCAATACCAGCCAAGACAAAACTCTTGATGATATCGACACCCAAGTCAATCGCAGGTTGCAGTTGCTTGAGTTCTTCATCGCTGTAGCGACCCAACACATAGTCAATCTGCATACCCTGAGGATAGTCGTTACCAATACCCATGCGCAGACGGGCATAGTTCTGACCTATCAGTTGCTGAATATGTCCCAAGCCGTTGTGACCGCCATTTGAGCCATTTGCCTTCAGCCGGAACTGCCCCAACGGGAGGGCAACATCATCACTGATAACCAGCAGGCGGCTCTGGTCAATATTCTCCTTATTCAGCCAATAGCGAACGGCATTACCACTCAGATTCATAAAAGTAGAGGGTTTGAGGAGAAACACCTTACGCCCCTTCAGACTGGTTTCAGCCAAGAAACCATAGCGTTTGTCTTCATAAACAATATTGGACGCCTTCGCAAAAGCGTCCAATACCATAAATCCAGTATTGTGTCGGGTCATGTCGTACTCATCGCCCACATTGCCCAAACCAACAATCAGATACTTGTCCATGTCAGTGCTGTTAGCTAATAGCCGTTAGCCGTTGACAATTACTGAGCGCTCTCCTCGGTGGCAGCTGCTGAACGAGATGCACGAGTAGCCTTCACTGAGCATACGATAACCTCCTTCGGAGTGGCAATCTCAAGACCGTCAAACTGCAGTGAACCAACCTTGATGCTCTTGCCAAGTTCCAGTGAAGTAACGTCGATGTCCAACTTCTCAGGAATGTTCTTGTAAGGAGCAGTAACGTTGATCTTACGGATAGAGAGGTTCAGACGACCACCATCACGTACACCCTGAGCGTGACCGGTCAGGTTCACAGGAATACCTACGGTGATAGCCTTAGTCTCGTTGATTTCATAGAAGTCAGCGTGAATCAGCGCATCACTTGTGGGATGGAACTGAAGCTCCTTGATGATAGCCTTGTGCTCCTTGCCGTCGATAGTCAGGTTGACTACATAGACATGAGGAGTATAGACTGCTTTACGCAATTCAGCCATTGGAGCAACGAAAGCCATTGCCTCGGGCAATCCTTTCTCGTCTCTCTTCTCACCATACAGATTGCAGGGAATCAAACCCTCCTTACGAAGCATCTTAGAGGCCTTCTTGCCTGTCTCGGTGCGCTTCTGACCGCTTACACTAATCTCTTTCATAATAATGTGTTACTCTAAATTAAGTTATACATTTTTGCTTAATTCACCATCACACGATGCGAAAAGCGGGTGCAAAGGTACAAATAAGTAAGCAAAAAACCAAAGGAAAATCCATTTTTAATTGAAAATATCATAAAATCCCGTCTTTTTCTTGCATAATCGAGGAAATCTTAGTACTTTTGCAAATGATAAGAGTATCGAATAAGCTATTAGAAGTATATGATTAATCGCGAACTAATTAGAATTAAGGTAGTCCAGTTAACCTATGCGTACTATCAAAACGGGAACAAGAATATCGAAACGGCTGAAAAGGAACTGATGTTCAGCCTTTCAAAAGCGTATGACTTATATAATTACCTGCTCTCGCTCATTGTAGGGATAACTCGTGAATCTCGTCGTTTCCTGGAAGTGGCTCAATCGAAGGCTAAACGTGAAGGCACAGAAATGCCTTCGCAGAAATTTGCCTATAACCGGTTTGCCATCCAGCTGGAAGAAAACAAAATGCTCAACGACTTTCTGGAGACCAAGAAACTGAACTGGGATGACGAGCCTGAGTTCTTGAAAAAAATGTATACTCAGATCGTGGACAGTCAGATTTACAAAGACTACATGAACTCCACTGAAGACGATTATGCCGCAGACAGAGAGTTGTGGCGCAAACTGTATCGTACGCTGATACAGGACAATGCCGATCTGGATGCACTACTGGAGGAAAAGAGTCTTTACTGGAATGACGACAAAGAAGTGGTAGATACCTTTGTCCTGAAAACCATCAAACGGTTTGAGGAGAAAAACCAGTCGAAGCAGGAATTGTTGCCCGAATACGACAACGAGGAAGATAAGGAATATGCCCGCAAGTTGTTCCGCTCTACCATTATGAATGCAGACGAATACCAACACCACATGAGTGAAGCATCACGCAACTGGGATTTCTCACGTCTTGCATATATGGACATTGTCATCATGCAGATTGCCATTGCCGAGATGATGACATTCCCAAGCATTCCCATCAGTGTCTCCATCAACGAGTATGTAGAGATTGCCAAATTATACTCTACTCCACGCAGTGGCAGTTACATCAATGGTATGCTCGACACAATTGCCCGCCATCTGGTTCAGTCGGGCAAACTACTGAAAACGATAGAACCGAAATCGCAACACGAATAAATTATAACATTAAATAATTATGACTCAAGTTTTTCTCGCTGCACAAGCCGCACAAAACGGTGGCAGCATGACCAGTTTTATCATTATGATGGTAGCTATCTTTGCCATCATGTACTTCTTTATGATTAAGCCCCAGCAGAAGCGCCAGAAGGAGATTCAGAATTTCCAAAACACACTGGCTGAAGGTACTTCTGTGATTACTGGTGGTGGTATCTATGGTACTGTTAAGAAGATTGACCTTGCCAACAATATCGTTGAGGTGAAGATTGCCGACGGAGTTGTAATACGTGTGGACAAGGGGTCTGTTTTCAAAGACACTGCCAGCACACCTATACAGAAATAAACAACAGAACGTCTGGAAGTGACGACCCGATTCTTCTCTCTGTATTTTAGGCGCCTCTTGCTCAATGGAATGAGCAAGCAGGTTTTTATATTCCTGTTCTTCCTCGTCTTATCGGGCATTTTCTGGCTTATCATGACCCTCAATGAGACATACGAACGGGATATTAAAGTAACTATGCAGATAAAGGGTATTCCAAAGAACGTGGTACTCACTTCTAAGGAGACTGACACGCTACGTGTCACAGTGCGCGACAAGGGGTGGGTACTCTTCAGGTATCTTTATGAGAACCCTCGCAACATTAACATTTCCTACAAGAACTACGACCGAGGGAATGGCTTTGGCAGTGTTTCCACATCTGATCTCAAGCGATTGGTGATGCAACAGATGGAGTTATCAACCTACATTTCCACTGTCAAACCCGACAGGATAGAGTTTTTCTATAATAATGGTGAGCGCAAGCGTGTTCCCGTCAAATGGGCGGGTCGCGTTACTCCCGAACAGTTATACTTCATCTCGCACGTTCAGTATTGGCCAGACAGCGTTGATGTTTATACTTCTAATGAGAAACTCGACAGCATTGATGTCATATACACCGAGCCGTTGAACTATTCCGGATTCCGTGACACACTGATAATCAGTAGTAAATTGTCGCACCCCAAGGATGTCAAAGTGGTGCCCAGTCAGGTTCGCATTGGATTCTTTACCGACCTATTGACGGAAGAAAGCATTGACGGTGTGCCCATCAAGGCCATCAACATGCCAACCGGTAAAGTGTTACGTACATTCCCTGCAAAAGTGAGAGTCCGCTTTGTGACAGGTGTCAGTCAATTCCGCACTTTGCGCCCCGAGGACTTCACTGTCATTGCTGATTATGAGGAGATTTCCAAGAGCTCTTCCGAGAAATGCAATATTTACTTAAAGTCATCGCCACAGGGTATCAACCGTCCTACTTTAGATATCAATAAGGTAGATTATCTGATAGAAGAAGATCAATGAAAATAGGAATAACGGGAGGTATCGGGTCTGGCAAAAGCTACATTTGCCTACAACTGAAGGAACGCGGCTTTCAGGTATATGATTGTGACGCTGCAGCCAAACGGCTCATCCGCACCTCACCTGAAATCAAAAGAAAACTGACAAACCTTGTTGGTACTGATGCCTATATTGATGGAAAACTGAATAAAGCTGCTATCGCCCAATTTCTGCTGAGGAGTGAGGCAAACGCCAAGGCTATTGACAACATTGTACATCCTGCCGTCTTTCAAGACTTCGAAGAAAGTGGCATGCAGTGGATGGAAAGTGCCATCATGTATGAGTCTGGAATTTATCGCCTGGTTGACAAGGTGATAGTAGTTACAGCTCCTCAGGAAGTGCGTATCCAGCGAGTGATGCAGCGCGACCACATCTCACGTAACGAGGTACTGCAGTGGATGCAGCGCCAATGGCCCCAAGAGGAAATCGTCAAAAGGGCTGATTATGAAATCATCAATGACGGCATAGCCGATATCAATACGCAGATAGACAATATAATTAATAAAGAAAAGTTATGAAACAAACCATTTTAGCAATCTCCGGTAAACCCGGACTTTACAAACTCGTTTCACGTGGCAAGAACAGTTTGATTGTCGAGGCACTCGATGGTACTGGGAAACGTATGCCAGCCTTCGGTACTGACCGAATTACCTCTTTGGCCGACATCGCTATGTTTACTGAAACAGAAGATGTTCCCCTCATGAAAATCCTTGCATCTCTGCGCGACTTGGAGAAAGGAAAGGCGTCAAGCCTCAATTACAAAAAGGCGAGCCCCGAAGAACTCCATGAATACTTCACCAAGGTGCTGCCCGAATGGGATAGAGACCGCGTTCATAACAGCGACATCAAGAAACTCCTTCAGTGGTACGACATCCTCGTCCAAGCTGGCATTACTGATTTCGAAGAGGAAATGGCTCCAACTGAGGGTGACAACATTGACGACCGCAAGGAAGAATAACCAGTATCTTACACTACAATGAAGGCACTCCAATGTAGAGTGCCTTCATTTTTTTTATGATCAGAATCGTGGACCGCCAAAACCTCCTCTTGGACCTCGACCGCCAGGACCGCCAATGCCACCTCCGCGTCGGCCACCAGGACCGCCAGGTCCTCCCTGAGGACCACGATTGTTGCCGCCTCCAAAGATATTGAGTCGATAGATGACATGCAACATGGCATAGTTGGTAATGGCATTATACTCAGTATCACTACGCCGCATCGCATCAACTGCCCGACTGAAAGTGGACTGCTGATGCAGGATATCATAAAGTTGGAGCGACAATGTCAGGGCATTACCCTTTAAGAATGACTGCGAAAGTTGTGCATTCCAGAGGAGTTCGTTAGTGTTCATCGAAGCATCGTTATAGCCACGACGACTGTTCATATTCATACTCGTGGAGAGTTGTGTTCCCCAGGGTGCTGTCAATTGCAGACTACCTCCATAAGAGAATGTCCACGTATCCAGATTGTTGTTGCTTTGCAACTCACTGCGAGCATGCATGTATTCCAATGACCCGTTGAGTTCCAACTCCATCCAATTATTACGAAAACTGGCTGCCAAACGCTCACCAAAGGTAGTCGACTTAGTGGTCGATTTCTGCGAATCGGCATTGCGATTGATACTGACATAACCCACGCTATTATTGTAACGCAGAGTAGTAAAGGTATTGACATTAAAGAAACCGGCAGAATCAATTGCTGTATTGAACATAAACATGCCAAAAGCATTCCAATTGCCATTGATATTCTCCGGACGAGTTGTACGTCCACCCGAAGCCTCGTCGTAGGTCACCATGTTAGATATGGAATTACGCGTTGTGGAGAAATTCAGATTGGCCATGATACTACGCTGATGGTTCTGAATATAATTATTATAGAACAGGCGGAAATTCTGGGTGAACGAAGGTTTTAACCCTGGATTACCTTTATGCACATTCAATGGGTCACTATCGTCAGTGATATCAAGCAGATCGCTCATCGAAGGCTGACTGCTATTAGCTCGGTAGTTGAAGCGCAGCTGACTGACTTTGGATATCTTCCAACGGAAATCAGCTGTAGGCGCAACATTCGTCACAGTGCGCACTGTATCGGTGTGAACGCCCTGATAATCTTGCGTGAAATGCGAACGCTGAGGCATCACCTGAAAACCGATATTCAGGTTGTAGGCTTTACGAACTACGCGTAACATCATCTCAGCAGTATGATTGTAGTTGCGGTACTCTGAGAAACGACTCAATTTATCGTCTCTGAAATTTTCTAAAGGATTTCCTCCCAATAATGCAAGATAGTCATCCCATCCCCGATACAAGGGCTTTATACCAAAGAAGTCAGCCGGGAACGTGCTAAAATCATAAGTAGCACGGTCGCTCTTGGTATAACTATACTGATACTGATAACTGAACTGCAAATAAACCTGACGGAAGATGGGTTCGCTATAGGTTGCACGAAGACCATAATTCCAGTTTTTTGTAGGAGTAACGGCATAACGGTTAGCCTGATAGACAGAATCCTTACCGTCCTTCGTGACGAGTTGCAGATATTCCACCAAACTATTTGTAAAAGACTTGCTCATGCCCTCCCCCACATTTCCTGTGAAACGCAGAGTAATATTCCTTCCGTTCCTGCTAAGACGGCGATTAAACTGCAGCCACCCGCCAGCACTTTTAGAATCGCTGTAGGAGATGGAGTTGTTTATATTACGATTCTTCACGATACCATGATCAATCAGAATTTTCATAGCTTCATCGTCCATTGGATTCCTTACATACTTATACGGATCTTCATCAAAAGTCATAGACATTCCTTCTCCCAACCCATCACTCGAGTTATAACGGAATTGCGGGCGCATCATAATATTCGTCATGGAGTCTGGCATCCATTCCAGACGGAAACGAGCATCCCAACTGTTGCCACGTGACAGATTGCTGTTCACACTATTACTGAAAGTAGAGGTCGTCCCACTCATAAAGTCTTCGGTTGAACGACGGATAACCGCATCACCATCACTATGATTCCAACGAATACTGGCGTCAAACTTAAAACGGTCTTTCTTCTCATAATTCAGATTGAAACCTGCCATCTTGGTAGCCGTCAAGCCCTGTCTGCCACCACCGAAACGGCCACCTCCTCCGCCTGGGAATCCCATATCATTAACGTTGTTGGCACTCAAGGGGATGAATATTTTCAAGTCAGAACTCTGCATACCAGCAAAAATGCGTCCGCTATAGCGTTTCTTTGTGCCAGCTGCCAAGTCGGCATTTAGCATAAATCCACGGTTCATACCACGTTTGATACCAAAATCAAGGACGGTCTCTTCTTCTCCATCATCAATACCACTCACACGGGCCAAGTCGCTCTTCTGGTCGTAGGCCTTTACTCGTTCTACAATAGAAGTAGGGAGGTTCTTCATGGCTGTCTTGGTATCACCCGTCATGAATTCCTTTCCATCTATGAGAATTTTCTTCACCTCCTTACCATTAATAGTAATCTTTCCATCATCATCCACCTGGGCGCCTGGCAATTTCCTTACCAATTCCTCTATCACAGATCCTTCTGGCGTACGATATGCAGAGGCGTTATATACAAAAGTATCTTCCTTTAGCGTCACTTTTGCAGCCTGTCCTGTAACAGTGGCCCCTTTTAACATAATAGCATCAGGATCAAGATTAATTGTGCCCAGTGCAATATCCTTATCGGCAGTCACCTTTACATTTTTTGTAAAGGGCTTAAAACCTACACAGGTTATCTGAACAATAAAGTTTCCTGCCGATGGGGCCTTTACACGAAACAGTCCATCAAGATTGGTGAGCGTCCCTGTCACCAGAGTACTGTCTGTCTTCAACAGACGTACAGTGGTCTGAGCAACTGGTTCCTGAGAGTCACTTTCCAGTACTTTACCTGTAATATTTCTTTGAGCCATTGCCTGTATTACAGATACAGACATGAGTATAAGCAATAACAGTTTCTTCATCGTTATAGTCGATCTTAATTGATTTTTGGACGCTCTTATTCTGCAAAAGTTTAAATATCAATATCAAAAAATACACCTTGTATAACAATATTTTAACTAAACATAGGAGAAATTAGAAAAAATATATTAATTTTGCACCCCGATATGAAGCAACAAAAAGTAGTCATCTCACAAAACCTATCGGAGACCATTAGCAAAGCCGTCAATGAATGCAAGCACGACGTGCTGCTTGTACTCGTTGACGAAACCACCAAGGAGTATTGTTGGCCTGTCATTAAAGACATCACTTGTCTGCAACAGGCAAAATTGATTACTATTGGTACTACCGATACCCATAAAACACTCGATACTCTTTCACATGTATGGAGTGAAATGCAACGCTATGGGGCTACCCGCCATTCGCTGATGATTAATCTTGGTGGAGGTATGGTGACGGATTTAGGCGGATTTGCTGCTTCTACTTTTAAGCGAGGTATTTCCTACATCAACATCCCCACTACCCTACTTTCAATGGTTGACGCCAGTGTTGGAGGCAAGACAGGTATCAACTTCGGAGGATTGAAAAACGAGATTGGTGTCTTTAATAATGCAAACTGTGTGATTCTTGATACCACCTTCCTGCGTACACTTGACACAGAGAACATTCTCTCTGGTTATGCTGAAATGTTGAAGCACGGACTGATTTCTACCGAACAGATGTGGGCTGAACTGCTTAACTTAGAGTTTAGCGTTCAGCGTTCAGAATTTGTTTCTGCCCTTGAGAAAAGTGTAGCCGTCAAACAGCGTATTGTAACGGAAGACCCTACAGAGAAAGGACTCCGTAAAGCACTCAACTTAGGACATACCGCTGGACACGCTTTTGAGTCCTTAGCGCTGGAGCGTAAGCCTATTTTGCATGGATATGCTGTTGCTTACGGACTGGTGGTCGAACTATATCTTTGCTGTGTCAAGATGGGTTTCCCACAGGACAAAATGCGCCAGACCGTCAACTTCATCAAGGAGCACTACGGACGAATGAACATCACCTGCGACGATTATCCCCATTTGTTGGAACTGATGCATCACGACAAGAAGAACATGGGGCAAGACATCAATTTCACTTTGCTTGGCAACATCGGTGATATCCGTATCAATCAGACAGCCACAGAAGAGGAAATCAAAGAAGCATTGGATTTTTACAGGGAATATTAGTCCCCTGATACACTACACTACTACCTATTTAGATTGCTAACAACCGAAGGTGGGACAAATCCGTGAGGATTGGGTCCCACTTATATTTTTTCGTGTTTTTTCTTGTATTATCAGTTTTTTATGCTATCTTTGCATAACTATTAATACTACAACTAACAAAAATTATGAAAAGAATATTAGTAACTGGAGGAGCCGGATTCATTGGCTCCCACCTCTGCGAAAGACTAGTCAACGAAGGCCACGATGTTATCTGCATCGACAATTTCTACAGTGGTTCTAAAGAAAATGTATGGCACCTCATCGGAAAGCCCAACTTCGAACTCGTTCGTCACGATGTTATCAATCCCTATTGGGCTGAAGTTGACGAAATCTATAATCTGGCATGCCCTGCTTCACCTATATATTATCAGAACGACCCTATCCAAACTACTAAGACCAGTTTCTTTGGCGCTTATCACATGCTGGGACTGGCTCGCCGTACCAAGGCTAAGATTCTACAGTCATCAACCAGTGAAGTGTATGGCGATCCCAATGTACATCCACAGCCTGAATCGTATTGGGGAAATGTGAATCCCATTGGACTACGCTCATGCTATGATGAAGGTAAGCGCGTAGCTGAGACGCTTTTCTTTGATTACCACCGTTTGCACAAGGTTCGTTCGAAGGTGATTCGTATTTTCAACACCTATGGTCCACGCATGGCGGTGAGCGACGGTCGTGTAGTTTCTAATTTTGTTGTGCAGGCGCTTAAAGGCGAAGATCTCACCATCTATGGTGACGGTCAGCAGACACGTTCGTTCCAGTATGTCAGCGACTTGATAGAGGGTATGATTCGGATGATGGACACCCCCGACGATTTCACAGGTCCCGTCAATCTGGGTAATCCTGGCGAATTTACCATGTTGGAACTGGCTGAGAAAGTCATCAAGAAGATTGGTGGAAAGAGCAAGATCGTGTTCCGCCCACTGCCCAGCGACGACCCCAAGATGCGCCGTCCTGACATCACTATTGCTAAGCGTGAATTAGGATGGGAGCCTAAGGTGCCGCTGGACGAGGGACTTGACCACATCATCGCCTACTTCCGCGAGTACCTGAAGCGTTGAACTTCACTTTCAGTCCTACGACAAGCATACGCCCTGGTGTATAAAGGGCATACTTACGATTAGCCGAATCTATCCTACAGTCAACACGGTCGAAGATATTATCAACACCGATGCTGGGCTGTAGGATAATTCGTTTCAGGCCATCAAAGGTGTGGACGGTATGAAGATTCCACACGCCAAAGCCTGGAGCATCTTCGTAAGTAGTATAGTAGGTTTTCGACTGCAACTTACCATTCAGATTGACATGCAGCGAATAGTGGCCCCAACGGTGGTGATAGTTGGCTGCAATAGTGGCTGCATGGCGGATGCTGCGCTCCATTGCCACCCATTCGTCATCCGACTTCGTTCGAGCATAGGTATAGACATAGTTAGCCGATAGGTTGAAACCCTGGAACAGATTGGCAGAAACGTTCATCTGCAATCCTTTGACATCCCCCAAATCACTGTTCTGATAGCGTGAGTAACGTTCCAGTTTTTCTGCTTGATCATCTGTCATCTCAGGAAACTCCTGACGGAGCATAGCCAGCGATGTACCATCAACAGGAATATCCTGACGCACCACCATATCGTTGATGCGATTGAGGAATCCCGTCACACTGACAGCCAACAAATCACTACGGTATTCGGCATTCAGCGACACATAATGACTACGCTCAGCCTTCAAATCAGGATTTCCGAAAATAATCTGTGCCTTACCACGATTGACAGAGAAATAACGATAATAGATTTCGTCAAGTCCTGGTGCACGGAATCCTTGCGAATAGGTTGCACGGAAACGGAAATTGCCTGGTGCATACATCAGAACTGCTTTGGGCGAAAACTGATTGCCAAAAGTCTCGTGATGCGTATAGCGCAATCCTACCGTTGCAGTCAGGTCGCGAAGGAGCCGATGCTCATGCTGGGCGTATGCCGCCAATGTATAGGCATGCTGATGGATATCACCTGAGGTAGCTGTCAAATAGTCTTTTCTGTAATTGGCGCCCAGAATGGTCGTGCTACCTTCCACCAGTCCAAGAATGGCTTTCATTTCGCCCTCCATTGTGCGTTGTTTCTTCGATTGCACGTAATCTCCCACAGCATTCTTTTTGGTAGCTACGTCATACTCTTTACCATAACGGAAACGATCGACGGTGAAATTGGCCTGCAAGGAATTCTTGGCAGTAAACTTATAGATTCCACCAATATTCCAGCGAAGTCCTTTGTACCGCATCTCGTAGTCTGTACCGCCAGTAATATCCTCACGTGTATCTGGACGATTGGTTATCTTATAGTAATAATCCATACCCGCATTCAAGGCTAAATGCCGATTGGGGGCATAGGTAAACTTCTGACCGACGATGTTGGAGCGATAGCCAGTAAAGAAAGGAGCTATCGTCTGCTGCGTTTCCGTGTCTGAACCTTTCACAAATTCCAGGTTATTATTCTGATAACTGTCCGCACGGTCGTGAGTAAACGAAGTGTAAGAACCGAAACCATTCTTATAGATATCGAGATTGATGCTTTCTGTCAGAATACCGTGCCCGCTGACCTTTGTCGTGTTGGTAACACTACATACGGAATTGGTGGGCTGATCGGTAATGATGTTGATAACACCTCCGATGGCATCGGAACCATAAAGAGAAGAGGCTGCTCCGTCGAGAATCTCGATGCGCTTGACCCGCGCCATATTGATGCGGTTCAAATCTACATTATTAGAGATATCGCCTGAGAGCTTCTGCCCATTAATCAGAATCAGAATATATTTATTACCCAGTCCGTTCAGGCGCAGGAAAGTACCCATCGAGTTAGGAGCCATAGATGCCTGAGGCATCATGCGTGTCAAAGCCTCATCAAAGGTTGTAATGCCTTGCTCACTGATTTCCTGAGCCGACAACACATGCACGGGGGTAGCCGTTGACTTTAGACGCTGGTGGTGACCAGAGCCTGTCACGACGATAGGGTTCAGATTGTACGAGCGATTCACACGAACCGAATCATTCGCTTCCATCTGATGGATTTGAGCCTGTCCTGCCAAACTGAATATCAAAAGACCTGTAATAAGTATCTGTTTCCTCATAAAAAAGAGTTTAATGGAAAGGGAGATGCAGTCTCACGACTACACCTCCTTTGTACAACTTATATAATAATACATCTACAATTGATTATTCGGATGCCGTTGTAGGAGTTGACATAGCAGCGTCAGTTCCCAACTTCTTGATAGCATCACTTGTGTGCTTCTTCCAAAGGGCACGAACAGCACTGCGCTCTGCAAGACCTGGGATATAACCATTAGCCTTAATCTCAGCGGTGTTCTTCCAACAAGCCTCGGTGAAGTTGGTTTCGTAGGCGGCTGTCTCTATATCAGCCTTATTGAACAGTGAGACCCAGCTCTCGGGGTCTTCCTCGTCAGCCATATCGTTGTGAGCATGGTCACCGGCAATTGACATCAGCACAAAGAGCTGAGCCTTCTTGGCATTGTTCTTTTCATAGTTAGCGGTGTAGCCCATCGCACCCACCTGATAATCAAACTTGCCACCGCCAATGTGAGCCAACACATCCTCGGCATAGGTTTCAGCCATATCCACCGTACCTACATAATAGTTCTTGTTGATGGCACGCAGGGCGTCTTCCAACTGCAAGTAGCGAATGTTACCGCCATAGTAGTCGTAACCCTCAGGATTACCGTGTCCCATAAAGGCAACGATACCCTCTCCAACAGCAGCCTTCACGTCGGCTTCATCGTTCAGAACCTTAGCGAGGTTTTCTGCGTCGCTCTCCTCAGCCATCAGCGGTGTACCTACTACCACCTGACGGTCGATGCTCTTCATGTAGTCATCAGTGAAGTCGCCGTTACGGTTGTTCATGAAGTCCTTCACATAGCTGTCACGAACACGACGGTACTCCTCACCAGGAATCACCTGCAGCGACTGGACTACTATCTGCTTGTAGCCAGCCAGTCCGATAGCTGTCAGGAAGTGCTCTGGGTCGTAGAAGTCGCGAGGTTCCACATTCTCACCGGCACGTGCCTGATTGATGCAGATAGCACTTGAGAAAGAGAGGAATACATCCCAACCGGAGAAACTGGCTTTGTAGTCTTCCACCACCTTTTCGAAGGTGTCGTAGGCCTGCTCCCAAGTCGAACCGAAGGCTACTACCAGAATAACCTTGTCGTTCTTCTTCTGAGCATTGACAATCGCATTGACGGCCTGCTGATATTGGTCGTACTTAGAAGGGGCCGTCTTGTTGTCATCATCACCACAAGCAGTAAATGTGGTACACACTGTGATTGCCATCAGGGCAATCAGCAAAAACTTAATTTTCTTCATTGTTTCTTTGATTTAAGTTACGTTTATATTTGTTAGTCAATTTCTTACCTTTATTGAATCGTAGGGTCAGCGAGGCATAGACGGTAGTGCCTGGCGTGGTGGTGCCGAGATGGAGCCCGTGAGGGGTCTTATCAATATAGTTGAAGATGTTGTCGATACCCGCCTCCAGTCGCAGATTCTTACCAAACTGGTGGGTGGTGGACAGTCGCCAAATCTGATAGCCCTTGCCATCTCCGTCTATCTGGTAATAGCGCTTGGTGGACATGCGTCCATAAATGCCAAGTCCCAATTGGTAGTGTTTCGAGAAATCGCGGTTCCATGTGGCATACCAGTTGGCTTTGTGGTGAGCCATACCGTCTATCGTCACTTCACGCATCACCTCTTTATCCGTATCATACTGGTGGGCTTTGGTGTCCAGATAGCTGTACGAGCCGCCTGCCGTGAAATGCTTGGTCTGATAGCGTGCCGTAAAGTCGATACCATAGGTCTTGGCATCTTCCATATTCTGATATTGGCGCACGCGCATTGGGTCGTATTGCACTATCAGGTCGCCTGGTGCCTCACTGGTGGGGATAGTCACCAGGGCTATCATGTTATCTACCTTATTATAATAACCGGAAAGCGTCATGGTCAGATGGCCGAGCGTGTATTCTGCACTCACTCCGAAATAGTTGGAGGTCTGAGCCTTCAGGTCGGTATTGCCCAGATAGAGATACACTCCGTTCATATTACGGATATACTGGTAGTGCAGTTCCTTTGGGGTTGGTGTCTTATAGCCCTGACTCCAAGTAGCTCGCAGTCGCAGTTCTCCCAGTTTCAGCATGGCGGAGAGCTTCGGAGTGAGTCTTGTGCCGAAACCCTCGTTACGTGTCAGTCGCAGACCAGCTGTCAGGTAGAGCGGATTCAGCAGTGCCCATTCGTCCTGAACATAGATGGCCTGCGTGTTGTCAGTAGCCTTGCCGCCCTTCACTCGCATGGGAGCCTCCAACCAGTCGTAGCGATAGTCGAAACCGGCTGAGAGCATTTGCTCGTATGGAAGGGCGAACACTCCCTTCAGCGATATCTGTGTCAGTCGCTGGTCGCTCTGCAACTCCTTGTCGCCGGGGAAATAGGGGAAGTAGTTGGTAAAGCGCCCATTGACATAGCCGTCGGTCAGTGTGGTGTCGGTATAGACATATTTATAGGCGTGGCGCTTCCAGTCGGCATCCAGCGTTATCACATCGGTTTCGTTGAGTTTCCATTTTCCGCCAACAGAAATCGAGGCATTGTTGTATTGCATATCATAGGTCTTCACATCCACCCCGGGGTGTTTACCGCATGGGCGATAGATGCGTTTCCAATAAATGCTGCCGTCGGCATAGAGCTCTATCTTGGGAGTGAGCTGATAGGTCAGGTGTTCAGCCAATTGCCAGTTCGTATGCCGATTGACGGTCTTGTTGCGCGAATCGGTAATGTGGTATTCGGTCTGCGACAGGGCTTCCTCGCTGGTGTTCTGCCATCCGTCGGAATGTTGCAACTGGAAATTGGTATAGCTGGAGAACTTGCCATAGTTTAGGGCAATACCGTTATGCTGACGAATGTCACCATACGAACCGAATCGCGAAGTATTCTCCAGCATCACGCCCTGTTCGCGGTGCTTCTTGGTGATGATGTTAATCACACCTGCAATAGCATCCGAGCCATAGAGCGCCGACGAAGCACCCTTCACGATTTCTATCTTCTCAATGTTGTGAGGGTCGATGAGCGAGAGGTCGTTTTCACCACCATTGTCACCATGCAGTCTTCTGCCGTCTATCAAGATAAGCACATACGAGTTGCCCAGACCGTTCATCTGCAAATGCGATCCCATATCGTTCTCGTTGAAGGCAAACGAAGCCGTCAGACCTCCGAGAATATCCTCGATACTCTTGCCTGCATACTGTCGTAACTGCCTGCCGCTGATGACCTCCGTCTGCACGGGGGCATCCTTCAGCAGGTGCTGGGTGCCTGTACCTGTCACCACCACCTCCTGCAAACTGTCAGCACGCAACACATCATTCTGTGCAGATACGCCAATAGCCAACAGCCAACAGCCAATAGCTAACACTATTTTCTTCATCATTCCTAATTTTCCGCAACGCATATCCCTGTACGCGCGTACATTAATTATATATTGGCAGGTCTTCTGACTTTCCTCAGCCTATTCTACCTTCCCGACTGTGCTGTCAGTGGCGTTATACGAACAAGCCTCTTAAACGAGGATTACAGCAGCAGGTACTGTTCAGGACTTTCACCTGATTCCCTTACATCAGGCACCATTCGAGTGCCAGATTGCCTAACAGCGAACACCGTCACGACTCAGCCAAACGTGCCAGCACGATGGCATTCGCTGCTCCGATATTTGCCATTTTCGAGTGCAAAGTTACGAAAATATGAGCGAAAAGCCAAAGGAAAGCAAACTTTTCTTTGGCTTTATTGAGAAAAAAGTATAAGTCACATTTAAATGATTCTAACACACATCATCGTTAGGTCGTCGTTAGGCTCGGCACCCTTGCGATGTGCTTCTACTGCAGCACGGACTGTATCGATGGTCTGGCGGGCCGAGTCATGCTGGGTATTACGTATAATGTCTATCAGTCGGTCATCACCAAACTGTTCTTGCTGCGGGTCTTCAGCCTCATTGAGTCCGTCAGTATAGATAAACAACTGTTGGTTCTTGATGCTGTCAATTTCTTCGCCCTCATAATCAAGACCAGGGAATAGACCGATGGGAGCATTGGCCTCCATTTCCAAGAACTCGCAGTTGTGGTCGCCGTTTCCAATGACAGGAGGGTTATGCCCTGCATTGCAGAAGTAAAGATGACCTGTCTGGAGGTCGGCAAGTCCAATCCAGAACGTCACAAACATACCGTTCTCATTGTCGTTTCCACTGAGTGCATCGTTCATACGCGTACAGATTTCTGCAGGCATCATGCCCTGCTTGGCCATAGTCAGGAACAGGCGAGTGGCTTGAGCCATAAACAACGAGGCAGGTACCCCCTTACCACTGACGTCGCCGATAGCGAAATAGAGTTGGTTGCCCATTAACAGATAGCCGTAGAGGTCACCGCCTACCTCTTTCGCCGGGGTCATTGAGGCAAACATGTCCAGCCTGTCGTGCTCAGGGAAGATGCTGGGAACCATTGACATCTGAATGTCACGGGCCACACGTAGCTCAGACTCTATGCGTTCCTGCAGGGCTTGCATCTTGGTGATGCGGCGTTGGTAGATGGTGTAGATAGCAAACGACAGCACCACCAGGGCGAGCACCACCATCGTGGCTATCCACCACAGACGGGTCAACGATGCTTCTTTCTGGGCTATCAGTGCCTCCTTGCCCTGCGTGTCGTAGATGGTGGCCAGCTCTAAAGCATCGCTATTGCGCCAGCGAACAATAGCACTGTCTAAAACGCCGCTGATGCTGTCTGCCATCAACAGGGCTTTCGGGCTGTTGGCGAGGCCCCGCCAAGCTCTATATTGAGGAACGAGTATTTGATTGATATCTTCGAGTGAAAGCTGAGACGGATCGAAGGCTGTTGAGTCGAGTTTGTGGAACATGCCAATGACCTCCTGCCAGTGGCCGGTTTCAAGCAGAAACTGACCGCACTCCCTTATATCCTTTGCCTTTAGTGAAACCACATCGTCAAGACACGGCAGGAAAACCTGATATGCCTCATCCGCCCTGCCCTGATGGTGGAGCAGGCGCGCCTCGGCTAGTGCCATTGCAAAAGTATGCCGACGATACATGGAATTGCTGATATCGACATGCTCCTGCAGCTGGCGGTAGTTATCCCGGGCTATGGGAAACCACTTGCCGGCCTTGTCGTATTGCTGCTGGTCGATGTAGGAAAGGGTAGCTTCCTCTGCGGTATTCACCTTCACCTCCATGAATGTCGTGTCGCTGTCGAGACTCTCTCCGTCAATAAACAGCAGCGATTGATTACGTTCGTATGAGTCTATCGCTTCACGGTAATGCTGGTCACCCTCGTCGTAACGTCCCAGCTCTACCAAACAGTTGCCCATCGTGGTATAGAGACTGGAAGTGGAGCTCGGCAGCAGCATGAGGGTGCTCGACTCATGGGCCTTGATGACTTCCATGGCGGGCATCAGCACCTCCAGTGCCTCAGCGTAGTCGCGTCTTTCTGTCAGCAGCCGCGACAAGAACATGACACAGTGAGCGTAGCTTGTCAGTTCTGGTTCATCACCCGAGAACGCCTCAATGGACTTTCTCAACTGAAACTCCGCCGCCTTATATTGTTTTTGCATTTTATAGGCTGCGGCATGAAAAAAGTGAAGGTCTGTCTTGAACACCTTCGTACGTCCTTCAAGGCTGTCGCACACCACGTGGACAGAATCATAGTTCTTGCGGTTAAACTGAGTGGTTATCAGATTCAAGTCATGCTCTTGTTCGTCGTAGATATCAACCTTCAGGACGTGCTTAAGAACTGGGAGAAATTTTTCATCAAACAGCTCGGGTGCTATCCAGTTGGCAATCTCCAGTAACAAGAACAGTCCCACAATCAGCGTCACGGGAAATCCTATTCCCCATAGCAGCAGGCGCTTTATCCATTTCTTGATGCTTTTATTCATTTCTAATATGTTTGGTTAAGAATTTACCTTATCGGGAACAAAGATAGTGATTTTTTTATTAATGACATACAGATTTCGCAGATTATTTGTACTTTTGCAAGCAATGAAGTCACAATTCCTGATAGCAGCACCTATGAGCGGCTCTGGCAAAACAACTGTTGCCAGAGGGCTGATGGCATTGCTGACGGAACAGGGACATACGGTGCAACCCTTTAAGTGCGGACCCGACTATATCGACACGAAATTCCATGAAGCGGTTTGTGGGCGCCCCTCGGTGAATCTTGATACGTTTATGGCTACGCCTGAGCATGTGAGGGCGCTCTTCGAGCACTACAGCGAGGGGGCAGACGTGAGCATCGTGGAAGGTATGATGGGGCTCTTCGACGGCTACGACCGCGACAGAGGCTCGTCGGCAGAGGTAGCGCGCGTGTTGGATATTCCCATCGTGCTGGTAGTCGATGCCAAGTCGGCAGCTTATTCAATGGCAGCACTGTTGACGGGTTTCCTCCATTTCCGTGACGATATTCGTTTTGCGGGCGTGATATTTAATAAGGTGGGGTCGGAGCGTCATCTCCAGATGCTTCAGGAGGTATGCGACGACCTGCATATCACGTGTCTGGGCTATGTGAAGAAGAACGCTCAACTGGAACAGGACTCCCGTTACTTAGGGCTCGACTTCTCCCAACAGACAGGGCGGCAGGAGCTGTTGGATTGTTTCCATAGTTCCCTGCATTTATTCCCAACGTGGGAAAGTTTTATTCCTAAGGTGGGAACATTTCATTCCCAAGGTGGGAATATTTTGTCCGCAACAAGGGGACTACGGGTGGCTATGGCTCGAAACAGCGAAAGCTTCAGTTTCGTCTATCAAGAGACGTTAGATAACCTGGGCAAGATTACCTACTTCGACCCAGAGAAGGACGTTCCCCAACTCACTGACATTGACTTACTCTACCTGCCCGGTGGGTATCCTGAGAAGCATGCCGAGGCACTTGCCAAGAACGAAGCCTGTCGCCAAGCCATTCGCGATTATGCCGAAAGGGGCGGACGCATCGTGGCTGAGTGTGGGGGCATGATGTATCTCTGTCAGAGCATCATGACCGACGAGGGGGAATATCCGATGTGTGGCGTTCTGCCCTACAAGATTTCGGCACGCAAGGCTGACCGCAAGCTATCGCTGGGCTATCGCCGTTTTGAACTGGACGGCAAGGAGTATCGCGGACATGAGTTCCACTACAGCCAGTTTGTGGGCGAAACGCCCCCTTCCGTCACCCAGGTCTATGACGCCAAGGGGCGACCCGTTGCCACCCCCGTGTTCAAATATAAGAATGTATTAGCCAGTTATACTCACCTCTATCCGCTATGAAACAATTACACCCCTTGATGTTGGCAGGAACAGGCAGCGATGTCGGTAAGAGCATCGTTGCGGCGGCTTTCTGTCGCATCTTCCTGCAAGACGGCTATCAGCCAGCCCCTTTCAAAGCCCAGAACATGGCGCTCAACAGCTATGCCACCCCTGAGGGCTTGGAGATAGGGCGCGCTCAGGCAGTACAGGCTGAGGCTGCCGGTATTCCCTGTCATACGGATATGAACCCGCTGCTCTTGAAACCTCAGAGTGACCATACGTCGCAAGTGGTACTGCATGGCAGACCGATAGGCAATAAGAATGCATATGAGTATTGGAGGAAGCGCACTGGTGAGATTGACTTCCGTCAGGAGGTGTGCGATGCTTTCGACCGACTGGCAGCACGTTACAACCCTATAGTGATGGAAGGGGCTGGCAGTATTTCGGAAATCAATCTGCGCGATACCGATTTGGTGAATCTGCCGATGGCACGTCATGCCAAGGCTGATGTCATCCTTGTGGGCGATATTGACAGGGGTGGCGTTTTTGCTTCCGTCTATGGCAGCATTGCCTTGCAGACGCCTGAGGACCGCCAACTCATTAAAGGCATCATTATCAACAAGTTCCGTGGCGATTTGCGCCTTTTCGAAGAGGGACGGCACATGCTGGAACAGATTTGCGGTATTCCCGTATTGGGGGTTATCCCCTACTTGAAGGATATCCATATCGAAGAGGAAGACAGTGTGGCATTGGCTATGAAAAGTTCAAAGTTCATAGTTCATAGTTCTAAGGTGAATGTAGCAGTCATCATGTTGCGCCACATCAGCAACTACACCGACTTCAATGTCCTGGAACAGGACCCACGCGTACACCTGTTCTATACCAATAATGTGGATGACATCCGCCAGTCGGACATCATCATCCTGCCAGGCACGAAATCGACCCTCAACGACCTCTACGAACTGCGCCGCAACGGGTGTGCACAGGCTATTATACAGGCTCACCGCGAGGGGGCTATGGTGCTGGGCATCTGTGGCGGTTACCAGATGCTGGGACAGGAGGTGTGCGACCCGCAGCATGTGGAGGGCGACATCGAGCGACTGCCTGGTCTGGGACTCCTGCCTATCACGACAACAATGGAGGGTGAGAAAGTGACGCGACAGACGGAATTCCTGTATCATGGACAACTGCTGAAGGGTTACGAGATTCACATGGGACAGACGACTGCCCCACCCGATGGCGGATATGTCCGGGAGGGGCATCACTGTCTGGGAACGTATATTCACGGTATCCTCGACAATGCCGCCTTCATCGACCGACTATTGGAGCCCTTTAAGGAAAAGATACAGGAACGCACCAGCCATTTCGACTACCAGACCTACAAGGAAGAGCAATACAATCGCTTGGCTGATCATGTGCGCCGACATGTGGATATGGACAAAATCTATGAAATACTGACCCATGACTAAACTGCTGGCTCTACTTTTCGGATGGATTCTCGACCTCCTGCTGGGCGACCCCGCATGGCTGCCCCACCTCGTTGTAGGGTTCGGCAAAATGATAGCCTTTGGTGAACATCGGCTGAACAAGGGGACACACAGAAAACTGAAAGGAGCCGTCTTAGCCATCGGACTGATTCTGGCAACTTTTGCAGCCACATGGCTCTTATTATATGCTATTTCAAAACTCCCCTCGCCTTTAGGAGAGGGGTTGGGGGTGAGGCTTCTCCTCATCTTCTTCTGTTTAGCAGGCACCACCCTCATACGCGAAGTCCGTGAGGTATTCCTTGCCCTTGACCGTTCACTGGAAGAAGGACGCAGACAGGTGGCACGCATCGTGGGGCGCGACACCTCCGAGCTCTCTGCACAGGAAGTGCGTACGGCTGCCCTGGAGACGTTAGCCGAGAATTTGAGCGATGGCGTTATCGCTCCCCTCTTCTGGCTGGCATTATTGGGTGTGCCCGGTATGGTGGCTTATAAGATGGTGAATACGCTCGACTCCATGATAGGCTATCGCACGGAGCGCTATCGGGAGTTCGGATGTTGGGCGGCTCATATCGATGATATTGCCAACTACATCCCTGCCCGTCTAACGGCTATGCTGATGATTATCGTTGCAGGCAGACCACGCCTTGCCGGTTTCGTATGGAGAAACGGATGCCGACATGCTTCACCCAACAGCGGCTATCCTGAAGCAGCCTTAGCAGGCATCCTCAACTGTCGCTTTGGAGGTCCGCATTACTACTTCGGCGAACTTTTCGACAAACCGTTTATCGGTGAGAACGACAGAGCACTCACCACCGAAGACATGAAAAAAGCCATCCGTGTGAATCGAATGGCTGAGGTCTTGATGGTCGTGTTGGTAGGGCTATGCACCTGGTTGGGCTACTAAGCATACCACTACGAGATAGGCGGTCAATTCCACCAACAGGCAGACGGCTCCACAACAGTCGCCTGTATATCCGCGAAGCCTGTTCCATATCAGCAGGTAGAGGAAATACATCACCAATCCTGGGAGGAAAATAATATACTCCCATGAAAGGCCCGTCAGATATAGGAAACCCACCATAGGGAGCAAACCCTGAATGGCAAGACTGACACCTGCCCAGGGCTGAATCTTGCGATAGACGGTTTTCGACTTGGCCTCTTCTTCCCTGCGGGCATAAGGCATCATGATAATCAGTTGACTCGTCACCATCTTGCTATAAGGGTCGGCTGCCAGTATAGCCAATGCCGCTATCTCTGTGGGCATGGAATAGAGGGTTGCCACCAACAGCAACTCATAGAGTATCAGTCCTAACACGCCATAGGTACCGATATGCGAATCCTTCATGATGTCCAGAATACGCTGGCGGTCTCTGCCTCCTCCACCGAAGCCGTCCAGAAAATCAGCCAACCCATCCTCATGCAAGGCTCCCATCAGCAACAGACGCACCACCACGGCTGCAATGACAGCCAGCAGATGGGGCAGCAACATACTGCCGAACCACAGTGTGGCAGCCATCGCTCCACCTGTGAGCCAACCTGTCAGGGGCCAATGTTCCACAGCCGCCTGATAACACTCCTTAGGCGGCTGATACAGTCGCCAGAAAGGCAGTCGGGTAAAGAAGATAAAGGATGCCCAAATGCGGTCGTACCATTTCGTCTGATCAATACTTACTTCCATCTCGTTCAGAAATATTTTGTGATTGCTGCATTTTGAAAGTTATTCATCTCGTTCATCATGCGCACCGCACTGTCCACGATAGGGAAAGCACAAAGTGCACCAGTGCCCTCGCCCAAACGCAGGCCCAGCTTCAGAAGGGGTTTCACTTGCATGGCCTCCAACATCAGTTGATGGCCTGACTCATCGCCACAATGGGTAAATATCATGTAGTCCTTGCTTTTAGACTCCAAGTGTATCGCTGCCAATGCACAGGCAGTCATGATGAATCCATCTACCAATATCACGAGGTGTTGCTCTGCCGCACGAAGCATCGCGCCTACGGCTGCTATCATCTCAAAGCCTCCGAAATAGGCTAAAGGATTGTCATGCTGATAGTTGGCAAGAGCCTGCGAGAGTACTTCATACTTATGTCGAACACCTTCGGTATTGAGTCCTGCACCTGCACCGATACAGTCTTTAAGCGGTATATGACAGAAGAGGTGCATCCAGATGCTGGAGGGCGATGTATTGGCAATACCCATCTCACCAATACATAACACGCGACAACCTTCCTTCACGCACTCGTCCACCAAGTCGGCACCAATGGCGACGGCTTCATCGAACTGTTCTTCTGTCATGGCTGGCTCATGCAGGAAATTGCCTGTGCCACGCGCTATCTTTTTGTCGATGATACCGTCTATATGACTGAGGTCGTAGTCAACACCCACATCCACAATGCGCAAATGGAAACCATGCTGTCGGCAGAACATATTGACGCCTCCTCCACCTCGTGTGAAGTTAATCATTTGTTGCCAGGTGACTTCCCGTGGTGACACGCTGACACCCTCACGCTCTATCCCATGGTCGCCTCCCAATAACAAGTGACAAGGATGAGCCAACGAAGGCGATAGCGTCTGCTGTATCAGGCACACCTGCATGGCCAACTCTTCCAAGCGTCCCAACGAACCCTTAGGTTTGTTCAGATTGTCTATCTTTTCTTGTATCTGAGGGCACATGGCCTCGTCAGGTGATGTTATCTTAAACTGTCTCATTTGATCTTTACTGGTATGCCACTGACCATCAGCACTACTTCATCGGCTTGCTGGGCAATGTATTGGTTCATCCATCCTTCCAAATCGGTAAACTTCCGTTGGATGGCATTCTCACTGACACCGCCACTGCCTATCTCGTTGGTAACAAAGATATAGGTGGCATCAGGAGCCGTGAAACGATTGAACTCTTCTTTGGCGGTTTCCAGGGTTTGGGCTACATCCGAGGTCTCGAAAAAGAAATTGGTAAGCCAAAGGGTTACACAGTCTATCACCACCACTCTACCCGTCAGGTCATGACGACTCAGAAACTTTTCTTCTTCGATATTTGTCCATTGGGGACCTCGTCGCTCTTGGTGCCTCTTCACGCGCTCACGAAATTCGTCATCCCAGATATGGGCAGTAGCCAAATAGACGGGATGGTCCGACAGACTCAAAGCCAACTGCTCTGCCTGTTGACTCTTCCCTGAGCGTTGTCCACCTGTTATCAGAATAATTCGTTTCATCTTTTTGTTGTATTTTGCTGCAAAATTAATCATTTTTTGTAACTTTGCACACAATATGAAGAAAATAATCGTTGCAGGAATCGGTCCAGGTAGTCCGCAGGATATTACACCTGCCGTGATGGAGGCCGTCAGAGAAGCTGACGCCGTTGTAGGCTATAAGTATTACTTCCAGTTTGTTGAATCCTATCTGAGACCTGGGTGTGAATGTATAGACACAGGTATGAAACGGGAAAGCGAACGGGCAGAGCAGGCTTTTGCACTGGCTGAAGAAAACAAAACGGTGGTGGTCATTTCCAGTGGTGATGCCGGCATCTACGGCATGGCTCCCCTTATCTACGAAATGAAACTGCAACGAGGTTCGGATGTAGAGATTACAACCCTGCCTGGTATTTCTGCTTTTCAGAAAGCAGCATCCCTTCTTGGGGCTCCTATCGGTCACGACACCTGCATTATCTCACTCTCCGACTTGATGACGCCCTGGGAGGTGATAGAACGGAGAATCGAGGCTGCTGCCATGGGCGATTTCGTCACTGCTATCTATAACCCCAAGTCGCATGGCCGCTATTGGCAACTTTATCGCCTACAGGAAATATTCCTGCAGCACCGTGCTACTGGCACACCCGTCGGCTATGTCCGTCAGGCTGGTCGCGAAGAGGAAATTGTGAAAGTCACCACCCTGAAGGATTTCAATCCTGAGGATGTGGATATGTTTACCGTCATCATCATCGGTAACTCGCAATCGTATATAGCCGATGGCAAGATGATTACTCCCCGTGGGTATTATAGGAATCAGTCTGAACCGACAGGCAATAAGATTGGACAAAATATCATGATGGAGTCTTTCCGCACCATCAAGAATGAACTGAGCCGACAGGACTATCCGTTAGACCATCTGTGGGCGCTGCTACATGCCATCCATACCACAGCAGACTTTGATATGGAGCGCATTCTCCATACTGACGAGCATGCCGTGGCATCATTATTTAATAAGGTGAAGGACGGAACGCTGAAAACTATTGTGACGGATGTGACGATGGTGACCAGTGGTATCCGCAAGGGAGCCTTAGAACGGTTGGGAATTACAGCTAAGTGTTATCTGAGTGATGTTCGGGTGGCAGAGATGGCTGCCCAAGAGGGGTGTACGAGAACACAAGCGGGTATCCGACTGGCTGTAGAGGAGCATCCCGATGCGCTCTATGCTTTTGGCAATGCTCCTACAGCACTCATGGAACTCTGTGAACTGATTCGCAAGGGTAAGGCTCACCCTGCCGGCATCATCGCTGCCCCTGTGGGCTTTGTGCATGTCAGGGAGTCGAAACACATGGTAAAACCTTTCCATGACATCCCTAAAATCATTGTCGAAGGACGTAAAGGCGGCAGTAATCTGGCTGCTACCCTCTGCAATGCCATTCTGACTTTCGACGATGCCGAACAACTAAAACCTGGACGTGATTTATGAAGTTTATTGTCATAGGCATAACAGACCATCCTCACCCATACTTTCCACCGGAAGTAATGGAAATCATCCAGCATGGCAGGGTCTTCTCTGGTGGTAAGCGCCACCACGAGATTGTAGCCCCCTTACTCCCCACTGGCGCTGAATGGATAGACATCACCGTACCCCTTGACAACGTATTTGCCCAATATCAATCTCAAACCTCAAACCTCAAACCTCAAACCATCGTCGTCTTCGCCAGTGGCGATCCGTTGTTTTTTGGCTTTGCAAACACCATCAAGCGGAAGATGCCTGAGGCAGAGATAGTGCTCTACCCTACTTTCAATTCCCTCCAGATGTTGGCCCATCGCCTGACGATGCCTTACCACGATATGCGTATTGTCTCGTTGACAGGCCGTCCCTGGCAAGAGTTCGACAGAGCCCTTATCGAGAGAGCGGCAAAGATAGGTATATTAACAGACCGCGAACATGAACCTGCCGCTATAGCCCGAAGGATGATAGACTATGGCTATTCTGATTATCGGATTATCATTGGCGAACATTTAGGTCATCCTTCTTTGGAAGAAGTCTCAACACTTTCTCTTGAAGAGGCTGCAGCAAAGGCTTTCGCACATCCCAATTGTGTGATTGTGGAAGCATGTGGACCTCTTCCTGCCAGACCTTTCGGCATTCCTGAATCAGCCTTTGAACTACTCGACGGGCGAGAGAAGATGATCACTAAGATGCCTGTGCGCCTGCTGACACTTCAGGCACTCGGACTCCCCAAGCGCCATGTGTTCTGGGATATAGGCTTCTGTACAGGCAGTGTCTCTATTGAGGCCCGCCTGCAATTCCCTCATCTGCATGTTTGCTCGTTTGAAGTACGTCCTGAGTGTGAGGCTATCATACAAGATAATGCCCACCGCTTTGGGGCTCCAGGCATCGATGTACATATCGGTGACTTCCTTGAGACAGATATTAATTCGCTTCCTCGTCCTGATGCTGTTTTCATAGGAGGACACGGAGGTCGTCTCAAGGCCATCATGGCAAAGGTCCTCTCTGTTCTCGCTCCCAACGGTGTCATGGTCTTTAACAGTGTTACCTCGCCCAAGGTGCCAACAGATAGTCACAAACTTTGGGATGAAGCTTGCCAGGAGCTGAATCTCCTGCAAGCACCACCATTACATATACAACTCAACGACTATAACCCTATTGAGATTTTGTCAGCTTCTGCACATACTTCACAGGAGTGCCTTCGCCTTTGAGGATTTCAGCAAAGGTTTGCGGTTTGGTAGTGACAGGTCCATGCATGAATTCTGGGATGTTATAGCATCTCATGAACTGACGGTGATAATCTGGGTCTGCACTGGGTAATTCGAAGGGTTTGGTGCCGTGCCCGTTGTTGTCAATGTGGGCAAAGAAGGGACGGGTATAGGTACCGTCATCACGGCGACTACTGAAGACAACCCATTTGCCATTGCTCGACCATGAATGGTAACTCTCAGTGTCAGGTGAGTTTATTTCCTGTAGGGCTCTTGCCTGACCTGTCTGCAGGTCGAGCAGCCAGAGGTCGGCATCATGGTGCCATATATGGAACACACCGTATTCGGCAAGCGCGAACATCAGGTAACGTCCATCGGGTGAGATGCGTGGTAAGGTAGCACTTTTGTTGAGGCTGTCAGCAGAGAAGACAAGTTCGCGGGGCCCGAAAGCCATGGTCTCTGGGTTGAAACGCTTGCGGTAAATATTATATTTTATCTCCTGCGAACGTTTGATGATCTCATCGACTTTCGTCAGGGTAGAATCCTTCCATTCAAAATGGGCACTGCAGTAGTAAAGAGTCTTGCCATCAGGAGCCCATGCTGGGAAAACCTCCAGTTCGTTGGCATCGTTCTCAAGGTTTGTCACCTCTCCCTTGTCAATGTCGTAGGCAATCAGGTCGCTCTCAGAGTCATAGACTTCAATCTTGTTGTGATGGGTGGTATGGAAACTTTGGGCGGTCATGTTTGTAGAATAGACTATCAGTTTCAGCCAGGGATGCCAGGCGGGATAGACGCCTGCCGAAAGGATGGAGTCGTTCTTCATGTCCACCTTCTTGATGTGCCCATCATAGGCGATGATCGTGCCACCAAAGTTCTGACGGGCATGAAACTGCATGCGCTCTGGGTTGTACTGCTGATAACTATGGCAGTTGATACATTGTCTGTCTTTTTCGAGACCACACAGCACATTGTCGTAAATCACACTCTCGTCATAGTTCTCCAGACAACGCTGACTGATGGTCAGGGTCTTGTAATCAACGAAAGAGGGGTAGATAAGTCGATAACTCAGGTAACTGTCGATGCTGTCTGGCGACACGAAGATGTTGAATGGCTTATAGTGAGTCCACTGGTCTGCTCGTCGGGCATAGACATCTACCGTCATGGCACCACCCTTCGCCTTTTCTGTCAGCAAGCGCCAATCGTCCATCTGTGGCTGGGCTTTGCCTTCAAATACCAATTCCTTGTCGCCTACTGCATAGCGTGCAATCATCTCATCCACAACCTCGTCGAGTTCAAATGTGAGCGGGGCGATATTCATGGGGATGGTCACGTTGGTATAATCGGGGTAAATCTTTGGCAAGTCCTTGGATTCTGTGAAGACCTCAGGCACAGATGGACCCGAACAGCCCATCATTGCCAGACATAATCCGATATAAAGTATATTCCTGATTCTCATAACCTTAATATTCTGGTAACTGATTCATGACATAGTAGTCATAATAATAGGTATCGCCGAAAAAGGGGGAGAGCGCCTGTCTTACTGTTTCCATATCCTTATCGTTGTAATTGGATGCCGATGACATGAAACGCATGAGATTATCCTTAATTCCTGCACTGAAAGGCATACTCTCCACTTCTTGCCTACCTTCTATCTTTCCATAGAGATAGGCTGCTTCTTGATAGTAGCGTGGAATGGGCCCTTGGGGATGTAATTTGGCATAGTCTTTAAAATGATACCAGAACTGACCGATATCCTTGGTCCATAAGGAGGCCAACAGGGTCTGCTCCATGAAAATAGGATCGTCTGCATAAGTGCTTCTCGCCAGTATTGTCATGAGGGTACGTTCTGTGTAGCCCTCGTCACCCCCGAGTGCATCGTCGTAATGAAGCATGTGGGTGATAGGCTCGCGTTCGGCATCCTTAGCCATGAGTTCGCGATGGTTTAAAAGCGTCTCTGCTTGCTCAGCCCAGTCATGATAGAAGATGGTCTGTTTCAGAATACCGATATACTTGCGGGCCAAAGGCTTATCGCCATCAAGCAAGGCACAGTTTGCCAACAGCTGATAGTCTTCTGTACGGAAATCAAGCTCCACACCCATTTCCATGCACAGACGATTGCAGTAGTTTAACATGCCATATTGGTAGTACATCATGGGGCCAACCACCAGCATCAATCGCATGCCGAAGGGGGCTGCGTAGGCCTTTGAACCGTTCTTGTAGAGGAACATATCATCGCCCTGTCTGCCGAGACGTGAGAGAGCGAGGTTGCGCATCATCACGACAGAGCGTGTTGGCTCGTCTTCCTGAGAGGAGGCTTCGTCCAATACACCTTCCCAGTTGAGGTTGGCTATATGGTGTTGCATGGACAGTTCGTGGTGAAAGTTCTCGTCTTTCATCCAGAAGTGGTAGATACAACCTCCCAATAGGATGGCAACAGCTCCTTGGCTCAATAGGTAATAGGGTTTCTTCATGGGCTTGACTGCTTGACGCTCAGCGCGATAAGTGACGGCCAAGACGATGAAGAATAAAGCCAACAAATAGTACGGGATATAGTAGGCGTGATACTCCTCAGTGGTGAAGAAGAGCGGCAGTTCTGCCCAGTAGATATTGGCCAGATTGATCTGGTGATATACGAAGCGGTAGCAGAACAGAGGTATGGCGATGGTACTTAGGGCAGCCACTATGGTGTAGGCAATAGCCTTCATGTTGCTGGTACACAATCGCCATGAAAAGATACCCATCAACAGAGTTGCAGCCAGTCCGTAAATGCCGAAGAGGGGATAGCCTATGGCACAGGTGGCGAAGATGCAGACGGACCGTAGATAGTATTTGTCGGGCACGTATCGGAAGCCCCACAACAAAGCCGCAGCAATGGTTGTGCCGATGGTCGCTACAAAGAAATAGCCTTTCAGTTTCAGGATATATAACCAGTAGCCCATGCCCATGTTGGAAATCAGCAGGATAGCTATTGGTATGAGCATGAGGATAGACCAGCGGTCTGGGATGTGGAAAGTCTTCTTTGTAAGAGCCATTAGCAAGAGCCACCAGCTACAGAGCATCGATACGCCAAGCCACGGATAATACAGGAACTGAGTAAACCATGTGCCTATCCATGTGAGCAGACCGCCAGGCACCGTCAATTGTTCTTTCAGAAACAATGATGAACAGAGAAAGAGGTTCTTTTCTTGCACCTTCCAGAGTTGGTCACTCTCGAATATCAGCATGGCTCCTGCCATAATGACCAGAGCACCTATCCAAATGGCTATTGCAAGATGTTTTTGAATCCATTTCATACTTTGTTCCACTAATTTTTGTGCAAAGTTAGCGATTCTTTCGGATAAAACATGGAGGTATCAGATTTTTTTGCTAATTTTGTCGTAGAATAGTAACAAAAGTAGGAAGAAGTATGAAGACAGCAATGATACTGATCAATGAGGCAGGGCAGGATATAGCCGATCTGCTGAAAAGGGAATTGGGTGCCAAGGTCATCAAACGTACAGATGTCAGCACACAATGGAAGAAGTTCGATGCCTTTGTATTCATCGGCGCGATGGGCATTTGTGTTCGCACCATTGCTCCTTACATCGAAGACAAGCATACCGACCCTGCCGTGGTATGTGTGGACACCTTCGGCAACAATGCCATATCGGTTCTTTCAGGACACATCGGAGGAGCTAATAACCTCGCTACTGAGGTGGCTGCCATTCTGGGGGCTCGCCCTGTCATCACTACTCAAAGCGACAATGCAGGACTATGGGCACTCGATACGTTTGCCGAACGCTTCAACTGGGCCATTGCCAGCGATGATGATATGAACGAATGTATTTTTGCTTTCGTGAATCGCCAACCCACTGCCCTGCTGATGGAGATATGCGACGAAGGCACTGACTTTCTTGAAAAGACACTCCCTGACCATGTCACCGTTGTCAAGAGTCTGGCTGAGGTCGATCCGCAAAAGTATAATCTGCTCATCATGGTAACGCCTTACAATCTCTGTCCACCTGCCGGTATGTTAGAGTTGCATTTCGTTCCTATGATAGCCTCTCTGGGATTTGGATTGGCTAATCATCCTGCCGACTATGAATGCATCTATGATGAGATTGACGAGACATTGAGCAGTATCGGCATTCTGCCCTGCTACAAGCGCTACTGTACCATCGACGTGAAGGAGAATGAAGAATTCTGTGCCATGCTGGTTGATGAATATGGTGAGGAATTGGTGTTCTATACGGCAGAACAACTGGCAAAGGTGCAGGTTCCAAATCCCAGCGAAACCGTTCGCAAGCACGTGGGTACTCCCAGTGTCTGTGAGGCAGCTGCTATTCTGGGGGCTAACAACGGAAAACTGATTGTTCCTAAGGTGAAGGGCAGAAACTGGACTGCTGCACTGGCTATTGATTATAAATATCTCCGCGAACAGAAAGGACATATCGAGATTGTGGGAGCTGGTCCTGGCGACCCCGATTTGATATCCGTACGTGGGCGCAAAATGTTGGAACGCGCCGATTTGATTCTGTATGCCGGCAGTCTTGTTCCTAAAGCACTCACTGATTGTCATAAGCCAGGTGCTATGGTTCGCTCTTCTGCGGATATGACACTCGAGGAACAGTGCTCATTGATGAAACAATATTACGACCAGGGGAAATACATTGTACGCCTACATACTGGCGACCCCTGCATCTTTGGAGCCATTCAGGAACAGATGGCTTTCTTCGACCAGAACAGCATGGAGTATCACATCACCCCTGGCATCTCGTCGTTCCTCGCTGCCGCTGCAGAATTGCAGAGTCAGTTTACGATTCCAGAGCGTTGTCAGACCATCATCCTGACTCGTGGTGAAGGGCGCACGCCCATGCCTGAGAAGGAACAGCTCCATCTGTTGGCTAAGAGTCAAAGTACCATGTGTATCTTCCTCAGTGCTGCCATCGTGGATGATGTGCAGAAAGAGCTCTTAATGGAATATCCCGAAGACACTCCCGTTGCAGCCTGCTATCATCTGACATGGCCCGACCAGCAGATTTATCGTGGAAAGCTGAAAGACTTAGCCAAGATTGTTCATGACAACCACCTCACCCTCACCACCATGTTGGTGGTTGGTGAAGCCATTGACAACCGTCAAGGGCTCTCCGAACTTTATTCCAGTCATTTCTCCCACCTGTTCAGAAAAGGGACTGAAGGAATTAATTGACCGATCATCATGAATAAAGAGATCAGGAAACCTACAATACATAACATGAAACGACGCAGTAATGCTCATAATTATAGTCGTCGTGGATTTTATCATATCACTATCAGTGTGTCAAAAGCTCATCACCAGCCACTCGGACAAATAGTGGGACAGCTGGACAAGCCCGACGGAGACATCAACGCTCCCCATACCGAACTGTCTGTTATAGGAAAGATGGTAGAAGAAGAGTTAAACACAAGCATTCATCACTACTATACCATGATAGAAGTTCAGGATTATGTCATCATGCCAGAACACCTCCATTTTATATTGGTAGCTCATAGTGATGTCATTTCACGCAACAATAAGCCTACCCACTTAGGACATGTCATTGCGGGTTTCAAATATGGGTGCAATAAGCGTTTTCGGGCTATCACCGGAAGGCAAAGCCTAACGCCTACCACATCAAGTGTGCTTGGCGATTCCGTCGCCAAGACAGCTCCCCCACTCTTCGAAGTAGGCTACTGTGATGTAATGCCAATCGACGAAGCACAAATTGCTACGCAACGAGCCTATATCCACGCTAATCCACGCAGCCGATTAATGCGCATGACAAACAGAGCATGGCTCCAACCTCAGCGGCATACGGTGGATACTGCCGTGAGTCTTCCTGCATTAAAGAAATATCTGGCGACGGAATCGCCAGACACAATGACAGAGGCGAGTTTTGCTATCCTTGAAAAGCGGCTAATGCTCAAAGGAAGACATATATCATGCGACAGTTATGGGAATATTCATCTATTACAGAAGCGCATATTGCCCGTGGTTTGTCACCGTAAGGATAATGCCTTGTTCCCGCAACAGAAAGCACGCTGTTTAGAAGAAGCTGCCAAAGGAACTATACTTGTTTCGGCTCGTATTTCTAAAAGGGAACAAGATATCATGGATACTGCCCTTCTTGCTGGATATCCCGTTGTCCGCATTGAGGATAATGGCTTTTCTGAGCATTATCACCCTTCTGCAAACCGCATAGATGATTGTGCCGCTAACAAATTATTGATACTGACGCCATGGAGCTATCAGTATCGGTCACATGGGGAAAGCATTACCGTATTACAGTGTAAGACTATGAATTGCGTAGCACAAGCTATATGTAAAATAAAAGATAATTGGTGGAAATGATACTGGTATTTGGAGGAACGACAGAAGGACGCAGGGCGGTGGAGGTACTGGAGGAAGCAGGTAGCCTCTACTATTATTCGACACGCAGTGATGGCCAACAGATTGAGTTACTAAATGGCATACGACTGGAAGGCGACTTGGATGTGCCTAAGATGATTTCACTATGCCGGGAACATCACATCAAACTGATTATTGATGCCGCACATCCTTTTGCCGAATATTTACATGAAAATTTGCTATACACAGCTCGCCATATAGGTGCACCTATAATACGATATGAGCGTATATATCCTCCACATAGTGACAATTGCATATGGTGTAAGGATTACCAAGATGCGATGAATCAAATGGAGGCTCATGGAATCCATCGGTTGCTGGCTTTGACAGGAGTTAATAATATTGGAACTCTCAGACCTTTTTGGGAGAAAAAAGAAAACGAATGCTGGTTCCGCATCCTGAACCGCCGTTTCTCACGCATATTAGCCAGAAAATCTATGTTCCCTGAAGACCATTTAGTCTATTATGAGAAAGACGACACTACAACACTTCTGAAACAAATACAACCGCAAGCAATCTTAACGAAAGAAAGCGGTATTAGTGGTGGCTTTTGCGAAAAAGTGGAAACTGCACGTAAGGCTGGGGTTATGGTCTTTGTAATAGAACGCCCCACATATCCACCACATACGCCCAACCCACAAAATGTACGTATCGATATTGTCAACGGCCCTCATGGGCTACGACGGGCGGTAGAAAGGTTATTGCCTGAGTTTTATCCGCTGAAGAGTGGACTGACTACGGGAACTTGTGCTACGGCGGCTGCTGTGGCTGCTACGCTCCGAATGCTGCATAACGAAACGCCCCCCGAGGTGCCCGTCCGCTTGCCTGATGGTGAGACCATACATGTGTCTGTGGGCTATGCCGACGGATATGCCTATTGTATCAAAGAGGCAGGTGATGATCCTGATGTGACGGACGGCATAGAGGTGAGAGCGATGGTGGAACCGGCAGAGTCTTTTGAGATAAAAGGTGGCGAGGGGATTGGCCGTTTCACACTCCCCGGGTTTGATTATTCTCCTGGTGAACCTGCCATCAATAAAGGTCCGCGACAGATGATTCGTGACAATATCAAGGAGCATGTCAGAGTGACTATTTCAGTGCCCCACGGAGCAGAGATTGCCCACCGCACTTTCAATCCCCGATTAGGCATTGAGGGTGGTATCTCCATCATCGGTGTGTCTGGTATTGTGAAACCCTTCTCCGAAGATGCTTTCATCGAGAGTATTCGTAAGTGTATGGAGGTGGCTCAGGCCAGCGGTACGGAAAGGGTGGTCATCAATAGCGGGGCAAAGAGCGAACGGTTTATCAAGGCGAAATACCCTAATCTCCCAGCGCAGGCTTTCGTGCAATATGGCAACTACATCGGGGAGACCCTGAAGATAGCCAACGAACTCAACATCCCTAAGGTCACGTTGGGCGTGATGATGGGCAAGGCTGTCAAGTTGGCTGCTGGTCAGTTGGATACACATAGCAAGAAAACCACCATGGACTTATCCTTCATTCAACAGATGCTCCAAGAATCTGGTATTCAGATAGATATAAGCGACATGACACTGGCTCGCGAATTATGGGAACGGGTACCGGCTCATCAGCTAAACGGCTTTGCATCCACCGTCATCATGCACTGTATGGAGCACTGCCGACCACTACTTCCCCAAGGAGAACTAACGATTTTATTAATAGACGAAAATGGCAAAATATACTGATTTGTTCATCGATTACGATGATACCCTCTACGACACCTACGGAAATGCGGTGATAGCCTTAAAAGAGACTTTCGAACTCTTCCACTTGGAACGTTATTTCCCTGACCCACAGGTGTTCTATGATGAATATTGGAAAACGAATATCGGTCTTTGGACACAATATTCCAAAGGTGAAATCACTCGCGACACACTCATCCTTGAACGATTCCGTCGCCCATTGAGTGTGGGAATGGGCGAAGATGCCACCAAGGAAAAGTGTTTGGAAATCAGTGATCGCTTCCTCGATTTATGCGCCTCCAAACCTGGGGTGGTCAACGGTGCCCATGAATTGATGCAATACTTGCAGCGTCGTGGCTATCGGATGCACATGTGCAGCAATGGTTTTCACGAGGTACAGTATAAGAAGTTGGAAGCCTCCCACATGCGCGATTATTTCCATACGATTATTCTCAGTGAGGATGCCGGTGCCAACAAGCCATCGCGCCTGTTCTTTGACTATGCTTTCAAGATAACGGGGGCTTCGCCAGCCAGCACCCTGATGATAGGCGATAATCTCCAGACTGATATCATGGGAGCGCAGGGTGCCGGACTTGACACCATTTTCTACAACCGTTTTCCTGAGCATGAAAAATCACAGATAGCTACCTATAGCGTGACGCGGTTGAAGGATATCATGCAGATTCTGTAATTACTCTCCATAACTCTCCCTGTTTTTCTTCCTAAACAGTACGGCGGCTATCACGGGGGCACCCACCAGTGCCGTTACACTGTTCACAGGCAGGGCTCCTTCAAACCCTGGCATACGGGCTAAGAAGTTGCATACCAATGCCAATGCTGCACCACACAGGGCGGTGGCAGGCATCAGGATGCGATGGTCGGAACTGCGGAAGATGCCTCTTGCCAAATGGGGCACTGCCAGACCTATAAACATGATAGGTCCGCAATAGGCTGTTACGATGGCAACCAACACACCCGAACAGATGATAATCAGCATACGTGCCCGTCCTACGTTCAGGCCGAGATTGGCAGCATAGCGCTCTCCCAAAAGCAGCATGTTCATGGGTTTCACCAACAGGAAACTCAAAGGGATGAGGATGCACATCAGTGCAACGAACAACATCATCTCATTGCCCGATACGCGCGAGAATGAGCCCAGTCCCCATACTACAAACGACTTCACATCTTCTTCAGGACTGAGGAATTTCAGCACACCGATAATGGCATTAGCCAAATAACCTATCATCACACCGATAATCAGCAACGTGACATTGCCCTTCACCTGTCTTGCCACCCATACTATCAGCAGCATCACTGCCAAAGCGCCTACGATAGCAGCTACCGACATAGCGGCATCGCCCAAGTAACCCAGTCGGCTCAGTGCCACACCGCCTAACCTGCCCGACAGTAATACCACGAAGGCTACTCCTAAGGCTGCACCATTCGAGATACCCAGTACCGACGGACCAGCCAACGGATTGCGGAACACCGTCTGCATCTGCAGTCCGCTTACTGCCAGTCCGGCTCCAGCCGCAATAGCTGTCAGCACCTGGGGCAGGCGCGATTTCCAGATGATGTTCGTCCATATTTCCGATTCACTTTCCCGCCCGATTAATATATTGCAGACATCCCCCACAGGAATCTTGATCGACCCTATCAGCAGATTGACGATAGCCAATACCACTATTGTCAACACCGTCAGCAATATCAAAAGCAGCGTCCGTCTCATTTCAACAACTGATAGAAGGTTGGTTGGTAATCGCTCTCCACCAGTTCGGGGTGGAAGATAGCCACAAAGTCTTTCAGCAGCACATCGGGCTTCACAGGGGCTATCTCATAATAGGGTGTCTGTTTCATATTGCAATAGATAACCTTCTTCTCCTTAAAGGCATCAAACAGCTCGTTACGGGATTCACTGGCTTTCAGCGCCTCATACGAGAAATCGCCAGGATAACTGTTCAGGATGCGCCAATAGTCAGCATGGGCAGCTAAGGCATACACCTTCTCAAACTCCATGTTCTCGCCTCCCGTTTCGTCATCCTTTATCAGATAGTCGGCACCGGCATCGCGGAATATCTGTGCCAGATAGTTCTTACCACCCACCGCATGCCAGTTGCCGTAGTGCATCTCGCCGCTGATGATGGTTGGCTTCACGCTCAACTTTAAACTGTCAACGCTCAACTTTAAACTTATATATCGTTGCTCGATACCTGCAAAGATGTCGTAGGCTTCCTTTTCCTTGCCGATAAACATACCCACGAACTTTATCCATTCGGCTTGTCCCAATGGGTCGAGTTCCTGATAGCCTAAATGGGGCACCAGCGTGATACCCGTTTCGCGAATGGCGTCATAACCACCTCGTTTGGAGGGCGAAATAAATATCACGTCGGGATTTGCCGCCAGCACCATCTCTGTATCGAAGTTGCCTTCCATACCTATTTTCACGATGCGCCCGTCCTTCGTCCGCTTCAGGATATCCTTGTTATAAAGATTCTTCGTACCCGTCAGTCCTTTCACCACATCGTGGGCATCCAGTATGGTGAAGTTCGAGAGTTGCAAGGCAGTCATACAGATGGTACTCTTGATGGGCACCACCACTTTCACGTAGTCTGACGGCACCTCCGTTTCCTCCTGTCTCACCAAGGCGAAGTGATAGTCTTTGCCTACATCCACCAGCCGCACACCGGCACTGTCCTTCACCTGGTAACCTGTTGCATAACGGGGCTTCACCAGACTATCTGCCACCATATCTGTTTCATTCTTTGTCGCTGTCCCTTGCTGACACGAACAGCATACCACAATCATGGCACAAGCCATCAATAGTTTCTTCATTATTCCTTGCTTTGCAATCATGAGCGCAAAGGTACAAATAATTAATTAATCAACAAAATTATTCTTTAATTCAATGTTACTGCTGGTGTGCGCTATAAGTTCTAACCATCTTTTCCGCTTCTGCCCGAGCAGGCTTGCCAGTCTCCGTCAGCGGAATCTTTGCCACGTGCAGATACATCCGAGGTTGCCAATAGCGAGGTAACACTTGCTGACAGACTTCCTTGACATTCGATACATCTGTTGATTCGGTGAGCAGCACTACCTGTTCACCGAATTTCTTATCTGCCTTTTTGGTAATCAGAAACGGCACTTTCAGATGGGCACTGAGCATTCGCTCCACCTCTTCTATCTGTATCTTGATACCCCCAGAACAGACCACATTGTCTTTTCTGCCTTTGATGCGAAACTTCCCATCCTTGAGTTCTGCGATATCGTTGGTCACTAAGATGCCCTCATGCACAGCGGGGGCATGAATCACCAGACATTCCTCCTCATTCAACGACACCTCCACCCCGTCGAAGGGGGTGTACCATTCACTGCGCTCCGCACCGTTCAGTCGGCGCAGGGCTATGTGCGACAGGGTCTCTGTCATGCCATAGGTACTCCAAATATGGTTGGGCATATCTTTCAGGGCATCAGCCAACTCGTCGCTGATTGCCCCGCCTCCGATGATGAGGTGACGAATCTGTCGCAGTCGCTCTGGCGCCTGTTGTACGAGGTTCCACACCTGCATCGGTACCATCGCGGCAAAGTCAATGGCACCTTCCCACTGAGGACACCCCTTCGGTTCTACGCTGATCAGTCGCAATCCGCAGGTCAAGGCTCTCACCACCATCATTTTTCCTGCAATATAGTCGAGCGACATACAGAGCAGAGCTGTGTCGCCCTCCTTCAATCCCAGAAAATCGCAGGTGATACGTGCCGAAGCCTCCATGCGTCGTTTCTCCACCTGCATCGGTTTCGGCTTGCCCGTAGAACCGCTGGTATGAACCCAGACGGTATCACTGTCATTCTGCCATTCGTTTAGGAATTCGTTGATATCCATAGTCTTTCACCCCGTATTTCCAACGGCATGGGAATATTATCCGTGAAGAGTTGTCCCGTACCCAGTCCTTGTGGCATACGGATATCAGGACCGTATATCTCCTGTGCCAGTCGGGCAATCGCATAAAGACCCACGTTGCTCTCCAGCGCCGATGTAATCCACGAACCGATGCCCATATCGCGTGCTATGTCCACCCATTCCCTGACACCCATCATACCCCCATGCAACGAGGGTTTCAGTATGATGTAGGCTGGTCGGATGATGTTCAGCAACTGTCGTTTCTGGTCAGGGTCGTTCACCCCTATCAGCTCCTCGTCGAGTGCAATATGCAATGGTGCTTCCCGACAGAGTTCTGCCATATTTGCCCACTGTCCTGCCTTGATGGGCTGTTCGATGGAGTGCAGCGCATATTGCGAGAGCAGTTCCAGTTTATACAGAGCCTCGTCAAATTTAAAGGCTCCATTCGCATCCACGCGCAGTTCCAGTTCACGAGGTCCGAAGCGTTCACGAATCTTTTTCAGCAATTCCAGTTCCGCGTCGAAGTCGATGGCACCTATCTTCAGTTTGATGCATCTGAACCCCTGTTCCAATTTCTGCTCGATACGCTGTTGCATCTCGTCGAACGTACCCATCCACACCAGTCCGTTGATAGGAATGGAGAAAGCCTCACCCCCCGTCCTCTCCTTCAGAGAGGGAGCTATAGACGTTTTCAGATTTTCCAGTGCCGTTTCCATACCAAAGAGCATCGAGGGATAGTCGCGCATCGTTTCATAGTCTATTTTCCCTGTTCGCTCCACGTCGTCACAGAACGCCCTCAGTTTCTCACTATAGTCCGGTATGTCGTCACAACTCAACTGTGGTAATGGGGCACACTCCCCCACTCCCTTCCTGTTGCCATCCTCCAAATGCAACAGCCATATCTTACGCTCCGTGTACACCCCTCGGCTCGTTCCAGCCGGTTGCTTAAAGTGCAGCACGCGCTCTTCTATCGTTATCTTATACATATTACCATATCATTTTCAGACAGAATAACTTATTTAGACATAATAACATAGTAACATATTTATCAAAGGGTTAGGTGAAGCGTTTGCGATATTGTCTGAACTTACGTTTAAATTGCAATTCTGGTGCACCGAAATTAATCAGCAAGCCATCATCTATTCCTGTAGCCGTCAAGTAATTCACCAATTGAATTTCATGAGCCATATGTAAATTCTGAACAGCCTTCAGTTCCAGAATCAACATATCTTCAACCACTATATCGGCCTTAAAATCACCGACCAGCACATCCTCATAATAAACAGCTATTGGTTTTTCAACTTCATAAGATAGGCCTTGTTTTTGCAGCTCCACCAGCATAGCATTTTTATAAACCGACTCCAAATACCCTGGTCCCAGTTTCCTTCGAATATTACTCGCACAAGCCATCACCTCCTTAATCAGTCTTTCAATATCCACCATAATCAATAAAATATGTTAATCTGTTATTATGTCTTTAAAAGTTATTGTGTCTTTAAGGGATTTTAGGATATTGGTCGAAATCGGGTTTACGTTTTTCCAGGAAAGCCTTACCACCCTCCTGCGCTTCATCCAGGAAGTAGTAGAGCATCGTCGCATCACCAGCCAACTGCTGAATACCAGCCTGTCCGTCCAGTTCCGCATTCAGCCCTGCCTTGATCATACGCAAGGCAATAGGACTGCGCTCCATCATTTCCTCTGCCCATGCCACACACTCGTCTTCCAACTGCTCCAGGGGCACCACCTTGTTCACCATACCCATTTCCAGAGCTTCCTGAGCCGTGTACTGTCTGCACATAAACCATATCTCGCGCGCCTTTTTCTGTCCTACGATACGAGCCAGATAACTGCTTCCGAAACCCGCATCAAACGAACCCACCTTCGGACCCGTCTGTCCGAAGATAGCATTCTCCGAGGCAATCGTCAGGTCGCACACCAAGTGCAACACGTGTCCACCCCCAATGGCATAACCGTTCACCATCGCTATCACGGGCTTTGGCAGACGGCGAATCTGCATCTGCACATCCAGCACACTCAGACGGGGCACGCCCTCATCATCCACATATCCGCCACGCCCTTTCACGTGCATATCGCCACCCGAGCAGAAGGCATGTTTCACGTCAGCGAGCGATTTTCCCTCCGGCACCTCCGACATGGCACCCGTCAGCAGCACCACTCTGATCTGTTGCATCTCACGGCACATGGCGAAAGCCTGCGACAGTTCCAGTGTTGTTTTCGGTGTAAACGCATTCCGGTAGTGCGCCCTATTAATAGTAATCTTCGCAATACCATGATATTCTTCGAAGAGAATTTCCTCGAATTTCCTAATCTCTTTCCATTCTCGTTGCATCATATCTTTTTTATTTTTAGAATCTATGTGCAAAGGTACAAAAAAAAATCTAATTCTGTCATTTGGCTCGTTTTTATTCCCCCATTTGGCCGTATTCCGTTCTGCCGTTTGTAGAAATATCCCTGCTAAGCTTTTGGGCTTGGCAGGGATGTTTGATTTTAATATCCTAAATCTTCGCCTACAAGGACTACGATGTGGCGAAGAGGGTTGCATAATAGTCGCGGAAGATGCGTTCGTCTTCTGCGGCATCGGTGAATACTTCCAGGAGTACGGGGCGTGGGCTCTCGGTGGTGATGAGGGTGTCGATGCCCTGTTGCATCTGCTCCTGATTCTCTGCCTTGAGATAGGTGATGTGGTTCTGCAGACAGATGCCCTCGGCTGACGTCTGGTGGGATGCAGCGATATATTGATCGCGAGCAGGACTCTGTTCCAAGCCTCGGAGCATGTTGAAGATGCCGCCCTTGCCATTGTTCAACAGAAGGATGCGCAGATTGCCACGCAGGTTCTGGTTCCACAGGGCGTTCTGGTCGTAGAAGAAACTGAGGTCGCCTATGACGCAGATGACCCTCTCGTCGGTGACACAGGAGAAGCCTGCCGCTGTAGAGAGTGAGCCCTCGATACCGTTGACGCCACGGTTGCAGTAACAATAGTGATTGGCGTAGATGTTAGCCAGGCGGATGGAGGTGCTGTTGGCGTAGTGGAAGGATGGGAGTTGAGAGTTGAGAGTTGAGAGTTGAGAGTTTGAACCTTCCAGGTATTTTACAGCGGACATTTGGGAATAGGCGGGGTGGTACGCATCGCGATGCTCACGTACTTTTAACAATAATTCTTCCCATAGCTGGACGAAGGGATGAGGTTGGCCTTCAAGCATGAAACGGATTTGGTCGGCTAAGACTTCACCATCGCCCTGTATGACGTGGGTGAGATTCTGGAAGGTGTCATTGACCTCGCCCGTCCAGTTGACTGCCCATGTTTCCTTGGCTTTTCGCAGGAAGTGCTTGACCCGTTTGCTGACAATGGAATCGCCGATATACAAGACGAAATCGGGCACGTAGCGGTCATCATCCTGCACGAGACTGACGGCTTCGTCAAGATTGGGATTCATGGGCTGACCGGTGATGAGCATCGGACGCTTAGACTGCATGAACATGCGCAATACATGACTCAACGTGGTGCCAGGCATATCGGCAGGCAACAGTTCTATCTTCCGTTCGTCGGGCAATGCGGGAACGGAGTATTCAAAGAGGGGTTCGCTGATGGGGACATTGATGTGAACGGGAGCATGACGAATGATGAGCGCCTCGTTGACCAGGCGATTGCAATACCACCGCGATTCGGCATCGTGCGGTTCGGGCAAGGATACCGCCTTTCCGACGAAGCGACCGAGCGCATCGGGTTGCGGCAATGTCTGTCCGTCGAGCTGGTCAATCCACTGAGCAGGACGGTCGGCAGAAACCACCACCAACGGACGGTGCTGATAGTATGCCTCAGCAACGGCAGGATAGAGGTTGAGCAGTGCCGTACCACTGGTGACACACACCACTACGGGCTCACCGGTGGCTTGCGTCATGCCCAAGGCATAGAATCCCGCTGAGCGCTCGTCGGTGACGGGATAGCACTGGATATGAGGACACTCGTTGAGATTGTGGACAATGGCAGAATTGCGACTGCCCGGGCACACCACCGCATGACGTATGCCGTGCGCCACCAACAAGGCTGTTAATATATTGACATTCTCTTTACTACTATACATTGGCGTTATTTCGTTATTACGCTATTCTGTCTCAATCACACGACGCATGGTGTCGAGTTTGATTTCCGTCTCCTGCCACTCCTGTTCCTCCTGGCTGTCGGTGAGGATGCCACCACCCGCATACAGTCTGTAGCCATTGGTGAAGAGCTGCATGCAACGCAGGGTGACGAAGAGATTGGTAGCCTCGCCCACATGCAACGGACCCATGAAGCCGCTGTAGTAGTTGCGGTCGTGGTGTTCGTTGTGCAGGATGAACTGGAACGCCTGTTGTTTAGGAAGTCCGCAGACGGCAGGTGTGGGATGGAGCGCCTGAATCAGTTCGCCCACCGCTTTATTATTATATAATGTGAAATCGAAATCGCTACGCAGATGAGCCAGATGACCGGCACGGATGGTGCGAGGTCCCGTCTCACGGAAATCGGCGGTAAACTGCTCCAACTGTTCGGTGATATAGGTAGCCACATAACGCTGTTCCTGTATATTCTTATCGCTCCAACGGACATCATCGCTGAAAGGCATGGTGCCAGCCAGTGCCACCGTGCGCCACTGCTGCTGACCACCCGACAACAGGATTTCGGGAGTAGCAGCGAGCCACATACCACTCTGGGGGGTAGATACCAGACAAATCATCATGCGGGGGTAACGCTCGCAGGCACGTCGGTATAAATCGACAGGACGCACGTCACTGTCGGCAGGAATGAAGATGCTACGCGAGAGTACCAGTTTGGAGAAATCGCCACACTGCAAACGGGCATGGAAATTGGAAAAGTCGATATGATAGTCCGTACGAGGGTCGTTAGCCACAGAGGGAGAAGCCGTCTGTGGCATGTCGCAGATGTCGTCCCATACGGGTTCATGAGTGATGATATCGGGGCGGATGACGAGGATTGGCAGTGAGGCGGAAGGAGCAAACGGAGCCACCACGAAACCAGAACAGTCACTGAGTTCAGAGAGCGACCCCACTTCGAGCACAGCATCCGATGTCTGCTTGATGAGCGTGTGTTGCTGCTCATAAGGCAAACGGAAAAGGGCAAAACTCGACATGGCTACTTACGGTTTTTGATGATGTAATTGGTGACACGGACGGTGGAAATCAACTCACCGGCAGTGTTCTTGATATCCACATTCCACACATGCAACGTATTGCCACGATGCTGCAAACGGGCGTATGCCGTTACGGTATCGCCCTCGCTGACAGCCTGCACATGACTGCCACTGACCTCGATGCCCACACAGGCACAGTCGGCACAGAGCGCTGACGAGCCTACCCCAGCCACATTCTCAGCCAAGGCGAGCGAAGCACCACCACTGAGGAAACCAAAGGGTTGGCGATTGCGCTCATCAACCTTCATACGTGCCATACAAGTATCGTCCTCAGGTGTAGAGATAAACTCCATCCCGAGGGCGGTACTAAGATTGGGCTTACTATTTATTATCTTATTGATTCTTTCTACGTTCATTTTACTTAAACAGTGAATATTCAGGTACTTCCCAAGCCAGGGCACTGGCACCCAATACATCACGCTCACGATCGTCCAGCTTCGAAATATGAATCTTCACCTTGCCACGCATATTGCCGAATACATATTTATCGAAAGCTTCACGGGTGGGCTCCAACAACCAGTTGCCTGCATGCGAGATGCCACCGGTGAGGATGATAGCCTCCGGATTGACGAGCGAGGCGTAGTTAGCCAGCCCGAGTCCGAAATAATGACCTGTGCGACGATATACCTCAATAGACATCTCATCGCCCTGATCACAACACTCCTTGATGGTGCGTGGAGTCAGTTTCTCCAAATTGCGCATGAGCGACGGAGCATCGGAAGCCTCCATGAGTTCCCGAGCCGTAAGCACAATGCCTTTGGCACCTACGTAGGCTTCAAGACAGCCATCCTTGCCACAACCGCAACGGCGTCCGTCTTCCACCACGCACGTATGACCGAGTTCGCCAGCGAAACCTTGGTAACCCTGATGCTCGTGACCGGCAGAGAAGAAACAACTGCCAAGTCCGACACCTATATTAATAACTATAAAATCTTTCATACCATGAGCCGAGCCGAAGGTATGCTCGCCCAATGCTGAGATATGCGCATCGTTGGCAACGGCAACAGCCAGTCCTAAGCGGTCGCGCAACATAGCTGCCAGAGGCACCTCTCCCTTCCAAGGCAGGTTGGCGGCATTGATGATGCTGCCCGAAATAAAACTGGCACTGGGCGCACTGATGCCCACCGAACGGATTTTGTCGTAGCCGCCATTGGCTTCCATCATTTCCACCAACTTCTCAGCTAAAGCCGTCACGAAATTATTGACATCCAAATAATCTATCGTCACAAAACCGTCTTCGGCAATAATATTGCCACGAATATCCACAATGGCATAGGTTGTACGCTCATTGCTGATGTCAACTCCGATAACGCGTGTCTTAATACTGTCTTCTCCCATGAAATTTAGTTGTTTGTTGTTAGTTTCTATTTGAATAATGAATATTCCTTCACATCCCATGCCAGGGCACTGGCTCCCAGCAAATCGCGCTCATTATTATTGAGCGGTGAAATCAGGAGTTCTATCTTACCCCTGAGGTTCTGGAAGATGTGAGCGTCGAACGTCTGCCGAACGGTATCCATGAGCCACTTGTCATAGACCATCATGTCGCCCGTCAGGATAATAGCCTCAGGGTCAATCAGTGAGGCATAGACAGCCAAACCCATACCCAGATACTCACCCGTACGGCGGAATGCCTCGATAGCCACCTCGTCGCCTTGCTCGCAGGCATCAGCCACATCCTTGATGCAGAACGTTTCCTTCCCTGAGAGCAGACTGCTCTTGCCCGTTTCGCTGATGACCTCATGAACCGTTTCTACCAGTCCACGGGCTGAGGTGTATTCCTCCACACAACCCTTATGGCCACAGGTACACTGGCGCCCGTTCTCAATCAGACACAGGTGACCGAACTCACCAGCGAAACCACTGGCACCCAGATGGGGACGTCCGTCGATGTAGATGCAACTGCCTACCCCACCATGACTGCTGACCGTCACAACGACGAAGTCGCGCAATCCTCGAGCGGCACCGAACGATTTTTCACCATCGGCAGTGACATGTGCATCGTTGCCCAATGCCACAGCCAGTCCTAAGCGGTCGCGCAACATAGCTGCCAAGGGCACATGTCCCTTCCACGGCATATTGGAAGCATTCTCCATACTGCCTGTCAGAAAATTACCACTGGGGGCACTCACACCCACCGAACGGATAGACTCATAGCCACCATTCTTCTCGACCAACGTGATAATCTTATCACTGAGGATGGTGACATACTCTGCCACATTCGTATAATCAGTAGTGGGGAAACTCTCCTTAGCGACGATGCTTCCCTGTAAATCCACGATGGCATAGGTGGTCAGCTCGGTACTGATGTCGATACCTATTACGTGTCGTTTTATCTTATGTTCGTCCATGCGTACTCGTTTTTTTATTTGAACAGCGAATATTCCTTCACACCCCATGCCAGCACACTGGCTCCCAACACATTGATCTCACGGTTGTTCTGTTCGGATATCAACAACTTGACCTGACCCTTGAGATTATGGAAGACATGCGCCTCGAAAGCCTCGTCAGTGGGCTCCAACAGCCATTTGCCTGCCTGTGCCACGATGCCCGAAAGGATGATGGCCTCAGGGTTGAGCAGCGAGGCGTAATTAGCCAGTACCAAGCCCAAGGCATGACCCGTGCGACGCATCACCTCCTGAGCCAGCTGGTCGCCTTTGTCACAAAATTCAGCAATCAGAGGCATTGTCAACTGCTGTACGGAGCGCATCAGCGAGGGCTGGTCGCTCTCAGCCAATACCTCCTGTGCCGTCTGCAACACACCTGCTACTGCCGTATATCGCTCCAGGCACCCTTTCTTACCACAACCACAGGGGCGTCCATTCAACTTGTAAGTAGTATGTCCCAACTCACCGGCAAAGGCATGGGTGCCCTGATAGATATTGCCACGGCTATAGAAACAGCTGCCCGTACCACTGCTCATATTGACGGCAATAAAATCTTTCATACCGTGAGCTGCTCCAAAGGCATGCTCAGCCAAGGCAATCACATTGGCATTATTATCGACAGCCACAGCCACGCCCAGACGGTCGCGCAACATGGCTGACAGGGGGACGATACCCTTCCAAGGTAAATTGGGCGAGTTCTCAATACAACCTGTATAGAAATTACCACTGGGCACACTGATACCTACGGAGCGTATATCCATGAAACCGCCATTGGCTTCACAGATAGTGACGATGGCATCAGAGAGTTTAGCCACGAAGTCGCTGATATTGGGGTAGTCGGTGGTGACAAACTCATCACGGGCCATTATCTCACCACGGATATTCACAATACCGTATGCCGTCCTGTCAATACGGATGTCAACCCCCACGACTTTCGACTTGAAATTATTATCAATCATATTGTTGCGTTAGTAATAATTCGCAAATATAGAAAGTTTTCTTCATTCAGCCAAATATTGTCAGTAATTTTAGCAATTATTTAACGTAGAAGGCACTCAGAATGAAAAAAAAGTCTAAAATGCAGGTTGTATCAGATAAATTTCGTATCTTTGCAACCATTATTCAATATACAGAAAAACAATGATGAACGTTTTAGAACTCAGTGAACAAGAGATTGGCAGACGTGAGAGCCTGCAGGAATTGCGCCAAATGGGTATCAATCCTTACCCTGCAGCTGAATATCCCACCAATGCCTTCTCGACAGATATCCGTGACAATTTCCGTGATGAGGACGAGCCCCGACAGGTGTGCATCGCAGGTCGAATGATGAGCCGTCGTGTCATGGGAAAAGCCAGTTTTGCAGAAATTCAGGATAGCAAAGGCAGAATCCAAGTGTATATTTCTCGCGACGACTTGTGTCCTGGCGAGGATAAGGATTTATATAATAAGGTGTTCAAGCGCTTGCTGGACATTGGTGACTTCATCGGTGTGAAGGGTTTCGTATTCCGTACCCAGACGGGCGAAATCAGTGTGCATGCCCAGGAGCTGACCCTGCTATCGAAATCGCTGAAGCCTCTGCCCATCGTGAAATACAAGGACGGTGTGGCATACGATAAATTTGAAGACCCCGAACTGCGCTACCGTCAGCGCTATGTTGACTTGGTGGTGAACGACGGTGTGAAGGAAACCTTCTTGCAGCGTGCCACCGTGATTCGCACTTTAAGAAAAGTGCTCGACGAGGCTGGTTATACGGAGGTGGAGACCCCTACCCTGCAGATGATTGCAGGCGGCGCCTCGGCACGTCCGTTTATCACGCACTTCAATGCACTGGATCAGGACATGTATATGCGTATTGCCACGGAGCTCTATCTGAAGCGCCTCATCGTGGGTGGTTTCGAGGGTGTTTACGAGATTGGCAAGAACTTCCGCAACGAAGGTATGGACCGCAACCACAATCCTGAGTTCACCTGTATGGAGCTCTATGTCCAATATAAGGACTATAACTGGATGATGTCGTTCACGGAGAAGTTGCTGGAAACCATCTGTATTGCCGTGAATGGCAAGCCAGAGCGTGAGATTGACGGCAATATCGTGTCGTTCAAGGCTCCTTACCGCCGTCTGCCTATCCTCGATGCTATCAAGGAGAAGACCGGTTTCGACTGCGACGGCAAGACGGAGGAGGAAATCCGTGCGTTCTGCAAGGAGAAAGGCATGGAGGTGGACGAGACCATGGGTAAGGGCAAACTCATTGACGAACTCTTCGGTGAGTTCTGCGAGGGAACTTTCATCCAGCCTACCTTCATCACCGACTATCCTGTGGAGATGTCGCCTCTGACCAAGATGCACCGTTCGAAGCCCGGACTGACGGAGCGTTTCGAGTTGATGGTAAACGGTAAGGAGCTGGCTAATGCCTACTCGGAGCTGAACGACCCCATCGACCAGGAAGAACGCTTCATTGAACAGATGAAACTGGCTGACAAGGGCGACGACGAGGCTATGATTATCGACCAAGACTTCCTGCGTGCCCTGCAATACGGTATGCCTCCCACATCAGGTATCGGAATCGGCATCGACCGTCTGGTGATGCTGATGACGGGTAAGACGTTCATCCAAGAGGTGCTGTTCTTCCCACAGATGAAGCCCGAAAAGAAGATTCCTCAGTCGTCGGTGGCTGAATGGGCAGAAATCGGTGTGGCAGAAGAGTGGGTTCCCGTGTTGCGCAAGGCAGGATTCAACCTCATCTCGAACATCAAGGACGAGAAGGCTCAGGGCTTGCAACAGAAGATTGGCGACATTGTGAAGAAATACAAGCTGGAGATGACCAAGCCATCAGTCGATGAAATCGCTGCATGGATTGAGAAAGTATAATGTACGACTGCGGAAAAATAGCCATCATTGGCGGAGGTAGCTGGGCTACAGCCATTGCCAAGATTGTAGTGGGGAAAACCCACCACATTGGGTGGTATATGCGCCGTGACGACCGTATCGAAGACTTCAAGCGACTGGGACATAACCCTGCCTACCTGATGAGTGTGCACTTCAATACGGACGAGATATACTTCTCGAGCGACTTGAATAAAATCGTTCAGATGTACGACACGCTGGTGTTTGTCACCCCATCACCCTACTTGAAGAGTCATCTGAAGAAACTGAAGACGCGCATCCGCGACAAATTCATCGTGACGGCTATCAAGGGTATCGTGCCCGACGAGAATCTGGTATGTTCGGAATATTTCCATCAGGTGTATGACGTACCCTACGAGAATCTGGCATGCATCGGTGGTCCTTCGCATGCCGAGGAAGTGGCACTGGAGCGATTGAGCTATTTGACCGTGGGTTGTGCAGATCGCGAGAAAGCCGAGGCTTTTGCTGACATCCTGACCAGCGAGTATATCAAGACCAAGACGTCAACCGACGTAGTGGGTATTGAATATTCATCGGTACTGAAGAATGTCTATGCCATAGCAGCCGGTATCTGTAACGGACTGAAGTTTGGCGATAACTTCCAGGCTGTGCTGATGGCGAATGCCGTACAGGAGATGGCTCGTTTCCTGAAGGTGGTGCACCCGATTGAGCGCAACATTGTGGACAGCTGTTATCTGGGCGACCTGCTCGTGACGGGCTACTCGAATTTCTCGCGCAACCGTACGTTCGGCACCATGATTGGCAAGGGCTATAGCGTGAAGTCGGCACAGATAGAGATGGAGATGATAGCTGAAGGATACTTCGGTACGAAGTGTATGAAGGAGATTAACCGTCACTGTCATGTCAATATGCCGATTCTGGATGCCGTATATAATATATTGTACGAGCGTATCAGTCCGCAGATTGAAATCAAACTACTGACAGACTCATTTAGATAACATTCATAACAAAGCTAAAATATTAAAACTATGAGTAACATTAAACTTGACATTGCAAAAGGTGCTTGCTTCCTGGAGGCTGGTGCCGTGAAGGCTTTCGAGCCAAAGGTAAAGGCAGCACAAGAGGCCTTGGAGAATGGAACATGCCCTGGTAACGATTTCCTCGGTTGGCTGCATCTGCCCTCTGAGATAACTCCTGCTTTCCTCGACGAGATTGAGGCCACTGCCAAAGTGCTGCGCGACAACTGCGAGGCTGTTGTCGTGGCTGGTATCGGTGGTAGCTATCTGGGTGCCCGTGCCGTGATTGAGGCACTGAGCAATTCGTTCGGCTGGCTGATTCAGGACAAGAAGAATCCTACCATCCTCTTTGCAGGTAATAACATCGGTGAAGACTATCTGTTCGAACTCACCGAATATCTGAAGGACAAGAAGTTTGGCGTCATCAACATCTCGAAGTCGGGTACTACCACCGAGACAGCTCTGACCTTCCGTCTGCTGAAAAAGCAGTGCGAGGCTCAGCGTGGCAAGGAAGAGGCTAAGAAGGTGATTGTGGCCGTGACGGATGCAAAGCGTGGTGCTGCTCGCACTTGCGCTGACAAGGAGGGCTACAAGAGCTTTATCATTCCCGACAATGTAGGTGGCCGTTTCTCTGTACTGACTCCAGTAGGTTTGCTCCCCATTGCCTGTGCCGGTTTCGACATCAAGCAGTTGGTGAAGGGTGCTCAAGACATGGAGAAGCAGTGTGGCAAGGATGTTCCTTTCGAGGAGAACCCAGCTGCCCAGTATGCTGCTGTTCGTAACGGACTCTATCAGGCTGGCAAGAAGATTGAAATCATGGTCAACTATCAGCCTAAGCTCCACTTCTTCAGTGAGTGGTGGAAACAGCTCTACGGCGAGTCTGAGGGTAAGGACAAGAAGGGTATCTTCCCTGCCAGTGTTGACTTCACAACCGACCTGCACTCCATGGGTCAGTGGATTCAGGATGGCGAGCGTACCATCTTCGAGACCGTACTCTCTGTGGAGGAGCCTGAGAAGAAGTTGCTGTTCCCGAAGGACGAGGAGAATCTGGACGGTCTGAACTTCCTGGCTGGCAAGCGTGTGGACGAAGTAAACAAGATGGCTGAACTCGGCACTCGTCTGGCTCATGTTGACGGTGGTGTGCCTAATATCCGCATCAGTATTCCTAAACTCAACGAATACTATATCGGACAGCTCATCTACTTCTTCGAGATTGGTTGCGGCATCAGTGGCAACGTTCTGGGTGTCAATCCTTTCAACCAGCCCGGCGTAGAGGCTTACAAGAAGAATATGTTTGCCTTGCTCGAGAAACCAGGTTACGAGGAAGAGACAAAGGCCATCAAGGCAAGACTTGCAAATGAGAAATGAAGAAATGAACATTAATCATTACTCATTACTCACAACTCAATATAAGATGAAACACGGCTTCGGACAGTTCTGTCCGAAAGCCGTGCTTTTTGATATGGACGGGGTCATCTACGACTCTATGCCTAACCATGCGCTATCGTGGCATCAGTCTATGGCTGAAGTCGGCATCGACATGGCTCCCGAAGAGGCTTACCGCTACGAAGGTATGCGGGGTGTGGAGACCGTCAGACTGAAGACGCGCCAGCAATGGGGTCGCGACATCAGCGATGAAGAGGCGCAAAAGATGTACGATTTGAAATGCGAGTATTTCCGTCGTTGCCCTATGGCTTCAAAGATGGAGGGTACGGAACAGTTGATGCAACAAATCAAGGCCGACGGTCTGACCATCTGTGTGGTGACGGGAAGCGGACAACGCACACTGCTCGACAAGTTGACTTCCGATTTCCATGGACTAATTCGCGAAGACCTGATTGTGACGAGCTACGACGTGAAGCATGGCAAACCGGCTCCCGATCCTTATCTGGCTGGTATGCGTAAGACAAACACAAAACCGTGGGAAACCATTGTGGTGGAAAATGCGCCACTGGGTGTCAGGGCAGGCGTTGCTGCCCAATGCTTCACCATTGGGGTTAATACGGGACCACTGGCTGACGAGGAACTGATCAGCGAGGGTGCCGACCTGATTATGCCGAGTATGAAGATGCTGAGTAAGGAGTGGAAGACTATTCTTCGTCTTCTGTCTCCTCTTCAATAGCGTTGGTATCCATCTGACTGTCGCGCTGAATGGTCAGTTCGCCCATGCGTGACAGACGTACTATCAAAGGAATATATTCGTCCGTCTGGGGATGACACACACTGGCTGCAAATTCCAACCAGTCGCCATCGGCTTTGTCAAACACAAAGCCCTCCAGAATACCCGTAGCACGATAGTCGTCATCCAGATACTTTTCGAAGTCTTTCTTCGTAAACTTCCGGCTATAGAATCTTGAACCGTCCGAGCGCAACACCTCCATGGTGATGAGGTTGTCAACAAACTCCTGACCCATCTCGTCCTTGACCTTAGGCAGCGAGTCGCTGGGTTGGCGATGGATATTCACATGATATTTCTTACCTATCCAATTGACATCACGACTGTCATCATAAGGTTGCAGACTGACAGGTCCCTGTGGTTTCTGTGCTTCCACACGTTCCGTAATAATAACGTCACTCTGTTTCTTACCGCCGCAAGCCATCAAGGTCAGCACCAGGCATCCCGTCAAGGCCATCAAGATTCTGTTTGTTTTCATCTGTTTTCGTTTGTATGATGCTGCAAAGTTAATATTTTTCTCTCATATACCAAAGAGTTAGCGATGTTTTTTCAGCCATCGCAGTGCTTCGCCTATCCACAGCACAAAGGAAGTGGCACCGATAATGATGATCCAGTCGCGAAGTGAAAGCGGGGTGACATTGAACATCCGTCCGCCCAGTGTGACGATGAGAATTTGACCGACAAAGATGAGTTGGGCAATGAATACGAAGCCTTTGCAGCCCTTGATTTTGAGGGCACTCTCGCCAGTGGCAAAGGCACGGGCATTGAACATATTCCAGAACTGGAGCATGACGAAGATGGTGAAGAAGAGACTCTGTTCGTAGAGCGACCATCCGTTATGCTCATATTTATATAATATGTGTAGTAATACCACGAAGAACAGCAGTCCTACGGTGAGTATCTGCCAAGTCATACTTCTGTCGATAATAAACTTCCGTCTGTCGCGTGGTTGCTCCTTCATCACGGTCTCTGTGGGTGGCAACGAGGCAAGTGCCATCGCCGCAAAAGTATCCATAATCAGATTGACCCACAACATCTGGGTGACGGTCAAGGGGACTTCGGTTCCCATAAAGGCACCCACCAGAACAATCAGACAGGCTGCTACATTAACAGTCATTTGGAACAGGATGAAGCGTTGGATGTTCCTGTAGAGCGAACGCCCCCACATCACAGCACGACCGATACTGCTGAACGAATTGTCGATAATGGTGATGTCGGAGGCTTCCTTGGCAACGGATGTACCATCGCCCATCGAAAGACCGACATGAGCAGCTTTCAGGGCTGGTGCATCATTGGTTCCGTCACCAGTTACTGCTACTACCTGTCCCAACTTCTGCAGGGCTTCCACCAGTCGTTTCTTATCCATCGGACGGGCACGGGCTATCACTTTCAAGTCCACCACTCTTTCCAGCAATTCCTCATCACTCAATGCGGCAAACTCGGTTCCTGTAATCATCTGTCGCTCGCCATCGCCTTCTGTCCAAAGTCCCACCTGTCGGGCTATCTCGCGAGCCGTAGCAGCCGTATCGCCTGTTACGATCTTAACGGCAATACCGGCATCCAGACACTCCCGGACGGCATCGGGCACATCCGGACGAACGGGGTCAGAAATGGCTACGATACCTTGGAAGGTCATGTCCTTGACAATCAGTTGTTGATCTACAATAGGCTGTTCCCCGTCAGCCAGTAGTTTATAGGCAAAGCCCAAGGTACGCATGCCTTGTTGCTGATAGCCCAGCAATTGCTGTTGCACCTCCTGCAGATGTTCCTGGGTGATATGGCAGTAGGTAGCCAGTATTTCCGAAGCACCTTTCACGTACAGGCGTCTGCCCTTCTTTCCTTTCACGACCACAGCCATCATCTTGCGTTCAGTCGAAAAGGGCAATTCCGTTTCTACCGTCACCTCGTCTTTCAGGGCACGATAGTCAATACCCTGATCATGCAACCACAGCAACAGGGCGCCTTCCGTGGGATTTCCCAACACGCTGGGTCGTCCACCATCCTCTAATTGCAAAGTAGCTGTCGTATTCACGGCTATGCTCTCCTGCACCAACTCCTGGGGCTGGTCTTCGAAACGGGCTTCATAGACGTGCATCTGATTCTGCGTCAGCGTGCCTGTCTTATCCGTACAAATCACGGTGGTAGCACCCATCGTTTCACAGGCATGCATCTTACGCACCAGATTATGGGTCTTCAACATACGGCGCATGCTATAGGCGAGACTGAGGGTGACGGCCATGGGCAATCCCTCTGGTACGGCTACCACTATCAGTGTGACGGCTATCATGATGGTCTGCAACAGATAGGTGATGAAGTGTATCCACTCGAAATCGTAATTGAGGAAGAACATGAGCACCCTACCCACTATCACGAGGAAGGCGATGCCGTAACTCATGCGTGCTATCAACAGGCCCAGACGGTCTAACTGTTCGTTGAGTGGCGTTTTAATGCTGTCGTCTATCTTGGCGGCTTCATACACTTTGCCGTTTTCTGTGGCATCACCCACGGCACGGACACGGAACACGCCATGTCCCTCCATCACCTTTGTGCCCTTCAGCACCAGGTTAGTGGGGAAAGTAGCCTCCTGGTCAAAATCCTCCTCGCGCTCACTCTTATGGCAAATCGGCTCACCGGTCAGCGTCGATTCGTCCACCTGCATGGACACCGACTCCAACAAGAGTCCGTCGGCTGCTATCTCGTCACCTGTAGCCAACAGCACAATGTCGCCTACCACCACGTCACACTTTGGAACCTGTTGTCGGCGTCCGTTCCGGATGACTATCACCGGTTCTTCGTCGTTCACCTGATTCAGAATGGCAAACTCCCTGTCGGCTTTAACTTCAAAAAGAAAAGCCATCCCCGTAGCCAGGAAGATAGCTATAAAGATACCCACTGGTTCGAAGAACACTGTTGTGTCCAGTCCGAGTGAGAAATACTCATAGAAAGAGATGGCAACCGACAACACTCCTGCCACCAACAGTATGATGATTAAGGGGTCGGAGAATTTCTCCAAAAAGCGTTTCCACAAGGGTGTCCGTTCCGGTTCGGTAAAAACGTTCCTACCATACTCCGCCCTACTTCTGAGCACTTCCTCCTCCGTCAGTCCTGTATATTTCTGTTCTGTCATGGGTGGCAAAGGTACGAAGAAGTGAGCAAACCGCCAAATAATTCCCCTATTTTTGGCCTGTTTGTAATATTATCTTAATCTTGGAACAGGAACCTCCTATTTAATCATCTTAAACGACATGTGCTTGTCGTAGAGGGTAACATAGAGATTCTGGTCTTCACCAATAGCAAACCAATAGGCGGCTGATGGTATCCAGTACTCTTGCGTCTTCACCCCCGTATAACGGTTCAGTACATAGATATAATCAGGAATACCTGAACCACCCATACCACAGACGATGGAGTTTTCAACAATCAGGAAGTTGCCAGAGGTAACGGTTCGTGGCTTACTCATCCAAAGTGTCTTATCGGTATTGATATCCACAGCCACAAGATAGTAGCCCTTAGAGTTCTTACTTGGTGCCACGCCACAGGTCACAGAGAAATACAATACGCCATCTTTCACAACGGCCCATTCCACTGAATGACGGTTTTTTTCCTGCGGAGGAAAAGTGAGTTCGCGTGTGTTATAGACCTTCTTCACCTCCTTCGTGGGGTCCAGGAGCATAATCAGATGAGGGTCTCTGCCACGACGCGAAATTTCTCGTTCCGTCTGACCCCAAGGCAGTTTTTCGTCATTGGGCGTACGACCGTACGTGGCTACAGGGAAGTCACCATCGGTAAACACATCGTTCAATGTCCATTCCGAGTCATACACTTCAGGCACACCTTCGGGAATCTTGAAATCAGTATCGTCCCACCCCAGTGTAGGATGTCCGATGATATTCCCCAGTCTAAGCGAGGGCAATGCCAGTTCCGTATAACTGTCCAGTGATCTTGAATATTTGGTGCGTGCCAGTTGCAATGTCTTACCCTTGCCAACAGGAGCCTTTGTCAATGTCTTACCGTTGAAGTCGGGTACTTCAACCAATGCTATCTCTGTTTGAAAGTCCTGTGCCCCTGCCATCAGTGCACAAAACAGGAATGGAATAAGGAATGTTGATTTCTTCATGTCTTTTTGGTTTTTTTATTGATTATCTTGTGCAAAAATAGAAATAAATCCCGATACTTCCAAATAAAGAAACAAAAAACTTCTATAGCCCCCCTATATAGTTTAACGATTTTAGTTGACTACTTGTGGGCTTACTCACGTATGGGGAGACCGGGGTAAACATCGCACTAATAGAGGAGATACCACACTCTTAGCAAGCTATAGGCAAGCTCAAATAGCTTGCTTGACCTTGCCAACTCCTTGCTAAGTCCTTGCCAACTCCTTGCCTAGAGCTTGCTAAGACATTTATATGGTTTTTACTGTCAGCCCCCATGTGCTCAGGATACATATGGGAATCCTATATATAGGCTAGGTGGTTATACTGTATTTGATAGAATCGTAAAAAGAAAGACCCAAAAGACTCAGCATCTGGGAGTTCACTCGGAAATTTATCGTAATTTTAGGCAAAAACTTTGATTATTCGGGAAAACTTTGTATCTTCGCATCATCAATTTAAAACTTAAACCTATGAAACGAGCATTACTAATCATTAGCGTTTTGATGACAACCATGCATCTGGCAGCCCAAAAGACGGAGCTGATACTGGGGGGCGAACTGAGTAATTCGGCAGTGACTTCGGTGGCGGATATCGATGAGGTGATACCCCGCATGAAAACACTGGGACTGAACACCGTCTTGGTGCCTGCCTATTGGGAATTTTTGGAGCCGGAGGAAGGACAGTTCGACTTCACCCTTATCGACCGTACTACAGAACGGGCAAGGGAGAATGGGCTGAAAATAGTGTTCCTATGGTTTGGGGCTTGGAAGAACTCGATGTCATGCTATGCGCCTCTATGGTTTAAGAAAGACACGAAGCGCTTTCCACGAGCCTGCACGGAGGATGGCAAACTGCTGGAGATAGCCAGTTGTTTCTCGGAAGAAGTATTCCGTGCCGACAATCGTGCTTTTGAGGCGCTGGTGAAACACATCGCCACAACTGCTCTGGATGTGGTGACGATGCTGCAGGTAGAGAATGAGATAGGTATGTTGGAGTCGGCACGCGACCACTCGCCACTGGCAGAAAAGATTTATCAGCAGGGAGTTCCCCAAGAACTGATTACCTATCTGAAAAAGAATAAGGATTCGCTTCATCCTTGGCTAAAAGCACGCATCAAGTCTCTTAGCGCAAAAGCATGGAAAGATGTTTTCGGCGATGATGTCTATACGGACGAGATATTCATGGCATACTATTATGCTAAATATGTAGGCATGCTCTGCCAGACGGCTCGGCGACATACCCAGATACCTCTTTACGTGAATGCAGCCATGAACAGCAGGGGGCGCCAACCCGGACAGTATCCCTCGGCTGGTCCTTTGGCTCATCTGATAGACCTTTGGCAGGCAGGGGCTCCGCAGTTGGCTATGCTGGCTCCCGATATCTACGATAGCGGTTTTAAGAGTTGGGCAGACCAGTATGCCTTGCCAAACAACCGGCTCTTTATTCCTGAGACAAGCTGTTGCGAGAACAGTGGTGTACGGGCGCTTTATGCCTTTGGAGAGCATCAGGCTTTGGGCTTCTCGCCCTTTGCTATTGACGAGGCTACGCCTGAAGTGACAGAAAACATCACGAAAGCTTATGAACTGATGCGCCAAATCAACTCGTTCACAGCTTTTACCTCCAGTTATGGTCTCCTCTTCGACCAGCAAGACAAGGAGCGTATCATCAAGGATGGGAATACTACCATCACTTGCAGGCATTACTTCACCCTACCCTGGGATCCTCGTGCCAAAGACGGCAGCGTATGGCCTGAAGGCGGAGCAGTGCTGAAGAAAATTGCCGACGATGAATATCTGTTGGCAGGCAATGGTGTGGTGGTCAGCTTTGCCCCCCGCATCGGTATCGGTTTCATTGACGAAGTGAGCATCGATGCCAATGGCAAATTAAAATACATACGTCGGCATAATGGTGACCAGAACCACCAGGGCCGACATGCACACATTGCTTGTGGCGAATGGAAGATTCTGCACATCAAACTATACACCTATTAGTTCACACTGAAGAAGACGGGCAAAAAAAATGGGGGCACGCTTGCCCCCGCATGAAAAAACACTATGTTAACCTAAATCACTATGATGTCTTCTTCACTAAAACTGTTTTTGTATAACTTGGTTGAGAGTGTCATTTGCTCTTTGTTAAGTCCTTAAATTGTCTTTATGACGTGAATCAAATCAAAAAGTTTAATGAAAGGACAAAAAAAATGCAGAAAACACAGCATTTTGATATATTTTAACTATCTTTGCAGTCAAATAGAATACAAAATGTCGAGAATTGTAAACATAGTACTCTTTATACTCACCCTTTGCTGCAGTTGCAGTAAAAAAGCGCAACAGCAGGAAGTGGAGACGGCAGTGACACCCGACTCACTGCCAGTGCTGGTAACCCAGATTCAGCAGTGCTCGCGCATCTACACTACCGAGTATAAGATTCACAAGATAGTGACCCACGACGACGTGATACGTCTGAAGGGTTCGGTGCTATCACAGAACTTTGACATCCCCATGCCGTTGGGCGACCGCAAGATAGCCATACCGATGGATGCCACACTGAAGGCATATATCGACATGAGCCAGTTTTCGGAAAAGAATGTGGAACGCGAAGATGGGAAAATCATTATTACCCTGCCCGACCCACAGGTGGTGATGACCAGTTCGAAGATTGACCAAAAGAATATCAAGGAATACGTAGGACTGGTGCGTTCGCACTTCACCGATGCCGAAATGACCAACTACGAGCAACAGGGACGGGCGGCGATTATCGAGACCATTCCGCAGTTGGGCATCATCCCCACGGCACAGGAGAATGCAGCCCGCGTGCTGGTGCCACTCATTGCACAAATGGGTTACGAAGAGAAAGACATTATTATCCAATTCCGCAAGGAGTATGGGTTGAAGGATATCCAGTCGCTGATAAATATGAATATTGAAAATGCGAAAAGGAAGTAAAGGCATATTATCACTCTATGCCGTTGGCATCGTCCTGCTGGTGATACTGGTGGGATGGATATGGCGTGACGTGAGAAGCAGTCGGGTGGAAATAACGGCAGACCAGCGAATAGACATCACTCCCGAACAGATACAGAGCATCAAAGCCATAGGCGAATGGGAATTTCTGTCTATCAGTGATGAAGAAATGGTGGACACCATCCGCAAGGGCATCTTCAGTGACGACCATCTGGTGAGAATCTATTATGGTACGATGCGACTGGGCATCAACTTGAAACAGGTGGAGTCTGGATGGATTAGCACAAACGGTGACACGCTGAACATCATGCTGCCACAAATAGCCTTATTGGACAAAGACTTCATAGACGAAGCGCGCACGAAGAGTTTCTTTGAGAGCGGATCGTGGTCGCCCAAAGACCGCGAAGCCATGATGCGACGCGCCTATCAGCGTATGTTGCAACGCGGACTGACACCCCAGAATCTGGAGGCAGCCCGGGTGAACGGCGATGCTCAGGTGCGCCAGGTGATGCAAGGAATGGGATTCAAACATGTTAAGATACAATACAAAGACTAAAAAACATGATGGATTATTTGAACGACTTACTGACTGACATCAGCGGATGGCTGTGGGGATGGCCCATGGTTATACTACTTCTGGGTACCCACATCTATCTGACAATTCTGTTGCGCTTTCCGCAACGATATATTTTCAAAGCCATACGCCTCTCCGTCAAGCGCGACAAACAGGCTACCGGCGACGTCTCGCAGTTTGCATCGTTGGCAACGGCTCTGGCAGCCACCATCGGTACTGGCAATATTATCGGTGTGGCTACAGCTATTGCACTGGGCGGACCTGGAGCCGTGCTATGGTGCTGGCTGACGGGTGTGTTTGGCATTTCCACCAAATATGCAGAAGGACTGCTGGCCATCAAGTATCGTCATAAAAAGGCAGACGGTAAAATCATCGGTGGCCCGATGTACGCGCTGGAATACGGACTGGGATGGAAATGGCTGGCGGTATTGTTTGCCTTGTTTACAGCAGTTGCTGCCTTCGGCATTGGTAATTCGGTGCAGGCGAACGCCATCGCTACGGTAGTCTATGAGGGCTACAACATTTCACCTTATATCACAGGAGCGGTGGTAGCCGTACTGACTGGACTGGTGGTGCTGGGCGGTGTAAAGAGCATAGCCCGCGTTTGTTCCACACTCGTCCCGATGATGGCACTTTTCTATATCGTAGGCTGTCTGTATATCATCTGGGTAAACATCGATTATGTATGGCCAGCCATACAACTGATATGCCAGTCTGCTTTCAGTCCGAATGCAGCAGGAGGCGGTTTCGTAGGTACATCGGTGATGATGGCTGCCCGCTTCGGTATCGCTCGCGGACTGTTCAGCAACGAATCAGGACTGGGTTCAGCTCCTATCGTGGCTGCTGCTGCACAGACGCGCAATCCTGTAAGACAGGCACTGGTGTCGAGTAGCGGTACGTTCTGGGACACAGTGGTCATCTGCGCCATTACGGGTATCGTGATTGTGAGCAGTGTGCTGCACTTCCCTGATATAGACTTCAGCAACGGAGCCGCACTGACACACATGGCATTCTCAAAGATTCCGGTGGTAGGCAAGCCATTGCTCACATTCGGTTTGCTGACTTTTGCTTTCTCCACCATCCTGGGCTGGTGCTACTATGGCGAGAAAGGCATGGAATACCTGAAAGGCAGAGCATGGGTAAGACCCTACAGACTGGCGTTTATCATCGTGGTTTTCATTGGTAGTGTGATGCAACTGGGAGTGGTATGGAATCTGGCAGACTGTATGAATGCACTGATGGCGATACCAAACTTGATATCCATCCTGGCACTGAGTGGCATCATTGTGCACGAGACGCGAAAATACCTTTGGAGAGACCGTTTAGACAGGATGGACGACGCCATCAACGAAGAGGAACAATAAGAACGAAGCGGGTACCTCTGCGCTGATAATTCTCGTCCATAATCAGTTCGCCGCCAATCTTCTGGGCTACACGCCGACAGATACTCAGGTCTATCTCCACATCGTCTTGGATGTCGTCGGGACTTTCAAACCATGAAAACAACTTGTTGCGGCGGTTCTCAGGAACACCAACACCCGTATCTTCCACGAAAATAGTCAGACTGCCCGTATTCTCACTGAGATTACAGCCAACCACCACCTCACCCACTTCGGTAAAGCGACAGGCATTGAGAATCAGTTTGTTGAGAATCAGTTCAATGAGATGACGGTCGTTCTTGACAAAGAATTCATCGTTCAACTCGCGTTTGAAATTCAGTTTCACTGCCTGCCGATGATAGATACTGAGCGCATTACCCTCTAAACAACGGCGACAAAGGGCATTGGGACTGAATGACTCGATGTGCAGCTGACGACCTTCATTACTGTTATCTGAGAACATGATGATTTCGTCAACCAACGTGGAAATCAGATTGGAGTGATAAACCAACTGGTCGGCAATATTACGCTTCTCGTTCTTAGAAAGATACAGATTGTCTTTGGCTATCGTATTAGCTAAGTCTGCAACAGACTTCAAGGGAACATGTATTTCGTTATTGATATTGTGCAAGAAAGCCAATTTCATACGCTCAGACTTAGAAGTCTCGCATATACGATGCCTCAGCTTTACAATGTACCAAAGCGCTAAGACGAGCCCTGACAGTACAATAACGAATAATATGAGCAACCACAGTGACATTTGAATCTTCGCAATTTATATAGGTTGGAATTGCAAATATATGGATTATTCTTCAACAATCCAAATTTTTCGCCACTTTTTTATTGTTTTGCTCCTAAAATAGAACTATACCACATCTATAACGGTCAGCACTTCACCTGAAACTGTGAAAAGGATATCATGCCCCATGAATGGCATGCCATACTGACGAGCCTCATCATTATGATAATGCGGACGCGGGTCCAGAGATAGGGTTTTGATAACTACCTGCCAATCTTCATGGGAAAAGCGAGAACGGAGGTGCGATGGAACCTCCACCTTCAACTCGTTCCACTGATGGGTATCGGTAAACCCTCCACGCGCTTCAGGATGGCTATCGACAAAAGCCAGATAGGGCTTGATATCATAAATCGGCGTACCATCCATCAAATCGGCGCCCAAAACCTCGATACTCGGTACTTCTGGATGAATGGCATGAATACGGACAGACGACAGGGCCAAGTTGTTAGGTCGGAAGGAGGAACGCGTAGCCCACACCCCTACCCGCTCGTTGCCTCCCAACAGAGGAGGTCGGACTGTAGCATGCTTTGGAGCGTCAGCATTTTCAGAGAAGCCCCAAATCAGCCATAGATAAGCATAATCATCCAGACCGCGCAGAGCTTCAGAATTGGAATATTCACGTGTAAAAACGATGGTGCCTTTCAGTTCGGACACAATTCCACTCTGCCGTGGCACGCCAAACTTTGACGTGAACGGAGAGTGGAAATACGCTATAGGTTCTATAACCATATGTTATAATACCAGTGCTGCTTTGAGTGAGGTTGAGCATGAACTGGAGGCTCCACCGCCCGAAGCAGTAATCTTACATGATGTGTTCTTAGTGACAGGAACTTTGACGGTTACAGTACCAGACTTACCTGCAGCCAGTTTGATGGAACTGCTCTGCCCTGTGCTTAGCTTAATGGAAATAGTGCGAGCAGAATTTCCTCGGTTGACGACCTTGATGGGTACAGAACAAACATTCTTAGCATTGGCCTTAACACTTGCTGGTACGCTGACAGAAATGCCTCCTGAAGCACCTCCCTTATCATCATCGTTGCCTCCGTCACCTCCGGTTTTATTAACACTGCGCCAGAGTACCAGTTTGTTGCATACCAGCTCATAGACCTTCTTGCCACTCTCTTTGTCAATGGTGACATCGAGTGTACGTTCCAATCCAGTGCCAACCATCTCAAACTCTTTGCGAGAGGCGCCACCAACTTCGCGAACAATACTGGCTACCTTGTTTTCCCATACCCCAGGAAGGGTTGCCTGCGCCTTCAGATGACCTCCAGACTCACTGACCTTGCAATCAACTTCAGCAGCATTAAAACGGACAACGCCAAACAGATGATTTACCATCACAATGGCACAATCATCGGAAACACTGCCAGCTGACTCAAACTGAGTGGGAAGAATAATACGATTACCCTTTCTGTAACCATATTCCTTATCATCGGAGAAACGTTGATAGGACGGGTCTGGATTGGGGGTATAGGTTGCACTCATCAAACCTGTATAACTAGGGTTCAGTGCTGAAGGATCGATTTGGCTGACCTCACGGGCTTTACCTTGGAGGTCAATCTCAAAGACTTTAGCTTTACCTTTCTTGAGCAGTCCGGCAAATCCACCTTTCTCCTTGGTTACCAGCGCTCGTCCGTTGATGAACGGCAGGGCAGAAGAATAGTCACAATCCACAACTAATGCACCTGATGGATTAATATAACCATACTTCCCTTTTTTATTCGTCACAGGACAACGCTCTTCATTGAAGAAAAGATATTCACCCGCATAAACTTCCTCCTTCACAGCCTCACGAGTACCATTATCGCGAATAATATAGGCAATACGGTACTTATCTTTCGACTTGGTGAGCGCAAAGGCATAACCATTGACGATATTGGTAATGGAGTCCATAGCCAATGACACTACCCACTTTTCGTCTGCATCGCAAATACCCACACTGGCATAGGTTTTCACCTTGAACAAACCTGGGGCAAATGGAGTTACCGACTGATAAGTGGGCGTGATGGCCCAGTGAGCAGACTGTGCTTGCCCCACTAATGGCAGGGCAAGACACATTATTAATAATATAAGACTTTTCTTAATATTCATTACTTCACACCCTCTTCGTCACATAATTTCTTTAGATACTTAGCATGCATGGCTTTGGTGAAACCACCTGCAATGCTGGTACCACCCCACAGAACGCCGACCAAATGACCAGCCTCGTTGAAAATAGGTGATCCGCTGCTACCGCCAACTGAAGACTCTTGGAGTTCGAAGTCGTACTTGCTGGGCTCTTTGCTGCACTTGGTTTCCTTAATGCTGGGCTCCAATGCTTTGGCCTTCTTGTCAAGTGCCCAGTTCAAACCTGCAGGATAGCCTATGGTGTAGAGTTTATCCTTCAAAGGAACCAAACGATCGGTCTCGAACTGAGAAGGACTGAATACCAACTCTACATGATCTGGTGTCTTCTTGTCGTTCAACTGGAGCAAAGCGACATCGATATCAGGATCTTTTGAGTCTGAAATGACATCACAACGCTGGAACTCATCGAGGTGAGTATAGTTGCGTCCGGCATAACCTACGATAATATAGTCGATAGCACCTGTAATCGTGTAACGGCTTCTGTTCAAGCGGCTGACAATTTTATTCAACTCTGCTCCTCCTGCTACGCCAAATTTAGTAATATGGGCGACTATGGCCTTTCCAAATTCTGTCCGGATAAATTTATTCATCATGTCTCTAGAAAAGTCTCTGCCAAGTTTATCGCTTGCAGTTAATCTCTCATCATTTGTCAACATCAACATACAAGTGCGGCGCATCAATTCTATACGATACTCTATCAGTTCACGAATCAGATTGTCTTCTTGCTTTGAGCGATATTCCCAAGGTACTGCCACATGGCGATTAGTTCCCATATAACCATTGCGGTCGAGGAAAAATGCCGTTGCAGTATAAGGGCGGATGGTATTGGTTTCCTCAAGTTTTCCGATGTCCTCAATCTTACCATCCCAAACTTCAGGTATCGGATTATCCTCAAACTCAGCGATGTAGTGATACTGAGCACCCACAAACACCACTGTATTACGATATTTCTCCGGTGAGATATTAGAAGGAGTGGATGACGCAACAGCCGTACTGTCGCTTACAAAAGCTGTAGGTGGTTCTTCGCTTCCCTTTGGCCATACAGCATAGATGATGCCCAAGAGGACTAACAGACAGGCTGCGCCAGCAAAAGCATAAATCAAGGTGATGTTTGACTTAGGCATGACAGCCAGAATCTGATCGGTAACATCCTCCGTACCACAAACAATGTTATCGCCCTTCTTGATGCGAACATCCTTATTGGCGGCTATCTTCACGCCGTTGACCATCGTACCGTTGCGGCTACCATTGTCATGAATATACACCTTACCATCCTTACCCACACGGACAGAAGCATGGAAGCGACTGACCGTCTGACTGTTCAGGATAATTTCGTTGCGATAGTTAGAGCCGATGTTGTAAACAGACTTATAGGCTGTCAACTTTTCGGCTACAGGCACCTTGGCCCATACCAACGGTACATCAGCAAAGGAAATACGATCGCCACGCTGTACATTCGTTTCACGACCGGGCTCCAGTTTCTTGTTGCCTACGGTTGTACCATTCTTACTGTTCTTGTCTTCAAGGATAATCTGTCCGTCGTCAAGAATCGTCATCTCTGCATGTAAACTGCTGACGTATTGGCTGTCCAATACGAGGTCGCATGATTGCGAACTACCAATCTTAATAATTTTCATATATTTATCAGTTTTAAGTTATATCATTTCAGGTTTATACTCTTTCTTACCAGAAGAACCTCCATCAGAAGGTTTACCGTCTTCCTGCTTCTGACTGTCAGGCTGTTTTTGTTGTTCTTTCTGTTGCTCCTTTTGCTGTTGTTCCTTCTGTTGCTGCTCTTTTGCTTTCTGCTCCTTGGCTTTCTGTTCCCTGGCTTTCTGCTGGCGAGCACGCTCTTCGGCTTCCCGTCTATCCTTACTAGCTTGGACTGCCTTATTAAACTCTTTAACAGGATCGTAGGTATCTGATTGAGCCTCCTGACCTTCAGTAGCAGCAGGACTCTGAGGCTCCGCTTTGCTTTCGTCCTGCTCCTGAGCAGGTTCCTCAACAACAGGCTTTGTCTGTTGCCCAATTGGAGTAGCAAATTGCTGTATTTGTTCTGTAGCGGGTTTGGGAGAGGGCTCTTCAGAAGTACTTAAAAGATTCTTCAACAAGAAAAAGGCCAACAGAAGGACTACGAGACCACCCACAATGGCGGCTCCCAGTTTATAATACTTCATCGGATCGGGCACCTGCGACCAGTCTAGTTGGGCGACATCGGCAAAATTTACCACATCCGTACGCTTAACAGGGAATGGCACATTGGGGCGCAGACGGACACCATTGACAAAGGTTCCGTTCTTACTCATGTCCACAATCTCCATACCCCCGAAGGTAGGAATCTTGATGATAGCATGACGCCGGCTCATCGACTCATCATCGATATAGATGTGGCAGCCTTCGCCTCTTCCTATTGTTATTGTCTTCATAGGCTAACAGGGTTTATTTAATAGATTGAAGATTCTTAATAAGGATATTGTAATGCCCCTTACTCATATCGGTATTCTCGGCTGCCACCTTATTACTCAACTTTTCTCGGACACCATCATAGACCGATTTATTCTTAACATCCTTAGAGGCCAGCACTTTCAGTGACTCAGCCACGACTGTGCGCATCTGCTTGCGCTGAGGACTCTCCTGCATGTCCTTGATTTTGGTGAGTTGCGCGATAACGTCGCTGCGCGACTTCTGGATGGCATCGGCAGCTGCCTTAGCTTGGTCGGCGACAGCTTTGGCTTGGTCGGCAGCTTCCTTAGCTTCCTTAGCCTTCTGCTCGGCTTCACTCTTTGCCTTCTCTGCAGCGCTTTCTTTTTCCTTAGCTACCTGCAGTGTGGCATCGGCAGCTTCCTGCTTAGAGGTGGCTACATTGCCCAACAATACATTGATGGAGTCCTCAAGGGCACGGATGCGCTCACCACGTCGTGCATTCTCCATCAACAATGCCTCGACCTCACCGTCGTGCGTTCCTTCAGGCGTCTGCCAAATCAACACGAAGTTCAAGATGATGCTCAGCAGGCACACGGCTGCCAATGCAATTAAAATACGTAATGTTGTCTTGCTCATTTTCTCTTTCAGTAACGAATCTTGTTTGGTTTCTAATAATGCAATGGTCAGGTTGTCGTGGTTATTACCACTCTTACGTCCAATATCCTCAACGGTCAATACGGTACTATCGACAGCCCCTGAGAGAGAGGGCGTCTTGGCTACCCTCTTAATGAGGTCCGCTTCTGGCATGGCTCCCCAGATTCCATCTGTACAAAGCATAAAACGGTCACCCTTCTCGTAAGGACGTTCGGTCACCTCAGCCAGATTGGTCAGTTTGCTGCCCAAGGCTTTGGTGATAATATTCGATTGGGATGACAGTCGGGCCTGTTCTTCCGTCAACGTACCATTACGCACCAAGTCGCCCACCATCGAATGGTCGGCGGTACGGAAAATCTTTTTACCGCGACGGAACTGGTAGATACGACTATCACCCACATGCCCCAGAATGGCCGACTGCCCATTGATGAGGACAACGGTTGCTGTAGAGCCCATACCACGCAGGGCAGGCTGTTCGGCAGTTTTAGCTAATATAGCCTGATGGGCATATTCTATAGCCTGAGCCACCATTTCAGTACGCGGCATGTCTTGAGGGGCACCGACCACATACTCCACTATCTTCTGAACAGCGATAGTGGAGGCCAACTGCCCGCCAGGACCTCCTCCCATTCCATCACAGACCACGGCTATGAGTCCCTTGTCAGTATCAATAAAACCACAGGAGTCTTGATTCTCCGGACGGCCTCCTTGTCGGGTATCCCAATAGCCTGCAAAAGGCATGGATGTCTTTATTGCATTCATAATGATTGTTATTTCTTAAATATTCCAGAAAGGAAACGGTCAAACTTAGAAAAATTACGAGGCGGAAGAGCATCCCGGAGAGCCTGTTTCATTTCGTTGGCACTCTGGTAACGCTCGTCAGGACGAATGGCAGTAGCTTTGCGTGTAACCTCGAAGACGCTATCAGAAATTCCTTGTACCTTTGGCAGTATCATTCCATGATGAAGAGCCTTCGCCTCAGCCACCGTTGATGCAGAAAAAGGATTCTGATTGGTGATGAGTTCATAGAGTGTAATACCTGCCTCATAGATATCTGTGGCAGACGTGAGCTGTGGTTTGCTGGCTATATCGGAGAATTGTTCGGGGGCTGCATATTTAGGAGTTCCCATCATGCCTGACGTAGAGCTATTGATTGTTTCTGATACATCAGCAATACCAAGATCCATCAGTCGCACATTCCGTCCCTGTTCCATCATGATGTTGGAAGGTTTGATATCCATATGAATGATTCCTTTCGTATGGATATATGCCAAGGCATCAAGTACAGGCAGGAAAAGTTCACAGATGCGGTGCTCTGCATTAGGCAATGGACGAACGTGCGAATTGATAAACTTATCAATGTTTTCGCCTCGTACATAACGACTGATAATGAAGATAGGTCCTTGACCAGGAGCAACCTCACAACAGCCCAGCATTTCCACCAAGTTGGGATGACTGAACATTAAATCCGCTTCCTGATGCGCTCTGCGACGAATCTCAGGATTGTTGGCGTAGCGGTCAACCACCCGTTTTACAGCTACAGGTTCACGCGTCTGACAGTTCTGGCCAAGATACACTACACCCATGGCGCCCGCCCCTAACGGAGCCTGCGACTCATCATACTGATACCAATGTCCATAGGCATTCAGATAGATGATATTTCCCTTTTTGGTGACCTGTCCTGGCATATTACACTTCTTATAATTACTACTCTTCAAGTAGCCCCTTTAACAGTTCAAGACGACCAGTGAAGAGTTCTATGTACTCCTTGTCGCCACTGGTTTGGGCATACTTCAGGCCATCGGTAAACAGCTGCTGGGCTTTTTGATAGTCAGGATCCTTTTTCATTCTGGCCTCACCACCCAGATAGTCGGTAGCCAACTCATAAAGTGCCTTGTAACTCTGTGGATTTGTCTTGACGGCTTGCTCGGCATAAGCATGGGCCTTTTCGACATCACGGAAAATATCATTGGCTGTAGCTTCACGGAGTGACTTAATCTGTTCGGTGGTATTTTCAATATCCGACGGTTGTGTCAGAGCAGCCAGCAGAGCAATGCCATCGGCAGCTTCTTTTTTATCGCCATACTTGGTGGCTATCTCCGTCAGCAGTTTAACGCCTTCATTCACGGTGGATGGTGCTGACATTTTTTCAATAGCATCTATTGTCAACTTACCTGCATCAGGAACGGCAGGAGCTACAGACGCTGTGGTTACTGCGGTCTGCTCTTTTGGAACAGGCTTATCTTTGTTATCGGAACCACTCAATACTATTCCCAAACCGACACCTATTACCATTACAGCAGCTGCAACAATACCAATCAGTTTACCCTTACCTTTTTTCACATCTGCGATACTGGCAACTATCTCACCTGCACTCGTAGCGGAAGGAACGGCATCAGCCTTCGACAGATGTTCTACATCGACACGCATCTCCGTAGCTGACTGGTAACGATCAGCCTGTTTCTTGGCTGTTGCCTTTGCAACGATATTACGAACAGCCTTGTAGGGAATCATCTTGAGAGGTATCTTCTCGTTGAGCTGTTTCTTGATCAATTCGGCCATTGTACCTTCGAAAGGCATGGTACCGGTGATAAACTGGAAAAGCATAATACCAACGGCATAGATATCCGTAGTCTTGTCTTGATGATGAACATCACCCAATACAAGTTCGGGAGCTGCATAGGCTGCCTTACCGATAAACTGACCCGTACTGGTGAGTTGCTGGTCCTGCGTATTCAGGTTGTCAAGCCGTTTAGCAATACCGAAATCAATGATTTTCACTTTTCCGTCAGTGGTAATCATGACATTGCTCGGGTCCAAGTCGCGATGAATATAGCCTTTGTCATGTAGAGCCATCAAACCAGACAAAATGTTTTTCACCATAAAGGCAGCAAAGCCGAACCGGTCGTTCTGATATTGCGAATAGAGCTCTTGAGCAAAGGGTACCTCATTGCCGTTCTTATCCGTCGTCTTACCATTCAGCAAGTCAAAGAGCATCACGCCCTGCAGAAGTTCACTAACCACATGATAACGCTTGATAGGACGTGGCCCGTCAGGATTTTCTATCACCTCGATAAAACCAAACATCTCCACCAGATTCTCGTTATGAATCTGAATAGAGGCTTCTCGCTTGGCACGTTCGATGGCATGAGCCGGCAAATCCTCGAACAGGAACTTGATAGCTACATCACGTCGAACACCATTGGTCTCGTTCACCATGACGCCTTTCAGCACCTGACCCATTCCACCTTCACCAAGCGATGGTAACTCTGGATCTACCTCATAGTGTATATGCTTCTTTCTCTCGTTTTCTCCTTGTATATAAATTAAAGGCATGCTTTCAAATAGATTAGTATTACATCATTTCTGTACCACCTGGCTCCTCAAAACCAGCTCCACTCAGGTCAACTGTTCCTGTATCGACATTTCTGTTATCAGCACTATATGGACGGAATTTACTCTGGGTAGCATCACCAAAACCGCCCTGGGGCTGGAATCCGAAGTCATCTTCAGTACTCTGTTTGTCTTCAACAAAGCCCTCAGCAACAGAAAGTCCATACTCTTCTGCATCAATGAGGATGAGCAAAAGTTTATAGCTTGAACCAACGGTGATGATATCGTTGGCCTTACAGGTATGGTTTTCATAGTCCAACTCCTCGTCATTGAGGAACATTCCGGTCTTAGAACCCGTATCGCGGATGCTGGCAATCAGTTTGTGAGTACTCTTCATCTGCTTGATGCTCAAAGTAGCATGCTTACTGGAAACCGACATTTCTTTCAAACAAATATCATTATCCTCTGAACGACCTATGGTATTGGTTCCCAGATGAAGAGGCCAATACTCACCAATGCCCTTGCGGGAAATGGAATACAAGAATCCAACAACAGGCGTATTAGGCTTTGCCTGAGGAGATGCTTGAGAAGGAACACTTCCTGGAGTAACGTCGTTCATACCAGGAATATAAGTTTCACTGCCTGTGCGCTGACCGCCACGGGAACGTGCGTAGGGATTATTTCCCCCCCTTACGAAAGTTTCATCTTGTTTCATATTTTACAGTTATTGGTTATTTAATCTATAATTATGTCACACAAAGATAACAAATAGTTGCTATATTCTACCCTATCGCCTTGAATTTTACATATTATATAATATTGTTTTAGATTTATTAACAAGTAGAAAGGGCCACGCATCACGCATGGCCCCATCTCCGATTTGAATTAGTAGTTGTTTGTTATTATATCTCTTGCAAATTGCTTCTTTTTGTTTTCGGGAGACAAAAGTACAAAAAAGAAGAGTACATTGAACCATTTTATGACAAATTTCTTGCGTAAACGTTTACAAGTTTGCGCTTTTTTTCATAACTTTGTCGCCGAATCAAAAGTACAAAACTTTTAAGCAATGAAAAAACTAAATCTTATAACACTTATCATGTGCTTCGCTATTGGGTGCTGGGCACAACAACGCGAGACGGATACCTTCAAAACGGCATCGGGTAAAACACTGAAAATCACATGTATCAAGCATGCCAGTATCATGATGGAATATGACGGAAAGGTGATTTACTTCGACCCCGTGACTCGCCTGGAGCCACAGACTGATTTCACCTCATGGCCCAAGGCCAACTATATCTTCGTAACGCATGAGCACTTTGACCATTTTGATTCCATGGCTTTGACGGAACTCAGAAGGAACTACACGGTTGTCTATACTAATAATAATGTATATGCGCAATGGGGTAGCGGCTATGCCATGAACAATGGAGACAAAGCTGAAGTGTGTGATGATATAACCGTAGAGGCAGTGCCAGCATACAATACGACTCCAGGACGTGAGAAATTCCATCCCAAAGGACGTGACAACGGCTATATTCTGACCATCGAAGACCTGCGTATCTATGTAGCAGGAGATACGGAAGACATCCCAGAGATGGCTGAACTGAAGGATATTGACATCGCCTTCCTGCCATGCAACCAGCCATACACCATGACACCGGAGCAGTTGGTGAAATCAGCCAAAGTCATCAAGCCGAAGGTGCTGTTCCCCTATCACTATAATGACACTCCCATCCGCAAAGTCACTATGTTTTTGGCTGGAAGCGGTATTGATGTCCGTATTAGGAATTATAAATAATTTCGAAATATTAATTATTTACCAATTAAAAAATTAAACAAGATGAGAAAACAATTCTTTAAGGAGGCTTTGTTAGCCGTTGCGCTGGCAGCCTTCAGCAGTACTGCTGCCATGGGACAACGTGAGGAGCAAAAGGATGTAATTGATTGGTTGAAAGACGCTTCCGACCGTATCGAACTGCATGGATACGCACAGGGAGGCTTCAACTACACTCACCAAAATGGTGACGACAAAGGAACCTTTGAGCTCAAACGTATTCTTTTCTGGGCTAATGCCCAAATTACCGACAGATGGTCGTTTCTGTTTATGCACGACTTTTCAAGCGTCGTACAGGAGTACTACACTGATTTTCGCATTACCAACAATAAAGCCTTGACCGTTCGCCTTGGACAGTTTAAGAACGGCGTATCTCTTGAAAATCCCCTATCCCCTACTTCCATGGAGGCTATTGACGTCTATTCAGAGGGTGTTACCTTCCTGACGGGATGTGGCAGCGACCCGCTGATGGGGGTGCAGTATGGACGTGACCTGGGACTCTCCCTCTACGGCGAGACCAATGACGGTAAATTCCGTTATGAAGCACAGGTCATGAACGGACAGGGTATCAACAAGAAAGACGGCAACAGGGAGAAGGACTTCATCGGGCGACTGGAATTCCGCCCCGTAAAAGGACTCAACCTCGTGGCTACTGGACAGATAGGACGTGGACATGCCATTGCCAACTCGCCTTATAACCCCGACATCAAAGAGGGTGACAACTATAAACGTAACCGCTGGACTTTAGGTTTTGACTATAAGTCGAAAGATTTCAATCTGCACGGAGAGTATCTGGAGGGAAAGGACGGAAGTACCACCAGTCGTGGTGGATACATCACAGGCTCCATTCCCCTGTATAAAAGTCTGGAGTTTGTAGGGTCGTACGACTTCTTCAATTTCAACACCAGCCAGCATATGGATCAGCACAAGGTAATAGCCGGTTTGCAATACTGGTTCTTCAAGAAGTGCCGCTTCCAAGTGCAGTATGTTTACAAGAGTGCTTATGTATTGAACGGCACCTTCACCCATGGCGCCTGCAACCAAATCATGGCACAGATGCAGGTTCGCCTCGATTATTCCAAAAAGAAAAAATAATATATCGTTATGATTATCAAGATACTTCTGACTATCATCTTTTTTGCCGTGATGATAGGCGTGGGCGTCTATTCACGCAAACAGGCAAGCAGTGTAGATGGTTTCGTTCTGGGCGGTCGTGCTGTTGGTCCATGGCTGACAGCCTTTGCCTATGGTACGAGTTATTTCTCGGCAGTGGTCTTCGTGGGCTATGCCGGACAGTTCGGATGGCGTTACGGCCTTTCCTCCACATGGATTGGAGTAGGAAATGCCGTTATCGGTTCGTTGCTGGCGTGGCTCATCCTTGGACGCCGCACGAAACTGATGACGCAGCACATTGAGTCGCGCACCATGCCCGATTTCTTTGGAACACGTTTTAATGATCAAGGGCTGCGCGTTGTAGCTTCCGTCATCGCCTTCGTTTTCTTGATACCCTATACGGCGGGCGTTTACAGTGGCATATCGCGATTGTTCGAGATGGGTTTCCACATCCCCTATGAATACTGTGTCATTATCATGTCGATTCTGACTGCCATCTACGTCATCATCGGTGGTTATAAAGCCACGGCGATGAACGACTTCATCCAGGGAATTATCATGCTCTTTGGTATTACGGCTGTTATTCTTGCAGTGCTGAATGCACAAGGCGGTTTTGCTGCTGCCGTTGACAAATTGGCACAGATTCCCTCCGATGCCGATCCTGCTGTGAATGGCGGCTTCGCGTCATGGTTCGGTCCTGACCCCTGGGGATTGCTGGGTGTAGTCATACTGACTTCACTGGGCACGATGGGACTGCCCCAGATGGTGGGTAAGTTCTATTCGATTACCGACGAGAGTGCCATTAAGCGCGGCACCGTTATTTCCACCATCTTTGCCTTTATCGTAGCTGGCGGATGCTATTTCCTCGGCGGCTTCGGACGACTGTACGAGCCTGTTATAGGTGCCAATGGCAAAATAGCCTTCGACTCGATAGTACCTGCCATGCTGGTGACATTGCCCGATGTATTGATAGCATTGGTAGTACTGCTGGTTCTTTCAGCGTCCATGTCAACACTGGCGTCATTGGTACTTACTTCCAGTTCTACCATGACACTCGACCTGATATATCGCGACAAGAAATCATTGCCTGGCGAGGTGGAAGAAGGTACGATTGACGATATCGTCGCTGAGAAAATAGAACGCCGTAAAGTGGTGGTGATGCGCGTACTCATCATGTTCTTCATTGCCATTTCACTGCTCATCGCCCTGAATCCTCCCACCTTTATCGCCCAGCTGATGGGTATCTCGTGGGGTGCACTGGCTGGTGCCTTCCTCGCTCCTTTTATGTTGGGACTCTACTGGCGCGGTGTAACAACGGTCAGCGTATGGGCTTGCTTCATCTGGGGTGTAGGGCTTACCGTCATTAACATGCTTTGGGGCAATCCTATTAACCCCATCAACTGCGGAGCCATAGCCATGGTGGGCGGTTTCCCTGTGGTATGGATTGTCAGTCTATTCACCAAAAAGATGGATCAGAAAACGGTAGATAGCATCTTCAAGTGTTATGAATAAACAACAAATGCCCACTCGAAACGGTGGGCATTTGTTTGGTCATTTTTACTGTTCAATGCGCTGCAGAGCCGAGTCGCCAGGCTTGAAAAGCAGTCCCTGACACTTCTTGGCATCTGCCTTATAAGGCTTCAGTTCCACCTTATCCCACTGAATCTGGTCGGTGCGCTGGGCAAGAGGTGCATGAGGAATCAGTGAACCATCACGAACCAAAATGACTGCTGGAATCTCGCCCACCTCAATGGTCTGGTAGCCACCCTCATAGACTTTGCCGCTCTGATAGTCAATCCACTTGCCACGAGGCAGATAGCAGGTGCGGCTGTTGCCACTCTCCAACAAGGGGGCAACAAGTATTTGGGAGCCGAACATATACTCGTCCTCTACGAGCCATGCACCTGGGTCGTCGGGGAATTCCACCAACAAGGCACGTACCATTGGCAGTCCGCGCTCGGTGCAGTCCTTAGCCTGTGCATAGACGTATGGCATGAGCTTATATTTCATCTCGGCAGCCTGACGGAAGGCTTTGGTAAAACTCTCGCTGATAAGCCATGGCTCGGTGGGAGGTGCTCCATGAGCACGCGTATGGCTTGACAGGAAGCCAAAGGGCAGCCAACGGCGATAGATGTCTTCGGGCGATGCCGTCACGAAACCACCCATGTCGTGACTCCAGAAAGAGAAACCGCTGAGTCCGAATGACAACCCGCCACGGAGGTCGCCCAGCATACCTGTATTGGTGGTAGCTGCATCGCCACCCCAATGGAGGGCATAACGCTGCGAACCAGCCCATGCACTGCGAGCCCAGATGACGCCCTCGCCTGGATGCGAGCGCTCTACCTGCTCCCAAAGGGCTTTGTTGTAACGAACGGGATAAAGGTTATGTTCATAGAGTCCGCCACGTCCGTTATGGTAGAAACCATCGTACGGGGCTGCTTCGCCGAAGTCGCACTTGATGGTGGCAACGCCTAACTTCATGAGTCCTTCAATCTTCGACTGATACCAACTGACGGTCTTCGGGTTGGTGAAGTCGAGTACTGCATCCTCATAGGGCAGACTGCCTGCTGCATTCTTAACAGCCATACCTCCGTCAACAATCTCACGGAAGAAGCGGTTCTTGGGAGTAAAGTAAGGCAACTGCCACAGACAGGTGTGGAAGCCGTCGCGCTTCATCTGGTCGAGCATGCCCTTGGGGTCTTTGAAGCGATCCTTGGCAAACTCGTAGTCGCACTGCCAGTCAACTCCGAACCATCCAGTATCGAAATGAATGACATCACTTGGAATCTTGTGCTGACGCAGTTGCTTGGCTATCTCAAGACCTTCCTCCTGCGAGAAATACGTGATACGACTCATCCACGTGCCAAACGTCCAAAGGGGCAACATGGGCGACTTGCCCGTGATGTTGGTATATTCGTTGAGGATATCCTTTGGTTCGCCAAAGAAGACGAACATATCCAACTGCTCATCAGCCATGAACAACCTGTCTGCTCCGATATAAGATGCACCGAAATCGGCGGTGATGGGGGCAGAGGTATGCAGGAACACACCATAGCCACGGTTTGAGAAGAAGAACGGCACGGGCTTGTACTGTCCGTCGGTCTCAGGTCCCTGAGGGTCGGTAACCATGATTTGCACCTTCTGCCCCACTTTATTCAAAGCACCGAAGGATTCACCACAACCATAGATGCGCTCACCGGGAGCGATGGTCAGCACGGGATTGATGCTGCGCGAGTTGTCGGAACCACGCTTGATAAATGAGAAGGGAAGCAGTTTTACCTGTGAGGAGTCATTATCAATGAGATGACGGGTCTGCGTCATGATTTTCCCGTTCTTATCCTTCAGCACAATACGCCACGGATATTTCCGTATCTCAATGGAGCCATATTCAGTCTTGTATGCAACAATATTATTGTTGCTAACCAACCGCCAAGCAGAAGACGAAGGCACTGCCCCTGCCAGCATGATACTTTCGCTGTCCTTACGCGGAGCCTCAATAGGCGAAGTAGCCAAACGGATTCGTACACAGCGGGGACTCACAAAATCAATCTTAAACGATAAGTTCGGATCATTATCGTATTCCGTATCTGGGAAGTCCAGCGTATGCATCCTAACTGGCCAATAGCCATTGAGGTTAAATGCTTGACGTGGGGAGAGACGATAACGCTTCCAATTCAGTTTACCCTCACCTTTCGCTGCATCAAACGACACCAACGAATCAGCCAGAAAATAGGTGTTACTCAAGTCAGAGAAATCTGCCGATTGGTCTTTAGGCATACACTGGAGGTACTGGATTCCTGCAGAAGTTTGCAACTGAGCCTCGGCACACAGCGAGAAGCCCATAAATCCTAAAATATAGAAAAACTTTCTCATAGTTTGATAGTATTTGATTTCAATCCTATTGCTTTAGCGGTCAGGGTACCATGACCATTAAGAACGACGAAACAACGCCCGAAGAATGCCTTACGTTTATCATCCTTGAAGCGCTCCATGGAGAACTGACAACCATTATCTACACCGATGATAGTAGCATCGGTCTCAAAGAACACCTGATTCTCTGCCCAAGGACAACGGTTGCCCTCTTTATCCACAACGGTGGCTTTCACCCATGTCGTGTTCTTACCCTGATAGTCCACAGACAGTTGGATACGGTCGGGCTGACCTGCCGTTTTGATTACCTGTTCGCGCACGGTTTTTCCATCCTTGCGAGCCACTGCCTTCACTTCACCGGGCTCGAACTTGACACGCCACATTACATGATACTGGTGACTGTCCTTCTTGGCACGCACGCCTTGTGATTTGCCGTTGATGAAGAGTTCCACCTCATCGGCTTGGTTATAATAACACCACATATCTATTTCCTGTCCATCCAACCAATTCCAGTGCGGGAAAAGGTGGAGTACCGGTTTTTCAGTCCATTCGCTCTGATACATGTAATAGACATCCTTGGGCTGGCCTGCCAAGTCGATAATACCGAAATAGCTGCTACGGGCAGGGAATCCGTATGGTGTCGGTTCACCGATATAGTCGAATCCTGTCCAGATAAACTGTCCGCCACAATACGGTGTGTGCTTCACCGCATCCCAATTCTGTTCATGAGTAGTTGACCACGAAGCATGCATATTGTCGTAAGCCGAACACATCATTGAAGGGTCTGTGTAGGGCAGCCACCACTCCTGCGGAGCCTTGTAAATCTGGTCGGAGGGCATCTTGTAGAACCCTGTAGTTTGCAGTGCACTGACACTCTCCGTCATGATGAAAGGACGATTGGGGAAGTTCTTCGGAACATCCTTAATCCATTCATGATGATAGTTAAAACCGATGATGTCAAGCGCCTTGCCTTTGAACAAATGGTTGCCTGGTGAGGGTTCATTACAGCCTGCCGTGATAGGACGCGTGGTATCGTAGCGATGCACGATATCAGCAAGATGCTCTGCCAACAGGGTCTGCACACTCAT
>Ga0256405_10000358_pt1 | contig 152988 bp, 125 predicted proteins | sample RumenRJG_02DNA_FD_189096 | JGI IMG/M metagenome (GOLD analysis project Ga0256405, IMG submission 189096) | Bovine rumen microbial communities from Lethbridge, Alberta, Canada - RJG_02 | ecosystem: Host-associated > Mammals > Digestive system > Stomach > Rumen | place: Canada: Alberta... | reverse complement strand
GTCTCTGGAGGAGCCTCAAGTACGAGGATATCTACCTTAAACGCTACGAGAACATGAAGGAGCTGAAGGAAGGAGTCAACGCCTACTTCAACTTCTACAACACGGCGCGCTTTCATCAGTCGCTGGACTACAACGTACCTGATGAAATGTATAAATGCTTCCAGTATGATGAACTGGAAAGGAATCGGGCTGCATAAAACTTTACACCTTAAACCGGTAAAAATTTTGTGTTGACAAAACAGCGCAGTTTAGACAGGTCTCTGAGCTGCCAGATTAAAGGTTTATATGACACTACGCCATTTTCTTGATTTACCCGGTCAAATACAGAGGGACATTTATCATATCACCTGTTATTTGTATTCAAGCAGGAAGAGAAACCGGACAACAGGCAAAAGATGCTGGTTGCCAGTGCAAAAGCCCTTTGGACAACAAGCAACTTTCATGTAACAGGACTGTTTTCAAAGCGTAACAGGACTATTTACAAGCTGTAACCAGTCTATTTACATTCTGAAACTAGACCTATTACAGTTTGAACATAGCCCTATTACATTTGTTTTGCTTATGTAGCAGCAATGCCTGCTTTCGTACGACAGAGCCTTTTGCAGCCCTGCCCGATAGGGCAGGAAGCCTTACAAGATTACCACCGTAAGGCTGTTGCTCGTACACAGGCTTTCCGACCGCTTTGTGCGCACGTAGACGCTGTATTTTCCAGGAGGAAGGTCGTCCGGAAGGAGCGCGTCTATGCTGCATCTGGTGCATCGCACGTAGCGGGTCAGCCTGAATGTCTTTCTGCCCCCGGCCACAAACACCCCCTGCTCGTTGTCATCCAGATCAGCCTTGATGAACTGGCCGTGTATGTGCATGCAGTCCCCCGCAGTAAGCCTTTCTTTCCTGGTTCCGGCGTTCAGCACATAATTGACGTGAGGGGCGCAGAGCCTTTGCAGGCGTTCCGTCTTGTACTGCACCCCTTCCCTCACTCTGTCCTGGAACGAGCGCTTTGCCCTAAACCTGAGCGACAGCTTGTGGTCCTTTTTCGGAGTACGCTTGTCCTTCTGCTCCTTGGGCGAAAATTTCTCGCTTTCTTTTTCCGCGCTGCCGCTTGCGCCAACGCTCAGCGTGCCAAAGAAACTTTCCACGGAATATCCTTCCTGCAGAGCCTTCTGGACTTGCTGACCATATTCGGTAATGACGGCCAGTACGTCCGCCTTTGTGACGGTCGTGTTCGCCTGGGCCACCGCGTCGATGAGCTGCTCGTGCGTCATCCTGCCCATGTTCCGGGAATGCCATGAATATTTCTTGTTGCGGTTGCTGAAGGGGTTCTCCCTCAGATAGACTGTTAGCATACTGACAGTATCCATAAAACTGCGGGAAAAGGCAAGGTGCCAAGGCGGCACCCGGACCGGCACTTGCGCATTTCTTGACACCAGCATCACAACTATGATACAGTTGGCTTGTGAGGATGGAAGAAACGTTTTCTCCATATCTCTGAGCTCATTCGTGAAAAATAAGACATGTTAACAGCCAGTAAAATTTTAGAAGAAGTAAAATCCGGCGGAATAAAAATCGAACCATTTGACAGGAATCAGCTGAATCCAAACAGCTATAACGTACGGCTTGGTAATACATTAAAAGTGTACACAAGCGAAGTTTTGGATTTTGAAAAAGACAATCCCTATAAAACAATTGAAATTCCGGCAGACGGATACATTTTAAAACCCGGCGAACTTTACATCGGTAATATTGTAGAGCGGGTTGCTACCGACAAATATATTTCTGCAGTTGACGGCAGAAGTTCTGTCGGAAGGCTGGGCATTTTGATTCATGCAACAGCAGGCTTTGGCGATATCGGCTTTGATGGAAATTATACCTTGGAAATCTTTTGCATTAAACCGGTAAAAATATATCCCAATATACTAATCGGGCAGATTTACTTTTCAGAACCCTATGGCGATGTAGATTTTCTCTACCGGGGAAGATATCAAGGCCAAACCGAACCGACAACTTCAAAATCAAAGTTAACATACAATGAATTAGGAAAAGATTATTTTTACAGATAATTTGCCTTTTTCCCCTCCATAATGAATTGAAATCAGCACGCCCCGCCGCAGGCAGCGGGACATGCAGTCCTTCCGCACGAATCAGAATGCAACGGCTTCGGCAAGCGGGGCTTCTACGGAGGCCTTGTTCCGCAGGCGCTTAAGGGCGCGGATTTCAGCCTGACGCACGGATTCCGGGCTCATGCCAATCATCCGTGCCAGCTCGCGGAAGGTTTTCCGGTGCTTGTCGCCGTCAAGGTTAAAGCGGTACCAGATGACCATCTTTTCGTTGCGGGGAAGTCCGCTCACCATGCGGCGCACTTCTTCCCTGGTTTCCGTATCAATAAGCAGGTCTTCCGGCGCGTACTTTGTGTCGGCAATCAGCTCGCCGAGTGCCACTTCCGTGCCGCCGTCTCCGGACACCACCACATCAAGTGAAGACACACTGTAGTCGCTGTTCAGGCAGTCGCGGATTTTATCCTCGGAAAGTTCCAGGAATGAAGAGAGCTCGGCGGGGGTTGCCTCGCGCCCGTTCCGCTGGTACAGGTAGCCCTGGGATTCGTGGATGCGCTTGAGCATGCGCCCCCGGCCGCCCGCCACCGGTATAAATGAAGCGTGCGAATCAATATAGCGAAGCATGTACTGCATGATCCACGGATATGCATACGTTGAAAAGCGCGTTCCGAACGAAGCGCTGAATTTCTGGGCGGCATTCATAAGCCCCAGATTTCCCTCCTGAATCAAATCCATCATAGACACAGCCGCGCTGTTGCAGCGCTTTGCAAGGCTGATCACGAGGCGGAGGTTGCAGTTTACGAGCCTGGTAAAGGCAGCCTTGTCTCCCTGCGCAATCTTTGCAGCAAGGTCAGCTTCTTCCTGAGCAGTCAGCAGGGGGTACGCGAGTACCTGTTTTAAGTATCCTTTTGATATTACAGCATCCATATTTTCATTCTCCGGATTTTTATATGCAAATTCCGTGCCAAGTTCCGGCAGGAAGGCAGCAGTATTGCGGAAAAAGAAGGAACGAAGAAAGTAAATCATTATAATACAAATAAAAATGCGTGCAAAAATTTTTCAAAAAATCTTCATTCCTGTCTGCCCAATTTCCCCAAAATACAGACTGTCTACTTTTTTACACAAATTCACCCCGCACCCGTCTACTTTTTTCTACAAGTGTATCAAAGCAGAACTGTCTGCTTTTTTATACAGTGCGGGAAGGGTCCCGCGCCCCTTGGAAACCCTGCTTTTTTATACAGTTGCAACAGCCGGGAACCAACATAAAAAATACGCGAAAGCGGGAAATTGAACGGCGCCGCATTTGTAACGCGCATCGTACCGGGCAGTTTTTGTTGCATGTTATCCCCACTTTCCGCTAGTTTCTGCACCGCAGAAACTAGTTTGCTTCCCGCAGGGAAGCTGAGAGCGCATTTTTTATTGTATGTTATCCCCGCTTTCAACGGATACTTGCAACAGCTTCTGCAAAAAGGTAGAATAGTTAGCTATGAAACCTATCCTTATAAAAGATTTGCTGACCTCAGCCCCGGACGGACGCACCGTCACTGTGTGCGGCTGGGTTCGCACCAAGCGCGATTCAAAGAACCTTGTGTTCATCCAGGTTAATGACGGCAGCTGCTTTGCTTCCATCCAGCTCACATACGACCGTTCAAATCCGGCAGACAAGAATGAAGTCAATAATATAGAAGAAGCTTTGAAAAATACCGCAACCGGCGCCTCCGTGCGCGCGGAAGGGACGCTCGTGCAGTCTCCCGCAAGCGGCCAGGCAGTGGAAGTAACGCTGCACAAGCTTACCGTACTGGGCACGTGCCCGCAGGAATCCTACCCGCTCCAGAAGAAGAACATGAGCATGGAATACCTGCGCGAAAACGCCCACCTGCGCGCCCGCACCAACACATTCGGCGCGGTATTCCGCCTGCGCAGCCAGATGGCGATTGCCCTGCACACCTTCTTCCAGGAGCGCGGCTTTGTCTACATCCACACGCCGGAAATCACCTGCTCCGATGCAGAGGGCGCGGGCGAAATGTTCCAGGTAACGACGCTTTCACTGGAAAAAGTGGCCGAGCTGGGCGTAAAGGCCGGCGCAAAGGGCATGAAGCCGGAGGATGCGTATAAAATAGTAGACTACAGCAAGGACTTCTTCGGAAAGAAGGCCGGACTTACGGTTTCCGGGCAGCTGGAGGCGGAAACGCTTGCCACTGCACTCAGCCGCGTGTACACCTTTGGCCCCACGTTCCGCGCGGAAAAGTCAAACACGCCGCGCCACCTGTCCGAATTCTGGATGTGTGAGCCGGAAATGGCTTTCTTCGACCTCTTTGACGACATGGATCTGGAAGAGGAGTTCCTGAAATACATGCTGAACTGGGCACTCACCAAGTGCGCGGACGACATGCAGTTCTTTGAAAAGCGCATTCAGCCGGGCGTCATCGCGCAGCTGCAGCACGTGGTCGACACGCCGTTCAAGCGCATTACCTACACCGACGCGGTAAAGGAACTGCAGGCATTCAACAGCAAGTTCGAATTCCCCATCGAATGGGGCAAGGAGCTGCAGACCGAGCACGAGCGCTGCCTGACCGAGCAGATTTTCAAGTCACCGGTTATGGTCTACAACTACCCCAAGGACGTAAAAGCTTTCTATATGAAGCAGAACGAGCCGGATGAGCAGGGCCGCATTACCGTGCGCGCCGTAGACGTGCTGGTGCCGGGGCTGGGCGAAATCACCGGCGGTTCCGAGCGCGAAGAAAACTACGACAAGCTGCTTAAGGTCTGCGAAGAGCGCGGCATGGACATGAAGAACTACCAGTGGTACCTTGACCTGCGCCGCTTCGGCAGCGTGCCGCACTCCGGCTTTGGTCTGGGATTTGCACGCCTGCTGCGCTACATCACCGGCATGGCGAACATCCGCGACGTCATTCCCTACCCGCGCGCACCAAAACTGGCTGATTTCTAGCGGCAGGCAGGAGGGAAACACATGGCAGATGCACAGAACATAGCAGCACAAGATGAGGGGGGAAATCCGACCCTGGGAAGGAAGGTCTTTTTCCTGAGCCCAAGCTACGCGCTGACCGAAGTCATTGCGTCGCTGCGCTCAATGGAATATGAAGTCTACACGATAGACAACTACCGTGATGCAAAGAACATCCTTATCCAGAACCCCGATTCCATCTGCATTGTCACCATAGACAGCCAGATGCACCTGCCCATGTGGGCAGCATTCGTTGCCTCGTTCAACAGCCAGAAAGACCTTGGCAACATCATTCTGGGCATTTTCTCGGAACGATACCGCATGGAATCCATTCAGTCGGCATTCGACAGCGCACAGCTGAAGGCCGGCATAACGCTCTACGATGACCAGCACAAGCTTGAAGACGTATTGAAAAACTTTGTGCAGCAGCTGGAGCGTTTTGGGGCAAAGGGCCGCCGTGCGCACGTACGCGTTGCCTGCGCACTGGACAAAACCGCCATGATGTACTGGATAGAAACACAGAACTGCATGCACCAGCTGAAACTGCTGGACATCAGTACCGTGGCTGCGGCGGTCAGGCTGCCCCGTGCCCTCAGCGGCAGAATAACAAAAGGAATGACGCTGCACGGGGTCACCATCGTAATTGCATCCCGCCAGCATACCGTGGACGCAACCGTCATTGCGCTGCAGCAGGTGCGGAGCGAAACCATTGCCATCATGATGATTAACGGGCCGCTCGCCCCCAAGACGCTCAAAAGCCTGCGGGACTACATCTTCTCCACACTCCAGAAGCAGATGCTGACTTCCATTAACGGCATGTACCTTGACCAGGAAGATTACCGCGTTATGGCCGACCAGCTTAAGCTTACCAAGGATCTTGGCGCTACCAAGGCTCCGGCAGCAGCGCCCGCCGCGGAAGGCGAAAACGCCGAAGGTGAAACCGATGAAGGCGAAGCCGCCGGTTCTGCCGGGGAAGGTGCGGATGCCGCAGATGCCGGGGACGAAAAAGATGCTGCCTCCGCAGCCGGTGACGGGGAAGGTGCGGACGCAGCAGAACAGTCTGAAGACGCGGCAGAAAATGCCGATAATACAGAAGGTGCTGCCGGAAAAGCGTAACAGGGCTTGACCGCACGGCACAAGGAGTCTGCCGTGGAACATGAAGAGAGTACACGCAAAGGAGGAAATGCAGATGGCAGCAGCAAATATACCGGGGGGGGGTATATGAACCCCGTAGCAGGGCGTAAGGTTTTCTTCCTTTCGCATGATCCGCAGACCAAGCAGATTGTGGCAGGGCTGCGCGCAAAAGAATTTGAAGCCTACGCCATAGCCGACTACCGCGACGGCAAGAACCTGCTGCGCCAGTATCCCGGTTCGGTCTGCATCATCAACATTGACCGCCAGATGCAGCAGAGCATGTGGCGGGCATTTGCATCCTCAATCAACCGCGACAGGAAACTTTCCGATACCATACTCGGCGTGCTTTCCGTCAGTTTTACCGAAGAAAACGTAACAAAGCTCTTTGAAGGAGTCAAACTGGACGCGGGCATCACCGTGCTGGGCAGGGCTTCCAAGCTGGAAGATGCCGTAGAAAAATACGCACAGATACTGGACAAATTCGGGGCAAAAGGCCGCAGGCAGTACGTCCGTGCGCTCTGCGCAAACGACAAGAACGCCCGCCTGTACTGGATTGACGGCAAAATGTTCATCCACCAGATGAAGGTGCTGGACATCAGCGTGGCGGCCGCCGCCGTAAGCGTGCCCGCAACGCTCGCCGGGAAACTCAAGGCACCGCAGTCGCTGCCGTCCGCAACACTCCTTCTGGGCAGGTACCAGCACGTCATCTACCCCACCGTACTGATGACAAAAGAAGCAAACGGCAAGGAAATCGCCGTCCTGATGTTCGCAGGCGGGCTTGACGAGGAAACAACGGCTTCAATCCGCAGCTATGTGTTCACCGGACTTTACGAGCAGACGATGATGGCCATCAACGGCCTGCCGAAGGACAGCGAGAACTATCACGAGCTGGAAGAACAGAACAAACTGGTCAAGAGCATGGAGAGCTCGGTACAGCCGGAAAAACCGAAGAACGCGGAACCGTAAATGAAGCACGGAAGCCGCCGGAACAAGAAGCAGCACATTTCATCAGTCACATTCCTCCAGGCGGTCTTCCTGACCATCAGCTTTTTTGTGTCCAACGACCTTATATCCTACGCAGCGGCATGCGCGTTCGGCTTCCTCTTTTCGTTCATCCCCGTGGTGATGATGATACTGGTCATCCTGATCCGCTTTCTGCACACCAATCCTGCAATGCTCATCGAAGTGCTGGACATCGCCCCGCTGACTGAGCTCTTCCTCAACATCGACACGGTGTCGCAGTCCATCATGCAGATAAAGACCGTCACAAACTTTGAAATCATCATTGCCGCCGTTACCATCTGGCTGGCGCGGCGCTTCTTCAGCTCCATCATGGTGAGCATGCGCAAAATTTTCAACAAGCCGTTCAGGATGCAGAAGCGAAGGACGCAGGTGCTCATCTTTGTGGCAGAAGGCGTGCTGACGATTATCGTTGCCATCCTCATCTTTGCGGTGAACATTTTCCGGCAGCTGCTGTGGCTGCCCCTCTTCGAGGACATCGTTACCATTCACCCCGGCCTGCTCAGCTCCTTTGCGGACTTCATTGCAAGACTTACACCGTTCCTGCTCATATTCTGCGCGGCGACGGCGGTTTACAAATTCGCAAGCCGCACCAGGCCGCCCACGCTCTACTGCATGGGCATGGCGGGCGCATGCAGCGTGGGCTTCTGGGGCCTGCGGCGCTTCATGAAACTGTTCATCAACGTAAACCGCTACAACCTGATTTACGGCGTGCTGAGCAACGTCATCGTAACGCTGCTGGGCGTGTATTTCTTCTTCATGATATTCCTTTTCTGCGCGCAGTTCCTTTTTGTGCTCCAGTTCTTCGGGCCGCTGCTGCTGAGCGAACTCTACCTGCTGCCGGAGCGCGACGACACGCACATCAAGCAGACCGTGCGCAGGCTGCTGTTCATCCGCCCGGATTCCCTGCTGGGCGACACCCCCGACACCATCACGCTGAAAAAGGGCGAGTACGTCTACCGCAGGGGCGACTTTGGCACGGACACCTACTATCTTGCGGGCGGAACCATTCAGCTGCTGCGCACGAACAACGTATCGTTCATCGAACGCGGCAAATTCTTCGGCGAGGGCGCCTGCATGCTGGAGGAGACGCGCAGCGAGGACGCCATTGCCTATACTGACGTAAAGCTTGTACGGATTCCGGAGGAACGCTTTTTCTCCCTGCTGGAACGCAACCCGGAGGTGGCGCAGCGGGCACTTTCGCAGATAAGCGGCTACTTCTCCAAATTTTATGGACGAAACGAAAATTATCCACTATAATTGCGCGAAGGCGGCGACACCGGGATTTTTCCGGCGGAGCCTGCCATCCGGCCTGTCCTGAACACTGCCCGCAGCACACCTGCGCCGGCCGGTTCCCGGACAGCCCGAATTCATGGGGCGCGCGCAAGACTGACAAAACCTTCTGACGCTCCCCCGCTTTGGGGTGCAGACTATGACCAAGTACATCTTTATTACCGGCGGAGTCGTGAGCGGACTGGGCAAGGGCATTGCCGCCGCATCACTGGGGCTTATCTTGAAGAGCCGGGGACTGAAAGTGGTGAACCAGAAATTCGACCCGTACCTGAACATCGACCCCGGAACCATGAACCCGTTCCAGCACGGCGAAGTTTTTGTCACCGACGACGGCGCGGAAACCGACCTTGACCTGGGGCACTATGAACGCTTTACGGACGCCGTGCTTTCACAGAGCAGCAACACAACGGCGGGGCGCGTGTACCTTGCAGTGCTCAACCGCGAGCGCGAAGGCGGCTACCACGGCGGCACCGTGCAGGTTATTCCCAACGTTACGGAGGAAATCCTGCACCGCATGCTCCTTTCCACGCAGGAAACGAACGCGGACATCATCATCACGGAAATCGGCGGCACGGTGGGCGACATTGAATCGCTGCCCTTCATCGAGGCAATCCGCCAGATTAAGTACCGCGTGGGCGAAGAAAACTGCTGCTACATCCACCTGACGCTGGTGCCGCAGATGCACAAGTCCGGCGAGCTGAAAACCAAGCCGACCCAGCATTCCGTAAAGGAACTGCAGGAGCTGGGAATCCAGCCGGACATCCTCATGCTGCGCACGGAAGTCCGCCTCGACGATGCGGTTAAGGAAAAGCTTGCCCTGTTCTGCAACGTAGACACCGACTGCGTTATCCAGAACCTGAACGCAAAATCCATCTATGAAGTGCCGCTCAACATGGAAAAAGAAGGTCTGGGCAACGCCGTCTGCAAAGTGCTGGGGCTGCAGGGCACCACGTCCGACCTTTCCGGCTGGGCACAGATGGTACACGTCTACGAAAACCCAAAGCACCACGTAACCATCGCACTTGTGGGCAAGTACATCGAGCTGCACGACGCCTACCTTTCCGTGGTGGAAAGCCTGACGCACGGCGGCATTGCCAACGAAACCGACGTAACGGTTGACTGGATAGACAGCGAAACGCTCACCGACGACGAGGTGACGGCGCAGCGGCTGGGCAAGGCGGACGGCATTATCGTGCCCGGCGGCTTCGGTTCCCGCGGCATCGAGGGCATGATCCGCGCCGCACGCTACGCCCGCACCAACAAGGTTCCCTACTTCGGCATCTGCCTGGGCATGCAGATTCTGGTTATCGAGTACGCCCGCGACGTGCTCGGCTGGGCCGACGCACATTCCACCGAAATTGACAAGGACACCGGGCACCCGGTCATCGACCTTATGCCCGACCAGACCGGAAAGATTCTGGGCGGCACCCTGCGCCTGGGCAAGTTTGCATGCACGGTGCAGCCGGGCACGCTTACCGAAAAAGCGTACGGCAGCGCCACCGTCTGGGAGCGCCACCGCCACCGCTACGAATTCAACAACAAATACCGCGACGAGCTTGCAAAGGCGGGGCTGGTTATTGCCGGCGTGAACCCTGAACGCAACCTTGTAGAAATCTGCGAGGTTTCCGGGCACCCGTGGATGCTGGGCGCGCAGTTCCACCCTGAGTTCAAGAGCCGCCCCAACAAGGCAGGGCCGCTGTTCAGGGAATTCATCAAAGCTGCAAAAGACCGCTGCTAAAGGAGTGCATATATGGCAAGAGAAAAAATCGTCGTCCTGGACTTTGGAAGCCAGTACGCCCATCTGATTGCAAAAAGATTCCGTATGCTCGGCTACTACTCAGAGATTGCCCTGCCTTCTTCCCCGCTGGACACGTTCACGGACGCAAAGGGCATCGTCTTTTCCGGCGGCCCGTCCTCCGTGTACGACGAAAACACGCCGGAGTTCAACCCGGACATCCTGGGGCTGGACATTCCCATCCTGGGGCTGTGCTACGGGCACTACATGGTGCAGCAGGGCTACGGCGGCAAAGTCGGCAAGGCGGAGGTGGGCGAATTCGGTTTTGCCGAGCTGCATTTTGCGGACGGCATGAACGGCAGCAGCGCCCGCTGCCCGCTCTTCAAAGGAATTGACGACGGCCAGCAGGTCTGGATGAGCCATCAGGACGGCGTGCTGGAAATGGGCGCCGGATTCGAGCTGGTGGGAAGCACAAAGGACTGCCCCTTTGCCGCCACGCAGAACCTGCAGAAAAAGCGCTTTTCGCTCCAGTTCCACTGCGAGGTAAAGGACACGCCCTGCGGAAACCAGATTTTCCAGAATTTCGCCGGTTTCTGCGGAATGCAGAAAAACTGGGATCAGGACACGGTGCTCAGCATCATCCTTGAAAACATCAAAAAAGAGGCGGAAGGACACAACGTGCTGCTCTTCCTGAGCGGCGGCGTGGATTCCACCATAACCTTTGCGCTGCTGAACAAGGCGCTCGGGCAGGAGCGGGTGCTCGGCCTGCACATCGACAACGGTTTTATGCGGAAAAACGAAAGCGCCAATGTTGCCGCCGCCTACCGCAAATTCGGCTTTACGAATTTTATCGTAGAGGACGCAAGCGAAAGTTTCCTTGCGGCAGTGGCCGGGCTTACCGACCCGCAGAAAAAGCGCATGGCGGTGGGCGAAAATTTCATCACGGTGCGCAATGCCGTTACCGGGCGCCAGCACCTTGACGACAGCTGGCTGCTTGCGCAGGGCACGCTTTACCCGGACATCATCGAATCCGGCGGCACAAAGAATTCACACACCATCAAGACGCACCACAACCGCGTTGCCGGCATACAGGAGCTGATTGCAAAGGGACTCATCATCGAGCCGATCCGTGACCTGTACAAGGATGAAGTGCGCGCCATCGGAAAAAAGCTCGGCCTGCCGGACGAACTGGTCATGCGCCACCCCTTCCCCGGCCCCGGCCTTTCAATCAACGTGCTCTGCAGCAGCGGAAAGCCGGACGCAAAGAGCGCCGAAGAACTGCCGCTTGCGCAGAAGGAACTGGATGAAATAAAGCTCGGCATGTTCTGCGGGCACTGCAGCGCATCGCTCAAACGCAGCATTCTTCCGGTGCGCTCGGTGGGCGTGCAGGGCGACTTCCGCACCTACCGCTTCCCCGCACTGCTCACCTTTGCAGATGAAGGCGGCGGTTTCTACCACTTCCCCGACAAGCGCGAAAAGCTGGAGGACTGCTCTTCTACCATCACGAACAAGGCAAAGTATATCAACCGCACCTGCATACGCCTGTACCAGAAGCCCGGCATTTCCGATGCCGACATGAAGATACAGGAAGGCTACTGCGACCGCCGCCGCCTTGACCAGCTGCGTGAAGTAGACAACATCGTGCTTACGGAGCTGCACAAAAGCGGCTGGTACGAAAAGATTTTCCAGCACCTTACCATCGATCTGCCGTACGCCAGCGCTGCGGACCGGGCAAGCTTTGTACTGCGCCCCGTGATTTCCGAGGACGTGATGACGGCGCGCTTTGCCCTGCTGCCCAAAGAAGTGCTGGAGGCAATCGTGCACAAAATTGCGGCGCTGCCCTTTGTGGACGCACTGTATTTTGATGTAACAAACAAGCCGCCGGCAACATTCGGCTGGGAGTAAGAGCTTCCCCGAAGCCCTGACAAGGAGAGATGACCGGCCGGTTCCGGGAGCGCACTGCTTCCGGAATTTCCCCGGCACACAAAATAATTATGTCACAGAACAAGAAACGCGGCGCACTGCCGATGGTAAAGCTTACGCTCCCCATTGCGATGGAGCAGTTCTTCAGGATTCTCGTTTCATCGGTAGACACGATGATGCTCAGTTCCTACAGCAACGATGCTGTCGCGGCGGTGGGGCTGGTTTCGCAGTATGTCTTTTTCCTGACGCTGATATTTTCGGTCATCGGCACCGGCTGCTCCATCGTGCTGGCTCAGTACCTTGGCGCGCAGAAGCCGGAGCATGAGCTGAATCACATTGCACAGGCGGGAACCGTCATGGTCTTCTTTGCCTCGCTGTTCCTTTCCGCACTGGTGCTGCTGGGAACCGGGCCGCTCCTTTCCTGCTACACGCTGGAAGATTCAGTCCGCACCTACGCGTGGCAGTACTTTGTCATCTACGGCGGCATCTGCAGCTTCTTCAATGCATTCAGCCTGCTGCAGGGCGCAATCCTCAGAAGCTACGGTTACACCGGCGAAGCAATGGTGGTGTCCATCACCGCAAACCTTGTGAACGTGCTGGGCAATGCACTTTCGCTCTACGGATGGTTCGGGCTGCCGGTGCTGGGCGTGCCGGGCGTGGCAGGGGCATCAGGGCTTTCCATGGTGGTTTCCTGCATCATGTTCGCGTATTTTATCCGCCGCCGCCGCGACGTAGTGTTCCACCTGCGCAAAATCACGAAGGTGCCGCAGCAAAGCTTTAGGACGGTGCTTTCCGTGGGCGTTCCCACCGCAGGCGAAAGCCTTTCCTACAACATCAGCCAGATTGTCATCATGGCAATGATTTCCACGCTGGGCACCTACGCAATGTCGGCACAGGTTTACACGATGACCGTCCTGCGCTTTGTGTTCGTGACGGCAAGCGCAATCGGCACCGCAACGCAAATCAAGGCCGGTTACCTGGTCGGAGCGCGGCAGACGGACGACGCATACCGGAAAGTCTTTATCTACCAGCTGGTTGCAACATCCTGCTCCATGTTCATGATAATCGTCGTGAACATCGTCAAGAATCCGGTGGTGCACATTTTTACGGACATCTCCGACGTGCACGAACTGGTCTGCCTGCTGCTCATCTATTCCGCCTACATCGAATTCGGGCGCTCGCTGAACCTTGTGTACATCGGTGCGCTCAAAGGTGCCGGCGACGTGCGCTTCCCCGTGCTCTACGGCATCTGCTCGAACTGGGGCATCATGGTGCTGGGCAGTTACCTGCTGGGCATCAAGTGCGGGCTGGGGCTGGTCGGATTCTGGCTTGGCATCGGCACGGACGAAACCACGCGGGGAATCGTCATGTTCTTCCGCTGGCGGAGCCGCCGCTGGGAAAAACACGCGCTCGTAAAATAGGGCATCGCAAAAACTGAATTTTTTTGAGCTTCACAAAAGGCGGAAAGAGAAAGGAGGAACGCATGTATCTTAGCTATGCAGTCTACATACTGTGCCTGGCGCTGCTGCTCTGGGGCGGAAAATTCGCCGGATTCGGAAGCAGCCGCTTCCACGAAGATTCAACGTCGCTGGACATCACAAAGTCGCTGCGGGGATTCGCGGCAATCGGCGTTATCCTGCACCATATTTCGCAGGAACAAGCATTCCAGATGGCCGGCGGCGGTGCCGGGAAAGCAGGAGAGCTTTCAATCTTTGTGAATGCAGGCTATCTTTTTGTGGCCGTCTTTTTCTTCTGCTCCGGCTACGGCCTTATCAAAAGTCTGGAAAGCAAGCCGGATTACCTTTCAGGCTTCATGAAAAAGCGCGTGCTCAAGGCAATCGTCATTCCCTACTACGTCAGCATCCTGATATACGGAGCGTTCCGCTTTTTTACCGGCGAACGCCTTCCGGCGGCGCAGTGGATTACGAACTTCCTTGGCCTCACGATGATGAACGAATACGCGTGGTACCCGGTTATCGCGGCCATCCTGTACACGGCATTCCGGCTGATTTTCAGGAACATAAAAAAGCGCCCGCTCTGCTACACGCTGATGGCGCTGCTGATTGTGCTGATGGGCGTCGGCTTCTGCTTTACCGGGCACTTTGCATGGTGGGCCGGGCCGCGCAACTGGTGGCTCAGCCGGAGCGGCATGGCAAACGCAAAATGGTGGATGGGCCAGAAAGTGTTCTGGCTTTCCGGCGAATGGTGGGTAAACTCATGCCCCGCCCTCTTCATCGGCATGCTCTTTGCGCACTTTGAGGCGCAGATACGCGGCTGGTTCCGCAGGTTCTACTGGCCGAAGCTGCTGCTTGTCATTGTGCTTGCGGCCGCCGCGGCACTGCTTTCCGGCTACGGGCAGTGGAAATTCGGCTACTGGACGGAATTCAGCGGGGAAGGCCCCGGCATCAGCAAAAAACTGCTGACGTATTTCTGCCAGATTCCGGAAAGCATGATGTTCGTCATCCTGCTGTTTACGGTCATGCTCAAATACACGGCATCGAACCCGGTGAGCCGCTTCTTTGGCAAGGTTTCGCTGGAAACTTACATGATGAACCTTATCGCCATACAGTCGTTCCGCTTTCTGCTGTACCGGGCGAACAGCGGCTACGGCATGTCGCCGGTTTACAAAGCCGGCCACTACAACCTTGCCCTTTACTTTGCCGCCGTCTTCGCCGCCACCATTCTGCTGGCACTGGTGTACCGGCAGCTGTGCAGGCTGGTGCAGAAAGTGATCAAGTGAGCGGAGACGTCCCTGCGGGACGCCAACGCTGCTACCTCGCATGCATTTTAGGCAGTGCACGGCGGCAGCTGCCCGCCCACACACACATGCATGGAGCTTACGGCAACGGCCAGTCGGCGACATCCGCTCCCGCACTTACATCGCCGACGACCTTTATGCGACCTGAAAGATTGCTGTTCTTAGAAAGAATGGTGCTCCGTGCAGAAGCACTAGAAATATACACGGTTACCGTGGAAGGAACATTTTCAAACATACGCGTAGCCTCATGAAACTGTCCATAGCTTCCATTGAAAATGATATTGCCTTCAAGGCTTGTGCAATTCCGGAAAGTATTCATTGCCTCCCATAGATTTGCAGATATCACTGGTGCTTTCTGAAGGTTCGTACAGCTGGCAAAGGTAGACTGCATATATTCTACGGAAGCGGGTATCGTCACTGATGACAAATCTGTCAGGCTCGTGCAGTTATAGAATGTGCTATTCATGGATCCCACACCGTCCGGTATCACCGGAATTTCCTTCAGGTTTATACAGCCTGAAAAAGTGGAGGACAGATTATGATTTCCAGAACATAGCGCAGGAGCCTTCACCAGTGTCGTACAGTTCTTGAAGGTTGAATCCAAATCTCCCGACGGCAGCGTAGTCTCCGACAGGTCAACATATACGCTGGGGTTTGCCTGCAGGACAGTCTTTATATTTCCCAGATTGCTTGAATCCAGTCCCGTTATCTTGAGTTTATACGGAGTGTCGGTATCGTTGGCAGCAAGCCCTGCAAGGGTCGCGGACAAATTGGCCACAGTGACGCTTATCACAGGATTTCTCACTTTAACTGTTACTTCCGCAGGTGTTGTCGGTGCTACGGCTCCGGTCAGGCTTGCGGTACAGGTTATCGTATATGGCGTTGCTGTAGCCGGTGCAGCGGTTATTCCGCACATTGTACCGATTTCCACGTCTCTTGGATTTGTGGTTGACGCAGTAGAATCGAATGACCAAGTGAACTGTGTTCCGTCTGGAATTGAATCACTGCTGTTCACAGGCTCAACTTCCAGGTTGAACAGTTTGGTTGTCAGCTCACTGTCGCCCACAAGGTAAATCGTATCCGTGCCGGACGTTTCGGTTTCAATGCCTGTCGGCGGTGTTACGGTTATCTTGTACGCCGGAATCGTCAGGCGGTAGACATTCACGGTCCTGTCCGTGCCGTCCACGTCCGCAACGGCGTCCGCATGCTTTGCCGTGCAGGAAATGCTGATGCCCGTGGGTGAGTTCTTTGCAGCCGAAACGCTGTTTGTCAGCCCCTGCGTGTCCGTGAGCCCCATCGCGGTCGGGCTTATGGTGATGACGCGGCCCTTGTGGGTCGACCCGGTGAGCGTCGTTCCGAGGACCGTCCACTCGAATTCCGTCCCGGCGGGGAAACTTGTTGCCGGTGCCGCCGGTACCGCCGTCAGGGTAAAGTCATTGCCCATGTTCACGAGCGCATAGAGGGGATCCGTGCCGGTCAGGTCGCTGTTCCCCGCATTGTAGCCCGCCGTGTCCAGCGAGACGCTTATCGTGAAGTCCGGCAGGGTATAGAGCATAAAGGCGGACGCGTGGGCCGAAGTCGATCTGTCGATAAGGGCATGGGGATTGTGCGCGGTACAGCTGACGGTAATGCTGGCGGCATTGGTCGGGGTGTAGCCGAGCGGAATGTGTGCGCTTTCAAAGTTCAGGCTTGCATCCTCGTTGACCGCCGTATTTGGCGTGGGGGCGCCGTACGAGGCACCAGAGAAGACGCTTATATCCCAGCTGAACGTGGTTCCTGCAGGGAAACTCTTTCCGGGTTCAGGCACCGGCGTAAAGCTGAACGCCCCGGCCGCGTCAGTCAGCGCAAAGCTGGGGTTAGACGGGTCGGTCTCGTCGCTCTTGGCCGCAACGTAGCTTGCGGGCGGGCTTATCGTCACCGTAAAGCCAGGCATGCGGACCTTTACCTCTATATTCAGCTGGGCCGTTGCAGAGAGCGTGCCGTTGGAGGCTGTCACTTCTACGGTAGCACTGCCAGCGGCACCAGCCACCGGGTGCACGACGGCACTTGCACCGCTGCCGGATACCGTTGCGGGGGCGGTGCCGGTGGCGGGCGGCACGATGCGCCAGCTGTACGTTACCGCAGAACCTGCAGGGAAGCCTTCTGCCACCGCCGTAAGGGAAAGCGTATCGTCCGGCAGCAGTATCGGGTCGCCGCCAGAGCCCGGAGGAGTGGCGCCGGTAATGGTAAGCGAACATTCGCCGTAAGTGGCGTAGAGCGAAAGCTTTCCTTTATATACATTCGCCGGAATGCTGGTGCTGGTGATGCCGGGCACGCCGCCGTCGGTAAAGGACCAGCCGGTAAAGCGCATGGTTGTTGCAGGCGTGGTGGAAGAATCCTCGTAGGAAGCACTTGCTGCCGGCAGCGGGGTTGAGCTGGCATTCGTATAACAGGGAGGGGCTGTGCCGGTGATTGCGGCGCCGGCTCCCGCGGCATCGCCGGACATCTGGCATTCCAGCGGGTACTGCGCCCACATGGTGATGGTATTGGAGCCGCTCTGTATAGTTATGGGAGAAGTGGTAGCGGCGGAAAACGCATTGCCGGGGTATCCCAGATTCTCCGGCACGCCGATTGTCGCACTGGCGGAAAGCGAGGCACCCACGGGCACTTTTTCGATGACCACGGCCCGGGTATCCCCGGCGTTAAAGCTCACGGGGAAGTTTGTGCCGTTGATGGTGACGGTTATGCTGTACGTTGTCCACGTAACGTCCAGCCCGGACTGTGTTTCGGTAAAAAGGGTGCCTGCGGGGGAGCGGCGTCACGGTGACGTAGCCCAGGCCGCTGGAAGCATCTGCACTGGTGCCGGTCTGCCGGGCAAAATCAACGGACTGACTGCGGTCAACCTCATAGCTTGCGGCATTGGAGCCGATTACGATGTCAGGCGCGGAACCGCCGTTACTAAGGTTGCTGCCACTTCCGTTAGTTACCCCCCCCCCTAACATTTCTGGTAGTATTGCCTCCACTGGAAGAGCCGGAGCTGCCGGAAGAACCGCCGCCTGAGTCTACCGGCCCGCCGCGGCTGTTCACGGCATTTGCGCAGGACGCAAACAAAAGCCCGGCCGCAAGCAGCAGCATTGAAAGGGCAGAAGCGGTATGCCGGGTATAAAGGCTAATGACAGACGGCACAATCCCGGATACGCAAGCAGCACCAGCCGCTTGCCTGGATAGTGAACGGGTACTAAAAATGGACATTACCTGCATATCAGACTCCTCTGCAAAGCTCTTTTCAGTATACACGCCCTGCAAAGAACATGCAAGCTCTTAAAAAGTGCAGTCCGGTTTTGCAGGCAGTTCCTATATCGAACAGTAAACGCTGAAGAAGTGCAGGATGCTTCCGGCCAGCGTAAACAGGTGGAAAATGCTGTGCGTCCACTTGTACTGGGGCATCATAAAGAAGCAGGCGCCCACGGAATACGCAATGCCGCCGGAAATCAGGAAGGCCCTGCTGGTAGCCGGAAGCGTCCGGGACAGCGGCGTTACGGCAAAGAGCACCAGGAACAGCCAGCCGATAAGCAGGTAAGTAAACACAGAGAAGCTGCGGAGCTTTGCCTTGAACACGGAATACAGCGCAATCAGCACGGCGCAGCTGCCCCAAATGAGTGCGAACACAACCCAGCCCGCCGTTCCGCCGATTTTCGTAAGAATGAACGGCGTGTAGGTTCCCGCCACCAGCACATAGATGGCATCGTGCGTCAGGACAGAAAACACCCTGCGGGCACCATAGGGCGTAAGCGCGTGGTAGAGCGTGGAAAATATGTAGATGACAAACAGGGAAGCCCCGAATATCGTGTAGCTGACGGTGTACAGCTCTTTTTTGCCTTCCGGTGCATGGAAAACAGCAAGCAGCACCAGCAGGACGATTGCAGCGATGCACAGGGCGGCACCAACGCCGTGGCTGACGGCATTAAGCAGGTCTTCCCCAAAGGAATACTGGCGCGGCTGCCGCTCATTGTAGGCAATGTGCGCATTGTATTTCTGGATGCGGAGCGCCTTTTTCTGCTCGCGCTCTTCTGCTTCCGCCTTGATCCGCTCAGGGTCTTCGGTGTACAGCACGTTCACTTCGCGGATTTTTTCCTTTGCCTGTGCCTTTATTGTCTTTATTGCCGCCTTCCGCTTTGCTTTGAGCGACTTGCTGGTAATCCGTGCGCTGATGTCTGCCATAGGAACTCCATAGCCGGGAAAAGACTGGACAAAGCGCCCCGCCGCACCCGGCATAAACTTATGTTCCCTTCATTATGACAGATTTTTCATTTTTGTAAAGAGGGTGGACGCCAGGGGGCTGAAAAAGAGCAGAGATTCAGGCAGAAGCGAAAATTTCACTGCGGTGATGGTGCCCCAGAGCCGCGAGCGACTGTTCAAGGGAAAGTTCCGGGTGGGTTTCGCGGAAGCCCTTCAGGTCGATGAGGAAGCGGTTCATGGAAAAATGCTGAAAGACGCAGACGGCATCCCACGCGGGGCAAAAGCCCTGCTCCGAGCCGGATGCATCCCGGCGGTAAGCATCCAGCAGTGCATCGCGGTAGCCCAGAAAAAGGCCCTTTCCCTTCAGCTCTGCGTAGCCGACCAGCCAGAGCTGCACAGCCGGACTGCCGGGCGCGCGGCTTTCCACAAGGCGCTGGTGCAGCACCGCCGCCAGCTGAGCCATGCGGCGCTGGCTTTCTGCGATAAGCGCCTGTATATCCGCCCCGCCGTTACGGATCAGGTAGCGCAGGTGAGCCGTTTTTGCCGTGTGCACGGGCGTTTTGTTCATGATGAGGACGTTTTTCCTGAAATCAGTGCGCAGCTCCGGGTTCCGCCGGAAGAAGCCCTCGGCAACCCGGCCGCTCTGCCCCACCAGGTAGCGGCGGTTACGATCCAGCTGCTCTTCCTTGCCGGGATTGTCCCCGATGACGATAAGCGTCAGTTCGTCCTCAGGGCAGAGCCTGTCATAGTCGCGGTTGTAGACGACCGGAGTTTCCAGCGGGTACGGCGGGGTGTCCGCCGCAGCTGCTTCCTTCTGGAGCGGACGGAGCTGCGGCGCGTACGCTTCCCATGCTTTGCACAGGTCCCTGAATTCCTGGCGGAATTCAGAAACTGCGAGCCATTGGGCCTGCGTCATCTGCGGGCGTCTGTGATGCGCATGGCAACGTTCACGGGAACCGACGGCAGCTTTTCCTGTGTCGATTTACCGACGCTGAAGAAGGCCATGGTGCCCTTTGTGCCGTTTTTCAGGAAGGGAATGCCGTCCTGAATGAGTTTGCCGTTGACATAGACACTGTAGGTGTTCTTTGCCGTGGCTTCAATACGGATTTTGTTGCTGGCGCCATAGCCCTTGTTAATTGCATTGCTGGCATAGAAATAGGCCGTTCCCTTGTCATTTTTTTCCACAAGGTCGGTGTAGTTCTTGCCGTCCCACGTGTACAGCGCATATTCGCCGTCGACGTTTATCTCAAAACGGATGTAGTCCTTGAGCATGCCGTTGGGCGAAGGTGTTGAATAGCCGAACACGAAGCCGAACGCGCTCTTGTTGTAGCCGGACGTTTTCTTGAATTCGCCTTCAATGCTGTTGAACTGACCGATTTCCGGCGTGGTATAGAAGTAGCCGCAGTCAATTATGCTGCTGAGGGACGGGGCGTACCAGTCCTTGTACTGAGCGGAATTGTCAGCAGCAGCTGCGGCAGAATCAGCGCCGCTGCGGTTTGCAGCATTGTTTGCGCCGGCAAGTTCCTTGCCGGAACCATTGGCATTCGCACCGCTGCCGTTAGCACCGTTCTTGCTGGCATTGGCATTTGCGCCGTTGCCGTTAGCACCGTTTTTGTTGGCGTTGGCGTTTGCGCCGTTGCCGTTAGCACCGTTTTTGTTGGCGTTCGCATTCGCGCCAGTACCGTTGGCACCATTTTTGTTGGCGTTGGCATTTGCACCGTTGCCGTTGGCACCGTTTTTGTTGGCGTTGGCATTTGCACCGTTGCCGTTGGTGCCGTTTTTGTTTGCATTGGCGTTTGCGCCGCTACCATTGCCGTTGGCACCATTTTTGTTCGCATCATTCTTTGCAATCGCGTTGGCATTGCTGCCGTTTTTATTGGCATTGCTGCCGTTAGCGCCGTTACCGTTTGTGCCATTCTTGTTCGCGTTCGCATTTGCACCGTTACCGTTGGCACCGTTCTTGTTCGCATCATTCTTTGCAATCGCGTTGGCATTGCTGCCGTTTTTATTGGCATTGGCGTTATTACCGTTTGTGCCATTCTTATTCGCATTCGCATTCGCATTTGCACCGTTGCCGTTGGCGCCGTTTTTGTTCGCGTTAGCGTTTGCGCCGCTGCCGTTGGCTCCGTTCTTGTTGGCATTGGCATTTGCACCGCTGCCGCTGGCGCCATTCTTATTGGCGTTGGCATTTGCACCGCTGCCGCTGGCGCCATTCTTATTGGCGTTGGCATTTGCACCGCTGCCGCTGGCACCGTTCTTGTTGGCGTTGGCATTTGCACCGCTGCCGCTGGCGCCATTCTTATTGGCATCGTTCTTTGCAATCGCGTTGGAATTGCTGCCGTTTTTATTGGCATTGCTGCCGTTAGCGCCGTTTTTGTTCTTGTTGCTATTCGCGGTGCTGTTGGTGCCGGTACTGTTGGTGTTCGGGTTACCGTTTTTATTTGCATTTGCGGTGCTGTTCGTACCGTTCCTGTTCGCATTGCCGTTTGCGCTGGCGTTGCTGCCGTTTTTGTTAGCATTTGCGTTATTACCAGTGGCACCGTTCTTGCCGGCATTGGCATCTGCGTCCGAGCCGCTGCTGTTCGCACCATTCTTGTTTGCGTTCGCATTTGCATTGCTGCCGGACTTCTTGGCGGTTGTGCCGTCGCGCAGGTTTGCAGCCGTGTTCGGGGAAGACGAATCCTTCGAATTCTTTCCGCTGCTGCCGCCGTTTGCAATGCGCTCCATGGTCTTCGCGAAGTTTTCTTCGGAATTCGGCTCATTGCCGGTCTTGCGGGCCTGCTCTTCCTTCTGCTTGGCAAGGAGCTCTGCCTTTTCCTTTTCTTCCGCGGCACGCTTTTCTGCCGCCAGGCGCTCCTCTTCCTCTTTGCGGGCCTTTGCTTCTGCCGCGCGCCGCTCTTCCTCTGCCTTCTTTGCCGCAGCTTCACGCCGGGTCATGCCGCCGGCCGTCTGCGCCACGTCATCGCTCGGGTCTTCAACAACCGGAGCCTTTGAGGAAATGGCGGAATCAGCAGTACTTTTTTCACCGCTTTCTGCAGGAGCGCTTTCCGCAGGAATAACCGTATCAGATATTTTTTCCGGCTCCTCGGCCTTTTCTTCCGTCGGCCCGGCACTTTCCTTCGCTTTTGGGGCAGGAGCTTCGGACGGGGCTGACTTACAGGAAACGACAAGCCCCGTAATCATGGAAAGCAGGGCTGTGTTGCGTAAAAATGTCTTTTTCATTCAAATGCCTCTCTACATTGTTAACTGCCGTCGAAAATCAGTTTCGACGCCTTTAAATTGCGCCGGTTCCGGAAATCTGCAGCCAGAACCGCCTCGCTGGCAAACCGCAAAGACCCGCGTCTGCGAGCGTCTCCTCTTCCATATTCTGACAGTATAATCAAAATGCTTTTTTACTTCAATAGAGGGAGTTTTACGGCACGCTGCCGCATTCCAGCTGATGCCGGGCTTCCTGCAGGCGGGTGTCCAGGCTGCTGATGAAGCGGCCGGGGCGGAAGGAAATGCGCGCGGACGTCAGCACGGCGAATGCCGACAGGATGTACGAGGCGAGCGCCCCGGCACGCCCCGGCAGGTGCAGTCCCCGCCGCAGCACGGAACGGGAAACCAGCACCATGGCGGTCAGGACGCCGCTCCGGTGCAGGCCGGATTCCAGCGCCCCCTGCGTCACAACAAAGGAACCGGCGCGGAACAGGACTTTGCCAAACGGAGACAAAAGCGAAAAAAAGGTAACGCCCAGCACAATGCAGAGCGCAGGCACAATGCGCGGGCGGCCTTCATGCAGGGCAATGGGCAGCACAAAAAAGAACGCTGCAACACCCCAGACAATGTACGGGTTACGGGCAAGCAGGATGAGTGCAAGCGCAAGCAGCGCAAGGATGGCGCGGCAAATGCCTTTTGCAGAGGGGCGGACGGCAGCAGGTTCCGCCACGGAAAAGAGCTGCGTTTCCCCGGAACCAAATTCCGCGTACCAGCGCGAAGCGTGCGCAAAAAGATTTGCGAACACGCCCAGCAGCAGCCCGGTTACCAGCCCTACGCCAAGCAGCAGCGGCGCAATGTAGCGCGTATTCCCGCCAAAAAGCATGAGCCGCGCGCAGAACAGCTGGGCGGCATTGTTTGCAAGGGAACCAGCCAGCGACAGCCCGATGAACGATATCGAGCCGCTTTTCCCGCACAGGCGGTAGAGCAGCAGGACAGCAAGGCAGCTTGCAAAGCTTCCTGCCACGCTAAAGACAAAGATGTAGCTGAACATGGTGCCGCCTACAAGCGCCTGCACAAGCACCTTGCAGGCAGTAAGGGCAAGCGTCCCCCGGGCACGCAGCTTTTTCACGGAAAGAAGCACCGGCAGGTTCGCCAGCCCCAGACGCATAAAAGGCAGCGGCTTGGGAACCGCATATTCCACCGTGGAGAGAAAAAGGCAGCATGCCGCAAGAAAACAGATCTGGAAAGTGTCCTTTTTTACCGTCATCGTGCACAGTGTAGCAGAAATCGCCCGCTTTTTCAAAGAGGCGCTGGCGGGAAGCCGGGGTACCCCCATGCATGTGCCGCACGCAGACCGGCGCCCAACCATGCATGCACCGGCTGCACCGCCCTGCTATTTTTTCTGCTGGGTGCGGAGGCGCTCGGCAGAGTCCATCTCGTACTGGATGTCTGCAATCTTTGCCTTGGCGCGGGAATCGCCGGATGCAAGATAGACTTCCTTCATCAGCTTCATGGCGCTGTCGTACTGTTCCATTGCCTCGTACAGCAGCGCCGCATTGTAGCCGGCCTCGAAGAGTCCGCGGGACTTATAAATAGAAAGATATTGATTCCGCGCAAGTACCAGCTGCTTGTCATGCACCAGCTGCTCGGCATCCTTCATGTCGCTGTCCTTCGACTTCAGCATCGTAAGGCTTTTGCGAACCGTGTACGGGGCAAAATCTTCCATAATCCGGCTGATAAAGCCGTCCAGCTTTGGCGACAGCACGCTGACTGCGGATTCCACTTTGCGCCAGTCAGTTTCTTTCAGGGAAGAAGCGGAGCAGCTGTATTCATCGTAGGAAAGCACGCGGTTCGTCTTTGATTCAACCACCTGGTACAGGAAGGTCGCGGAAGCTTCGCACCAGTACTTGTTCTCATAGTGCATATTGCCCTTTGCATCCTTCCAGCCGATTTCGTCCTTCTCTTCTTCAATCTTCGAAGAAAAACTGGTAATGCCGCCGGTGATGTACACGTCAACCGGAACGGGCGTCTGCAGCTCAATGGCTCGTTCAACCGACTTTGGGTCAACATAGCGGAATTTTTCCGAGGCTGCAAGCTTCCTGATGAGCTTTGCATCGGCCAGCGCAAGCAGATCCTTCTCCTCGTTCTGCCGGGAGTAGATTTTGCCCAGCTCGCGGTAATAGTCGTCAAAGGTAAAGACCGGGCGCATGCTGTAGGAAGCCGTGCCCATCTCGGTGGATGTCCGGAACGGAAGCGCGGTTACAGAATTGTATTTTTCCACATCAAGGTTCGCCGGGCGGACAACATCGGTATTCACCGTCGTTGCACATCCGGCAAAGAAAACAGCGGCAGCGCAGGCAATCCCCGCCGCCACGGCATGCAGCATGCCGATTCTATTTTTTTCCATAATTACAATACTCCTTCCGCTGCAATGACCTGTTCGGAAACTGAGGCTTCCAAACAGATTTAATGTACCGTCCGCATGCAGCGCGGCTCCGGCGCCCAGGGAAAGCGCCGGCATCCTCCCCATAATAGCAGAATTGCAGCATGCAGGGAAGAACATACGGAGTGATTTCACGGAAATCAGTTTTTGAAATAGATTTAAAAAAGCAGGGTTTCCAAGGGGCGCAGCCCCGACAACGCCGAGGCGTTGTCTTGACCGTGCCGGTGAAGGGTGGGGTTTTAGGGGAGGGAAGCCCCTCGCTTCGGAAGCAGGCAGATTTTTTAACGTTAAAAAATCTGCCCTCCCCTAAATTGACGGGGCGCGGGGATTCCTCGCAAAAACTGATTTCCGCGGCAAGCTTGAAAAAGGCTGTGTGCAATGTTATACTCATCAGTGAGAGTATGAAACTTAATATGAGCCGGAATTCAAAAACGTTCTCAGCAATCCTGCATTTTTTGCGCGGCCGGGTAAAGGCGGCGCTCAGCGTTTGCATCGCCGCATCTGCATGCATCGCCGCGGCGCACGCAGAACAGATTGCATTCAACATCAGCGCGCTCAATTCCACCTACAAGGAGCCGGTGCCCGTCGAAGCCGAATGGAACGAACGCTGGTTCGGCGAATCCCCGGCCACCACGTACCACCACGGCATTGCCCGCATCGCCATGCTGTTTTCCGAAATCTGCTATACATACAACGAGGATATTACCAATCCGGACAATACGCTGCTGCAGGCGTACCGCCAGCTCGGCTTTCAGGACAAGGACATCGAGCTGCACTACGACATTGACTTTACCGATCAGGAGCTGGGCAAGGATCAGTGCATGTTCAGCCTTGCCCACCGCAGCATCGCAAGTGCACTGGGAAAAAAGGAACTGATTTTCCTCATCATCCGCGGAACGTCGGACATTTCGGACGAATGGATTTCAAACCTGAACCTGAGCGACGACACCGGCAAGGCAACGGTGCTGCATGAAGGCTTCCGCAAGGCAGCGGACCAGGTGTACCTGCAGCTTGCCAGCTACATCGAACGCAGCGGCATCGATGCAAAAGACGCGTTTCTTGTGGTAACGGGGCACAGTCGCGGTGCCTCCATCGCGAATGTCCTCGGCTCCTACCTGGCAGCCGGCAGCCTCTTTACGCCGGAACGCTGCTACGTGTACACCTTTGCGTCCCCCAACGTCACCACGGACGAGGCTGCGCAGGACGACCGCTACGGTTTTATCTGGAACATCGTGAACGGCGAAGACCTGGTACCCACCGTCCCCATCTTCCGCGGCAAATGGAAATACCGCAAGTTCGGCAGGACGCTCACGCTGGTAAACTACTGGAACAGCGACCGTGAAGTCTTTGACAATGACTTTATGCCCCGGCTGAACGAAATGCACCGCAAGATAAACGGAAACGTTTACACACCCTTTAAGACGGGACCGTTCATTCCCATACAGGTGACGACGCTGTTCAGCGCGCTCAACGGCGACGTAGAAAAATTCTATGCAGGCCCGCTATCCCTGCGCGGCAAGGGCGAATCCCTCCTGAACATCATCTTCCCGTCGGCAGGCAAGGTGCAGCAGAGCGCGCAGGAAAAAAACAACGCAAAGGCGGAAGCTTTTGCCAGCTGGCTGAACAAAGTTACCGGCGGCAAGATTGAATTTGCCGCAACCATGTTTACGGACATGCATTCGGCGGAAAGCTACCTTTCTTTCCTGCTGGCGCTCAGCGAGGATGAAGTGTTTTCTACGCTGGGCTGCAGCCAGATTATCATGCGGGGCTGCTGCGACGGCGCGGTTGTGGATGCCGGCGGCAATCCCCTGCTGCGCTTTGTAAACGGAAAAGTCATATATTCTTCTATTAAATTACCCGTCATCGCGTGGGACGCGCCGGGGAACAATATCATCATCGGTGTACCGGGCAACATGGACGTGGACATCGTGCTTGCCAACCAGAGCCTTTTGCCCACGAGCATCCCGCTGACGGTGGAATACTTTGACAGTGCGGGCGTACTGGAACGGACGTTCAACCAGCAGCACCTGTCCCCGCACCGGGGGCTGGCGTACCGCTTTTCTGCCGGGGCGTCCACGCTCAGCGACCACAAGATTCTGGCGGAAGAACTGCACTGGGGGGAAGCATCGCGGGCGCTTGCCCAAAGCGGCGTTAAGCCCGGCCATACCCTGCTGATTTCCCCGGAAATAAACCTTTCCACGGACTTCAACATCGGCTACGGCATCCACGTGGGCACCCCTACCCTCTACGCCTCTGTGATGGGCGGCACAAACGTGTTCCAGCTGCTGAATTCCTTTGAAATTGCGCCCGGCATCGGGACGCAGCAGACGCTCATCGGCCCGATTGTCATAGATATTGAAGCATACTTAAAATGTATCGGTATAACGGAGGAGCTGCTGAAAATGCCGCACTTTACGCTGGTGCCGTCGGGACGAGTGTCGCTTTCGTACAAGCCGTTCAAAAAGGCAAACATTTTCGTTGCCGGCGTCTTCGACTTTATGATTGACGGCTTCAACGAGGAAGCCTTTACGTCGTTCGTGCGCATGAAGAATTTCCAGCTGCTCGCCGTAACCGACACCGTCAGCGTCCTGCCAACCCTCCAGTTCGGCATCCGCTTCTAGGGAAAATAAACCTGTTCGGAAACTTCAGTTTCAGAACAGGTTACGCTAGAATGCGATGTTTAAAATCGCGCTATTTGAGCGGTTTTAAACTCGCCGACCTGAGCGGAAACGTAGTTTCCGAACAGGTCTAATATTGTTGCCGGGGCAACCGTGCCGCCGGGTCCCTCAATCTAATTTATTTTACCTTAAAACAGAACATTTTGCTTGTTTCATACATCTTTCACACTCTCTGTGGACACTAAAAGCTTTTTTTAGTATTATAGAAGAAGTAGCTTCGTATGGAAGCAGGGCGGCTGCGGGAACAAGAACCTCCGGGTCAGGTACCGCAGGCCCGTCCCAGACCTTCAGGTTTTTGGAGAAAAAATGAATATCATTTGCAATGAGAAAGAGGACGACAAGAAGAAGAACGAAGGCGCCGACCCTCTTGCTGAAAAATTCCTTAAAACACGCCAGATTCTTTTGAGCGGAGAAATCAACGAAGACAATGCAGAAAAAATAATCCGCCAGCTGCTCATCCTTGAAGCAGACGGTGACAAGCCCATATACATGTACATCGATTCGCCCGGCGGCGACGTGGATGCGGGATTTGCCATTTTCGATGCAATCCGCTTCATCAACGCGCCGGTCTACACCATCGGCATGGGGCTCATCGCCAGCGCTGCGGCGCTCATCCTGCTTGCGGCTCCAAAGGAACGCCGTCTTGGGGTGCCGCACAGCCACTACCTGATTCACCAGCCGTCCAGCGGCATGAAGGGCGTTGCAACGGACATTGAAATCCACGCGGCCGAAATGGCAAAGACCCGTGCGCTCATCAACGAAATCATCGCAAAGGAAACCGGTACGGCGCTGGAAAAGGTAACAAAGGACACCGACCGCGACTACTGGCTCAACGCCGGGGAAGCCGCTGCCTACGGACTCATCAGCAGGGTGATCGAAAAGCGCTCCGAGCTGGGCTGAAAAAGGAAAGCTCGAAAAACTCAGAAAGTGCCGGCAGGAAGGGTGGCTCCGGCTCCCCGCTCCGCCGTCATGGTGGGCAGGGCAGATGATTTTTGAACTTAACGTTCCGCTGGAAAACGACATCCTTTTTTCCATGGAAGACCAGGAAGTGCGCCGGGCAGTTGACGCGGCGCAGGGAAAGCTTGTTCCGGCGGACAGTGTGACCATAGACGAGGAAAACTATTATGCCCTCCCGGAATGGTCCAGCAGTGACGGCTACGCGCTGCTGCAGGACTTCACGGATAATCTGTATGCACCGCTCGCACGCGCAGAACTGAAGCGTGTGCTGGTAAGCGGAAGGGGGGTGTTCAGGAATTTTAAGAACGTATTAAAAGCGTACCCGGAGGTCGAGCGCAGGTGGCATTTCTTTAAGGACAGCCGCATGAAGGCGCGCCTGACGGACTGGTACAACACGCTCCGTGAATCATGGGGCCTGGAAAAGCTTGCATGCCAGGAAAGCGACAGAAGCGATGAGACAGACGAGCTTGTACAGGATGATTTTATGTTCCGTGCGTATGATCCCATCAAGGACAGGGATGATATTGCCCGCGGAGTCGTGACGGTGGCAGAAGAATACAGTTCGCAGTTTCCGTGTGAAGTCGGCGGGGCAGTCGCCTGCATGTGGCAGCGGCAGTCAGCGTCCGTTGCGGCAGAACAGAAGTTTGGTTTTGTCTGCCGTACGCAGTCAGATGAGTTTGCCGGCTGCATACTTGTTTCTTTTTGTCCGTCCTCAGCAAAGAAAACGGTTGCTCTTACCGATTTCTTTGTATTGCAGAATTACCGGGGTCTCGGCATTGGCAAAGAGCTCCTTTCAGAATGCTTTGCCGGATTGAAAAGACACGGAATTCAGTGGTTTTTGATTGCAAACACAATTATACCGGAATCCATGGAACCGATGCTCGCCCGGCAGGGAATCACAAAGCTCGGATCTGGTTTTCTGGCAGATTTATTTCAGGAGTAATGACATGTACAATAAAGGGAATGTTTTGAACGAGGAGCAGATTGTTTCTTTCCTCAAGGACGCAGTGAACCGCGTAGAGAATGCGAGCGAAGCCGACATTCAGGCTTACAACGAGATTAAGAAACTTTTCAAGAAGAATGTGTCCCTTCTGCGCAGAAATTATGTGGCAGCGCTGCTCATCAGGCAGGCAGCTGCAGGCGGCAATTTCCGCAGCTCCCGCTACGAGCGCAGCGGACGCAGCGAGCGGACAGAACGCAACGACAGATTCAGCCGCGAGCGCAGTTCCGGCAAGTACGAGCGCAGCAGCTCAGCACCGTCATTCCGCGAGCGCACTCCTGCTCCCAGCTATACGGAGCGCAGTTCCGCAAGCGAACGCCCGGAGCGGCAGGAACGTGCACCCCGCGTACAGATTGACCCGGCGCTGGCAACCACCATTTTCATCGGCATCGGCCGCAACCGCCGCGTATTCCCCCGCGACCTCGTGGGGCTGCTCGTGAGCGTCGCCGGGCTTGACCGCGAGCGCATCGGCGACATCCGCGTCCTTGCAAATTACTCCTTCATCCAGCTTTTCACCGAAGACTGCGAAAAGGCAATTTCCGCACTGAACGGCTACGACTACCGCGGACGCAAGCTCAGCGTCAGCTATTCCCGCCAGCGCCCGGAAGACGGCTCTGACGAAAGCGACGAGGCAGCAGATGTATCTGCAGACGCAACAATCGTGAACGAAGGCGCCGCACAGGCAGCCGCAGCTGCAGCCGTCGAATCTGCTTCCACGGAAGAAACGATTCCCTCAAGCGTAACAAACGAATCCCGCGGCGTGCAGATGCCGGAGAACACCGAGGCTGCAAAGCTTTCCGAGGAACAGAGCGCCTTTGCCGCACAGCAGGCAAAATCTTCCTCCGGCGAAACGTCCTCCGACAATCCCTTCTCCGAAACAACGGATGACGGGCAGGTGAAATCACACTTCGGCTCAGGTGCAGCATATTGATTTCCTGCCTTAGAACGGGGCCGTTCGGCGTGAACACGTACATCGTGCCGCTGGACGGTCAGGAAGCCCTTGTCATTGACCCCGCGGCATGTACATTCTGCGGGGACGAGCACGTGATTGTCCGCTGGCTTGCGGAGCATTCCCTTGTTCCCGCGGCATTTATCCTGACGCACGGGCACTTTGATCATGTGGCAGGGCTTCCCGCCCTCAAGGAAGCGTTCCCGGCAGCACCGGTCTGCATCCACGCAGATGACGCGGCCTGCCTGGGAGCGCGGGGGGCGGCAGTGCAGAAGGAAAGCCTTACGGCAATCGGATTCAGCGAATTTATACCGGCGGTATCCAGCCTGCCGGAAGCAGACGTCCTGCTTTCCGGCGGGAAAAGCCTTGCGGACTGCATGGGCAGCAGCAGGGCTGACCTTGCCGCGTGGCAGGTGCTGCATACGCCCGGACACACAGCGGGAAGCTGCTGCCTGTACAACGGGGAGCAGAAAACGCTGCTGGCCGGCGATACCATGTTCTACCACTCCTACGGCCGGACGGATTTACCCGGCGGCAGCGAACATTCCATCCGCGAAAGCCTGCGCACACTGTACACCATGATTCCGCCGGACACAAAAGTCTATCCCGGACACGAAACATACGGATTTACCATCGGAGAAAACAGCATCTGAGGGAACGGCGGGGGCTGCTGCCGCCGGAAGGATACATTTCAGTCTTTCGGGCCGGATAATGCAGAAACCCACGCCTGCATAAGGATGCCAAAGGCAACGCCTACATTCAGCGAGGCCTTCAGCCCCGTCATGGGGATGGACACCCTGCCGTACGTGGCGCGCGCAAGGGCTTCCGGGCTGACGCCCAGTTCCTCGGAACCGATAATGACCACACCTTCGCGGGGAAACACAAAATCCTGCAGCGGCGTTCCGCCCGTCTCCAGCACAAAAACCGGCTTATCCTGCGGTAATGCATCCAGCGCGCAGCGCGTCCAGCCCATAGTTTCTATGCAGCCCATGCCGCTTCTGAGCGCGCGGGGCTGAGACGGATCCGTGCACTGCGGCGAGATATAGACCCGCTCACAGCCCATAGCCTCCGCCGTGCGGAAAATTGAACCTACATTAAAAGGAGAACGAATGTCTTCGGCGTACACAGCCACGCCGGGAAAGCAGCGGCGTTCCTGCACGGAAACCCGCTCCTGCGGATGGGGGGCAATGACCAGATCCCATTCTGCGGGGAAGGTGCCGATGAGGGCAAGCAGGGCATTGCGCGCGACGTTGCAGACGCGGCGTTCGTCGAAGGGCTCCGCGGAAAGCAGCTGCTGCAGCAGTCGGGCAGTTTCCGCCGGAAGCTTCGGCTCCTGCAGCACAATGCCTGCAACAGCCCGCGTATAGTCAGCCCGGCTCATCCGGGAAAAATTATAGCCCGTGCCCGGCTCTGCGATACCGGCAATATCGCGCTCCAGCTCGCCAAAGGTAAGGGCAAGCTTGCGCCGCTTCTGCCCCGCAGAGAGCTGAAAGAGTTTTTCCGGCGGGATCATCAGTAGGCCTGTTTTATCAGGTCAAAGAGATCGTCGCTCGTCATGCTGCGCGGCAGGCTGCTCATCAGCTCAAGCTTGCTGCCGTCTTCTGCAACAAGGGAAAGCTGTTCGATGCTTACACCCAAATCCTTAAGGCGCGTCGGCAGGTTTGCCTTTGCAAGTTTCTGCCGCACATAATCCGCCAGGTCAGACGCCGCCTTTGCAACATCGGAATCAGCCGGAGTGGCGCGCAGGATGCGGGAAAGCTTTGCAACCCTGTCCTGCCGGAATTTCACGGCATCATCAAGGACATAGGGGAAGAGTATCGCCGCTGCCAGCGAGCGGGAAATCTTAAAGCGGGAATTTATGCAGAGCGACAGCAGGGACGCCGCGCCGAGCGAAGCCGTGGCCGCAGCAAGGGATGCCATGCAGCCGCCTTCGGACAGCAGGACTTCCTGCGGGGTGGTGATTTCCAGACTGGGGGAACCGTCCACCGCATAGCTGATGAGTTCCACGGATTTCTCCGCAATCATGTCGCTGAAGAATGAAGCCTTCTGGCTCAGGTATGACTCCACCGCAATGCAGAGGGTTTCCAGCTGCATTGCTGCCGTCTGCTTTTCGGAAAGCGGCAGCGTCAGGTTGGGATCAAAAAGCACCTGGTGGCACAGGCGCGGCTGGGCCTTCAGCAGCCTGATGGCATCGGAACGGGAATCAACAAGCGGAATGCGGGAAGAGAAAATAAATGCATCGCGGATGGTGGACGGCACGCAGATAAGCGGGAGCGGTTCCACGGTCGTGTCAGTACCGGCATCCAGCAGGGAGTACACATCCTTTTCCTCGTTGAACAGGGAGGCAGCCGCGCGCCCCAGGTTCATCACCTTGGAACCGCCCACGGCAAGGACACCGTCAATGTGCGCCTGCCGTGCAAGGTTCAGGGACTTTGCAAGGGTCTGGGTATCCGAAATGCCGGAAATGTCCTCGAACACAAAGAAATTGACCTTGCGGTCATTCAGGGACTGCGTGATTTTGTCGGCAAGCCCCACCTGCCGCAGAATCGGGTCAAGCACGAGCATGAATTTTGTGCCGACGCTTCCGGCAAATTCGCCGAGCCTGCTTACGGCATAAGACCCCAGGACGATATTCGGTTGAATCCTAAAAATGAAATCAGACATTGGAAACTCCCTAGGCAGCATGCAAACGTATCCTGCCAAAAAAAAGGACGGAAATTTAACTTTCCGTCCAGTGTATGCACATATCGACTACGAGACTGAATCAGAGCCCGTATGCGGAAAGAATCTGGTCTGCAGTGGCAGCAATAACTGCCTCGCTCAGATAGTTGGGATCCCTGATTTTCTGCTTAATCTGCTCCACAAGGTCAGAGCGGACATCCGGGGTCTCCTGAGCGACTTTGTTGATGTAGAATGCGTCTGCCATTTCCTTCGCCTCGGCGGAAACGCTGATTTCATCCAAAGCCGACGGAACTCCCTGCACTGCTGAAGAGCGCTTTGTGCTCTGCACGTTCCCGATCTGATTGACTCTTGAAATCTTATCTATCATCATAATCTACCTCTACACCATTATCGGCATCTGCGCCACTAACTTGAGCGTTTTTGCTCCCAGAAATAAAAATTGCGAATTCTCCCAGAATCTTTGCCCGGGAAGAATATTCCGCCAGCACCGCTTCCGCAGTACCGTCCGTTATCTCCTCGTGAAGCTTGGTCAGCTCGCGCCCGACCACCACACGCCGCCCATTATCAATATCGGAAATATCCTTTAAAAGCTTTAAGACTCTAAAAGGACTTTCGTACACAATTACTGCATTTCCGCTAGCCATCAGCTCGCGGAGCCGAGCCCGCCGGCGCCCCGGTTTGGGCGAAAGGAAGCCCTCGAAAACAAGCGTCTTGCCGCCTGCCCCCGCCACGCTTGCCAGCGCCGCAAAAGCGCTTGGCCCCGGAATGGGGATGACGCGGTGCCCTGCCTTGCGCACCAGGCCTGCCAGCACTGCGCCGGGATCGCTGATGCCGGGTGTGCCTGCATCGCTCGCATACGCCACAGTCTGGCCGCTGTCCAGCAGGCGGATTATCTTTTCCGCCGCCGGCTCCTCGTTCTGCGAGCGGCAGCTGAGGAGCGGCTTCCTGATTTCAAAATGGGTCAGCAGCTCCAGCGTGTGGCGCGTGTCTTCCGCCGCAATGACGTCAACCGACTTAAATGTCTCCAGCGCGCGGAACGTGATGTCGCCCAAATTCCCGATGGGCGTCGCAACAATGTAAAGTTCAGACACAGTTTTAGTGTACCACACTTTCGTCCAGCGGTCTAGGGGTTTATTGCACTGTAACACAGCAATATTGTTGCAATATAAAAAAATGCACGGAAGCGGAAAAATGAACGGTGCCGTCTTTGCAGCGCGAAGCGATACAGGGCAACGGATTACGTTGCCTAAACGGTGCCGGGCATGTTTCCGCTGGAAGCACATTTTTTATGTTACTTTTCAGTTTTGTATGCCGGCAGAACATTCCCCCAGAGCGAAGGTCAGCACAAAATGCTAAAATCGCTCCGGGGAAATCCGATAATGAAGCCGGGTGAGACAGTTTTTTATACGTTTTCCCACACGCAGACTGCAAGCCGACGCACAGGCAGTACAAAGGCAATTTCTTGCATCACAAGAAATTGCACTGCTGCCGCGACGGCTCCGTTCTGTCGGAAAATTTAAAACTGGCTTAAAGTGAACAATACACGCGTCCACAGCGGCAGAACCGGCTGAGGCCGCCTCATCCACATTGCTCACAGGGGTATCGTATGTCTGACAAAAACAACCGCACGGCGCTCATCGCCGGCATAGGACTCTTTGCACTGGCTGCACTCATCACCATAAGCCTGCTTCCGGCAGCGCTGAATTTCGGGGCGGCAAATCCGGGAACGGGCAACCTGCTCTTTACCTGCGGACGCATGCTGTTCTCCGTGTACAGGGTCTCAAGCTTCCTGGTTCCCGTCTACCTCCTTGTCTGCGGAGCCGCCTGCCTTGATTCCCGCTGGTCGCGTCAGCGCATCGCCTGCATTGCCGTCAGCATCATCCCCTTCTTCACCATCGCCATTGCCGAGCACCGCGGGCGCATCATCGCCACGCAGGATGCCAGCCCCATCGCAGTGACAAAAATCTGCATCCTTGCCGCAATCGCACTGCTGCTCGTCGTCATGGAATACCTCATCACCATGCTTGCAGTTTCAGCTTCATTCAAGGACGATATTCTTCCCGCACTGCAGGGCTACAAGGAAAAGGCCGCGGCAAAAATCGCGCTGCTGCGTAACAACGGCGCCGCTGCTGCCGAAGCAGCCCGCAGGAAAATGCAGGAAACCTTCCAGCCGGAAGAAGAACGCGCCGTGGACGAAATCGGCGGGGAAGCGCCGGAAGCAGCGTCCGTGGAGCAGCCGGAGAGCGCACCGGGCGACGACACCCGCACGATTGTCCTTGGCGGCTCAGCGGCGGCTGCGGAGGACGACCTGCTGCTCAGCCCGGAAGAGGCGGCACTGGAAGAATCCGTGGACGCCAACATTGACAGCGTAACAGACTCACTTTTTGCGGAAGACCTTGCGGCAGAAAGCGACGAGGATGACCTGCTCGATGAAGACGACCTGCTCATGGATGATGCCGTTACGGACGAAGAGCTGAGCCTTATCGAGCGGACGGTTGCAGAAGAAGACGAAGCATACGCGGATGCACAGGCGGCAGAAAGCGCCGGCACCGAAGCAGCCGGCAAGCAGGCGGCCGGAACAGCCCCCGCAGAGGAGACAATTGCAGCGGAAGGCAGCTCATTTGCTGCACCGGAGACGGCAGCAGCCCCTGTGGCGGACGCATTTGCGGCGGATGGCGGCACATTTGCTGCACCGGAGACGGCAGCAGCCCCCGCGGCGGACGCATTTGCGGCGGATGGCGGCACATTTGCTGATCCGGAGACGGCAGCAGCCCCCGCAGAGGAGACAATTGCGGCGGAAGGCAGCTCATTTGCTGCACCGGAAGCGGCAGCAGAAAACGCGTCCGGCCCCGCACTACACGGAACGGGATACGACCGCGCGGCGCTCCTGCACGAAGCCGCTGCGCCGGAAGCAGCCGCAGTCATGCCGGAAGCCGAGCATTCTGTCATACGCACATCTCTCAGCGAAGTATTTGCCCGCATGGACGAAGACGCAGGAGCCCAGCTGGAACCTGACAGTTTCATGCCGGATGCGCACTATACACGCGACCGCGCCGAGCATATCCCTGCATCAGTCCCCGCAAGCTACCCCATGGAAGCGCGCACACCCGCACACAGCGCAGCCGATGCAGCAGCTGCGGAAGACAGCGCCCCTGCATACCGCGAAGCATACGCCGCCGCTCAAGCTGATGAAGCAGCAAATGCGGCAGAAACTGTAGAAGCAGAAGAAATCCCCGTGGAAATGGACGTGGGGCCGGTACTCGGCTATGAATCAGCCGGATACGAATCAGAAGCACTCAACGACGACGCGCCGGAAATCTCCGGCAGCGCAGACAACGGCGGGCAGCGGTACCACGAACAGATTGAACGCAACCTCACCACCGAGCACGCCTACGAAGACAGTGCCGCTGACCTTGCCGATGCAGCAGACATCGACGCAGCCGCAGATGCTGACTACGAAGCAGACAGTGATGCCGAGTCTGATGCCATCAGCGACTCTGATGCCATCAGCGAAGAAGACTCTATCACTGAAGCCGCTGCAAACAGCGAACCCGCGGCGCTTGCAGACAGCACATCCAGCGATGACGATGACACGTACGCCCCCTTCCCCGGCGACACGCTGGAACTGGAAGACGAAAGCGACTACGCCGAAGAAGACAGCGCATCCTACGAAGATGCAGCGGAATATCAGGAAGCAGAAGCTGCTGAAGCAGACTACACTGCTGACGATGCCCCTGCTCAGGAAAGCGCAGCCCTGCCCCGCGCCGTCCAAGCCGACGGTACGCCGGTACCTGTACCGGAACAGCGGCAGCGCCGCAGGGTAGCTCACGGCCCCTACGAAATTTCCACCGAGCTGCTCACAAAATACGAAGATGACCAGTACTGGATCATCGACGACGAAACCAACCAGGCAGCAGAAAGCCTGAAAGGAACGCTCCGGGAATTCGGCATACAGGCGGAAGTAACCGGCATCCGCAAGGGTCCGGTCGTCACCATGTTCGAAATTCTGCCCGCGCCGGGCGTTAAGCTCAGCAAAATCGTGGCGCTGCAGGACAACATTGCGCTCCGCCTTGCGGCAAGTTCCGTGCGCATCGTTGCCCCCATACCGGGCAAAAAAGCAGTGGGCATAGAGATTCCCAACAAAAAGCGCGCCATCGTCTCGTTCCGCGAATGCATCGAGCAGGATCTGCCGGAAAAAATGGCCGTGCCCGTCATCCTGGGCAAGGACATCGAAGGCGAAACCCAGATTATGGATCTGGTAAAGACGCCGCACCTGCTCATCGCCGGTTCCACCGGTTCCGGTAAATCCGTCTGCGTCAACAGCATCATACTCAGCATGCTGTTCAAGCGCAGCCCCAACGAAGTAAAGATGATTCTGATCGATCCGAAAATTGTGGAGCTCAAGCTGTACAATGACATCCCGCACCTGCTCACGCCGGTCATCACCGAACCGAAGCGGGCAATGCAGGCGCTGCAATACTGCCTGTGCGAGATGGAACGCCGCTATGCGCTCCTGGACGGCATGGGTGTCCGCGACATTTCCACTTACAACAAGCGCATCGTGGAGCGCCATATCGCGGCGGAAAAACTTCCCTACCTCATCGTCATCATTGATGAATTCGCCGACCTTATGGCAACCACCGGCAAACAGCTGGAAAGTGTGCTCGCCCGCCTTGCCGCAATGAGCCGCGCCGTCGGCATTCATCTGGTGCTTGCAACGCAGCGTCCGTCCATCGACGTCATCACCGGACTCATCAAGGCGAACATACCCAGCCGCATTGCGTTCATGGTAGCAAGCAAGACAGACAGCCGCATCATCCTTGATCAGATGGGAGCAGACAAACTGCTGGGCAAGGGTGACATGCTCTATGCAAGTTCCACCGACCCATTCCCCGTCCGCATACAGGGCGCTTTCGTGAGCGACCAGGAAGTGGAAGACGTGGTGAACGCCGTAAAGCAGTGGGGCGAACCGGAATACATTGACGACGAAATTTTCGTTGATGACGATGAAGACGAAGAAAGCGAGCTGGTGCTGAGTGCCGACGGCGAAGACCCGATGTACGAAAAGGCGCTGGACATCGTGGTGCAGGCCGGAAAGGCAAGCGCTTCCTACATCCAGCGGCGGCTCAAGATTGGCTACAACCGCGCGGCCCGCCTGGTGGAAGAAATGGAAGAACGGGGAATTGTCGGACCCGCGAACGGCAGCAAACCGCGGGAAATCATCCACATGCCGTAACAGCCCCGGATTTTCCAGGGGTCCCGGTTTTCCGGGAATACCAGGGGGAGTTTCAAAGGCCATCTGACATTTGCAGCTCCCTCACAAAATCAGGATATAAAAATGAACTGCAAGATGAAAGAAAAAAAACTTGTGCGCATGCTGCACCGCGGCTTCGCCTGTATACTCTGCTCCGGCATACTGCTGTGCACGGGGGCTTCATCCGCCGCCGCCGGGGGCAAAAAAGACGTCCAGCTCAAGACCGCGGAACCGGTTCCGCTGCCGGAGGACGGCTCGCTGCCCGCACCGCCGCCGGCGCAGATTGAACAGGATGTCAGCCGCCCCTCGTACTTCCACGACCTGCCCTCCGGCGATCCCGTGGAATTCAAGGAAGTCTGGGGCTACGTAATGGTTGACCGCGAATACGAATATGATCCGTCCATGCCCATCACGGATTTATGCTACTTTGGGGTGGAAGTGGACAGCTACGGCGACCTTGAACCGATTCCCAACGTTTCCAAGATAAAGGGATTCAAGGGCAGGACGCACCTGGTGGCAGCATGCAGCAGCCGCTCACTTACGCATTTTGTGCTCGACCCAAAATACGGCGTGCGGCAGAACATCATTGACTCGCTTGCAAAGGCAAGCAGGCAGTACGACGGCATTCAGATTGACTACGAGCTGGTGCCCGCCCGCGATGCAAAGAATTTCAGGACATTCCTTGCCGACATCCGCGCAAAAATCGGCAAGGAAAAATGGCTCACCGTCTGCGTCCCTGCCCGCGTCAAGGACATCAAGGACGACATTTACAACTACAAGACGCTGGAACCGCTCGTTGACCGCATCATCATTATGGCATACGACCAGCACTGGAGCACCAGCGAACCGGGAGCCGTCGCAGGCATGGACTGGTGCCGCCGCATCGCGGACTATTCCGTAACCGTCATTCCTCAGAAAAAACTGGTGATGGGACTGCCCTTCTACGGACGCACCTGGCAGGATACCTCATACGGCAAGGCCTGGTACTTCAGCGGGGTAAACCGCATCATGAACGAAAACGACATGCATGTCATTCAGCGCGAAGACGGCGTGCCCAACTTTACGTTCAAGACGGAAGTAACGGTAACCGGTTATTTTGACGACACGTATTCGCTTGTGGAACGCTGCCGCATGTACCAGACCAAGGACATCGACCGCATTGCGTTCTGGCGCATCGGGCAGGAAGATCCGTCCTTCTGGCCGTGGCTCAAGGTGAAAAAGTAACATGGTACGCCGCACCGGGCACGCAGACCTTCCCCTGCACACCGGAACGGTACCGCGCTGGCTTGCCGACCGCATGATGGTGCTCGGTACGCAGATAACCGAGGCGCTGCTGCTCAGCTACGGAAAAAAAGAAGTGCTCCGCCGCCTGAGCGACCCGCTCTGGTTCCAGTCGCTGGGCGCCGTGCTCGGCATGGACTGGCATTCCAGCGGCATTACCACCAGCGTCATGTATGCGCTCAAACGCGGCATTAACCCGCGCGCCCATGAACTGGGGCTGTGTGTGTGCGGCGGGCGCGGCATACATTCCCGGCGTACCCCCGACGAACTGCGCTTCCTTGGCGAAAAGACCGGCATGGACGCCGATGCCCTGGTGCGGGCAAGCAAACTCTGCGCAAAAGTAGACAACACCGCCGTGCAGGACGGCTTTCAGCTCTACCAGCACAATTTCATTCTTTCAGACGAAGGCGACTGGGCTGTTGTGCAGCAGGGCATGAACGTGCAGGCAAAAAGCGCGCGCCGCTACCACTGGTGTTCGCAGGGACTGCGCTCATTTGTGGAGGAACCGCACAGCGGCGTTACCGGGGAAAACGAAGGACGCATCCTGAACCTGACGGATGCATCCGCCGGCACAACGCGCTCATCCATACTTACGCTTTCGCAGGAAGAACCGCAGAAAATTATCAGGGAAATCAAAGACATTGCACGGCTGGGAGAGCCGCTGGCTGGCAGCAGCATGCAGCCGGAACTTTTTGAAGAAGCTGCAATGATTGTGCCGCCGGAAGAAAGCGGACGCAACTGCATCATGCCGGCTCACCACGATGTGCGCGCAGAAGACGTTGACCTGAAGCGGCTGGGCGGCGTGCTTGCCACCGCCTACGAAAGCGCGCCGCAGGATTTTGAAAGCCTGCTGCTTACGCCGGGGCTGGGGCCGCGCACGCTGCAGTCGCTTACGCTTGTCAGCGAAGTGATACACGGCACGCCGTCGCGCTTCAGTGACCCCGCGCGCTTCAGTTTTGCGCACGGCGGCAAAGACGGCGCGCCCTTTCCCGTGCCGCTCAGAATCTACGATGAATCAATCCGCATCCTGGGCGATTCCATCGAAAAAGCAAAGCTCGGCTACAAGGAAAAATCAGAATGCCTGCGCCGCCTGCACAGCACCGCCCTGGAAATCGAGCGGAACTGCGCGCCGGAGGCAGATTTCACGGGCACCGTCGCCCACGAATTTGCCCACACCCGCGAATGGGGCGGGCGCACCGTCGGCAGCTGACAGGCATCCGCTAGAGTTTTAAATTAAACCTGTTCGGAAACTTCAGTTTCAGAACAGGTTACTTTGAAATGCGATGTTCAAAATCGCGCTATTTCAGCAATTTTGAACTCGCCACCTGTTTGGAAACGTAGTTTCCGAACAGGTCTATTACTCGGCAGCAACCGGTTTGTCGGAAAAATCGTAGCCGATGGTGTAAATACGCTTTCCCTTGAAGAAATCGTCGGTCAGCTTTACAATCAGCCCGTTCAGCACCAGCAGCGAGATGATGTTCGGTATTGCCATCAGTCCGTTCACGATGTCGGCAATCGTCCAGACTGCGGAAATCGTCATGTACGGCCCGATGAACACCGCCACAATGTAAAGCCAGCGGTACACTTTTACCGGAAGCATGCTGCCGCCGGAAAGATACTCAATGCAGCGCTCGGAATAGTAATCCCAGCCGAGTATGGTCGTAAAGGCAAAGAGCACAAGGCAGACCATCAGGAAGAAGGAAATCACCTGCCCCGGCACGCGCGGCAGCAGCATCTGGAACGCAGCGTTCGTAATGCCGAAGCCGGAATAGCCCAGCTCTGGCCGCCATGCACCGGAAATGACAATGGTCAGCGCCGTGATGGAACAGATGACGATGGTGTCAAAGAAGGTACCGGTCATGGAAATGATGCCCTGCTGCACCGCATGGTCAACTTTTGCCGCAGACGCTGCGATAGGTGCGGAACCAAGGCCAGCCTCGTTGGAGAAGATGCCGCGCGCAATGCCTTTCTGCATGGCAACAATCATTGCGCCCACGGCGCCGCCCGCTACCGCCTTAAAGCCGAATGCCCCCTGCACAATCTGCTCCAGCGCGTCCGTTACGCGGGACACGTTGCACAGCAGCGCCCACAGGCCCAGCACCACGTAGATGACGGCCATTGCGGGAACGATGATGCCCGCAACAGAGGAAATGCGACGCAGCCCGCCGATGATGACGAGCGCCACAAGCAGCGCCAGTATAATAGAAGAAATCACGACAGACCATGAGTAGCTGCGGCCGAAAAGCTGCACCGCATGGGCAGCAGCAGGGTCAAAGAAGGTCTGCACCGCGCTGGAAATAGAATTCACCTGGCTGAACGTACCGATGCCGAACAAACCGACCATCGTTCCGAACACGGCAAAAAGAATTGCAAGCGGGCGCCCCAGCCACTTTATTTTTTCGCCAACACCTTTTTCCATCGTGTAGAAGGGGCCGCCAAGGATGTGACCGTCAGCCTTTACCTCGCGGAAATGCACCGCAAGCAGACACTCGGCGTACTTCGTCGCCATACCGAGCAGCGCCGCCGCCCACATCCAGAACACCGCTCCCGGTCCGCCGAGCGCGATAGCCGTGGCAACACCCACGATGTTTCCCGTGCCGATGGTGGCAGAAAGCGCCGTACACAGCGCCTTAAAACTGGAAAGTTCCCCGCCTTCGCCGGAATCGGACTTGCGGAAAATGGACGAAAGCGCAAACTTAAGCTGCATGAACTGCACCCCGCGCAGACGGACCGTCAGGAAAATGCCCGTTGCCAGGATGAGGACGATAAGCGGAACGCCCCAGACAAAGCTGTCCACGGCGTCCAAAACATCATTAATTTTCTGGAACATGGAAAAGACCTCTGCTCCAAACCTTACCACACCGTGCAGATTTTTTCAAGGCAGTCGGTTGCCTTCCGCACGGGACATCCCCCGCAGTCAGCGGCAACAAAGCAATCCCGCTCTGGCATAAAACGGCGTTCTGCGTTACGATGGGGGCATGGTAAAGCACATTATATTGTGGCAGCTGAAGGACGATTTGTCTGCTGCCGAAAAAGAATCGGTCAAGAAGGGGATAAAGGAGCACCTTGAGGCGCTGCAGGGGACGGTTCCCGGCCTGCAGGAAATCCACGTGCAGACGGACGGTCTTGCATCGTCGAATGCAGATGTCATGCTCGACTGTACGCTTACGGATGAGGCGGCGCTTAAAGGCTACGCCGTCCATCCCGCGCATGTGCAGGCGGCAGACGGCTACGTGCGTCCCTACACAAAAACGCGGGTCTGCATGGATTTCAAGGCCTAAAAGCGCCCCTCATCAGCATCAAGCGGGCCAAGCTCGCTGTTCTCCTTGATAAATGCTATCACCTCATCCAGCTGGCAGAATGCAAGCGCAACTACGGTGTCAGCCGCACCGTAATAGACGGCTATGCGTCCCGTCTGCTGGTCTGCAAGCGCCGCCACGGGGAAACAGACGTTCGGCACAAAGCCCGCAACTTCGTAGGGTTCCTCCGGGGTGAGCATGTAACGGCTGCAGCGGTAGCGCACTTTGCTGGGGCAGTCCCGGTCAAGCAGCGCCGCGCTGAACGAATAGACAAAACCGGAACAGGTTGATGAAACTCCGTGGTAGAACATGAGCCAGCCTTCATCAGTTTCGATGGGGGCGGGACCGCAGCCGATTTTTACGCCTTCCCACCAGGAGCGGCCGCCCTTCTGCATAACCAGGCGGTGCTCCCCCCAATACGTAAGGTCGGGGCTGCGGCTCAGCATGATGTCGCCGAAGGGCGTGTGCCCGGAATCACTGGGCCGGCTGAGCATCAGGTACTTGCCGTCCACCTTGCGCGGAAACAGTACGCCGTTGCGGTTGAACGGAAGGAAAGGATTTTCACGGCGGACGAAGGTCTTAAAGTCTTTTGTCTCCGCAAGTCCAATTGCAGCGCCGTCAAAGTCACCGCACCAGATAATATAGTAACATTCACCGATTTTTACGCAGCGGGGGTCATAGGCATACAGCGGTTCCCAGGGGCGGCCATTTTCATCCTGCATGCGGATTTTTTCCGTCTCATAAGTCCAGCTGATGCCATCTTCCGAATGACCAAGGTAGAGGAAGGGGCGGCCGGTCGTCGTCTCTCCGCGGAACACTCCGATGAACGCGCCCTCGTGGGGAACAACGGCACTGTTGAATATGCGCCCCATGCCGGGAAAGGGGTTGCGCCTGATGACCGGGTTCGCACTGTAGCGCCACACCGGCAGATTCCAGCCGGCAGGTTTGTCCTGCCAGGGCAGATTCGGGATATCGGTTCCATTGATTATTTTACTCATATTTCCTCACTCGATTAAAGTAAATTTACCTAATAAAATAATCACACGGTTTTTCCCGTTTGTCAACCGGAATTCATGCGTGTCTTGGAAATCTCACTTTGAAATAGATTTAAAAAGAAAGAGGTTCTAAGGGGCGAAGGACAATCCCTTTCCCTTCGTTCACTTGCCGCAGTGGATAAAGGTCAGTTCGTGCTTATTGTAGTTCAGGTGGACAACGCGGCTGTCCGGGATGGCGGCAAACTGGGCAACAAGGTCCCAGTCCACAGCACCCTGCATTTTGATGGTGCAGACCATATTGCGCGTCAGCCCGCTGTCCAGCCATGTGTGCACCCAGCCCAGCAGGCGCTCCGGGTAGCAGATAACATCGCTGAACACCCAGTCAAAGCTGCCGAGTTCCTGCGGAGTAAGCGTAAATGCGTCATGCGCGCGGAATTCCACCAGCGGATTCTGCATAAGGGCCGGTGCAAGTTCAGTGCGGTCAACGGCAAGCACCTGCGCGCCCAGCCCCGCAAGCACCCATGTCCAGCCGCCGGGACAGGCCCCTGCCTCAAAGCAGCGCTGGCCCGCATGCGGCAGTTCCACCCCAAAAAAGTGCTGCGCAAGCACCAGGCTTTCCTGAACCTTCAGGTATGCCCGGCTCGGCGGATTCACGTGGTCTTCGTTCCAGACCAGCGTCCCCGCGGGAAGGCAGCTCGTCGTTTCCGCAGAAGCAATGAGCGTGTGCTCGTCAAGCAGCGTATACAGCCCGATGGGAGACGCAGGGATGGAAAAGGGAAAATCGCGGGATTTCAGGTTTATGTGCGGCAGCTTGTCCTGAATGAGCGCGGCACGGCGGAAGCACGTAAACTGGTACGGCGCCCAGGAACGCTGTATGCCCCGCAGCGCAGCTGTCGCCTCGCCAATGGAATCAAATTGCAGAAGAAAAGGGTGCAGCATGGCACAGCGGCACCAGTAGGGAGTGCGCTCCGCCGAAGCTTCGTAGTCCGGCAGGTACAGCAGTTCACCGTGACGGCGGGCGCCGGAACAGTCTGTATTGAAACGCCCTGAAAATTCATCGGCCAGCAGGGAATCCATGCCGGGAAAAGGGAGGAATGCCGCGCCGGGCAGCTGCTGCACCGTACTTGCCATCAGCTGACAAATACCGGCTGTGTATTTATGATGAAGCTGTACACGTCATCTTCCGGTTCTGCGTCTTTTTGCAGCGCACGGATGTAGTCTTTCAGCATGGGTGTGTCCATCGAGCGGAGGAAGCTGAAGCCTATCTGCGTGCCGTTATCGCTCATGCGTTTCCACTGCGGGTGGCAGAGCAGCCGGAGAGAAGTAGAGGAATTCCGATGGGGAAGCGAAATGTTCAGATTGTAATCGTTCTCCATATCAACAGAAACAGGAATAGGGAACCGAACCTTGCAGCCCTTCAGACTGATATCGTCCAGTACCCCCGGAAGCGTGCACAGCTCGCCTGCATCCACGTGGCCGTAATCATCAAAACGCTCATCCATCCTGTGTTCTTTTGCCATAGTACCCTAATTATGTACTTTTGCTGGAAAAACGTCAAGCCGTCAGACGGAATTCCTAGTATCGGCAAATTTCCAGCAGCGCACCAGATGTTCGGTGCCGCCGCAGGGAAGCAGCTGCTGCATGGTGCGGCAGTGCTCTTCCGCGTGGGGGCAGCGGTGGTAGAAGCAGCAGGCGCCGCTGCACGCCGGGCGGAGCGTCTCCAGCGGGGCATTTTCTGCATTCCGGCCGCCGTCCTGCGCCCCGATTACCGGGATGGAAGAAAGCAGCAGCCGTGTGTAGGGGTGGCGCGGCATCCGGTACACGTCGTCGGCACTGCCCTGCTCCACGATGCGCCCGCGGTACATAACGGCAATCCGGTCGCACATGTAGTAAACGATGTCCAGATTGTGCGAGATGAAGAGCAGGGAAAGCTCCCGGTCGCGGTGGATTTCGCGGAACAGGTTGAGTACCTGCGAGCCGACGGAAACGTCCAGCGCAGAAACAGCCTCGTCAGCGATGATGAGCCGGGGATCAAGCATAAGTGCCGCGCCGATGCACACGCGCTGCCGCTGACCGCCGCTCAGTTCCTGCGGATAGCGCCTGCGGCAGGAAGCATCCAGCCCCACGGTTTCCAGCATGCGGCAGACTTTTTCTTCGCGCTCTGCAGGCGTACCGATGCCGTTTATGCGCAGCGGTTCCTCCATCGTAAAGCCCACCGTTTTCTTGGGATTCAGCGCGCCCAGCGGATCCTGAAACACCGCCTGCACAAGGCGGGTAAACACGGGGCGGGCTTCCGCGGCACGGTCATGCCCGTCAATGCGGATGCTGCCGCCAAAAGGCACCAGGCCCAGCACGGCATTCCCGAACGTTGACTTGCCGCAGCCGCTTTCGCCCACCAGCCCGAAGAATTCCCTCCGGCGGATGGAAAGCGACACATTGTGCAGCACCTGCTTCTGCTTTTTCCGCGCAAAGATGCCAAGGCTGTTGTCCGGGTAGGAAACGGAGACGTCCGCTGCGTTCAGTATTTCTTCCATTCGTCAGGCCTCCCCGCCGGATAATTCAGCGGAACTTACGCCGGATGTTCCAACGGAACTTCCGCCGGATATTCCGAAGGAATCTCCGCCGGATATTCCAAAGGGATTTCCGCCGGATGCGCCGGCTCCGGCACCGAGGTTCCAGCAGCTGGCTGCATGTGCGCCGCCAAGGGGCGTTTCAGCCGGAGCCTGGCGGGAACAAATTTCCTGCGCAGCGGGGCAGCGGGGAGCAAAGGGACAAGGCGGCTTCTGCTCCGTAACGGGCGGAACCCTGCCGGGAATGCAGTTGAGCGGCGCGCCCTTCTTTTCCCGCGTAGGAATGGAATTCAGCAGGCCCTTCGTGTATTCGTGCACCGGCTGCCCCAGCACATCCTGCGTGCAGCCCTTCTCCATGATTTTTCCGCCGTACATGACGAGCATGCGGTCGCACAGGCTGCTGATGACACCGATATCGTGCGAGATGAAGAGTATGGACGTACCGTGCTCGCGGTTGATTTTTTTGAGCAGGGCAAGCACGTGCGCCTGCGTCGTTACGTCAAGCGCGGTAGTCGGCTCGTCGGCAATCAGCAGGCGCGGGCTGCAGATGACCGCCATCGCTATCATCACGCGCTGCCGCATGCCGCCGGAAAGCTGGTGCGGGTAGCTGGCAAGAATGCGTTCCACATCGTAGATGCCGATTTCTTCCAGCAGTTCCGCGCTCCGCCGGTGAATTTCCTTGCGGTCAAGCCGCGAATGCAGCGCGAGCACTTCGCCAATCTGCCGCCCCACCTTCATCAGCGGATTCAGGGACGTCATCGGTTCCTGGAAAATCATCGTGATGTCCCTGCCGTTGATTTCCCGGCGCCGGGCTGCCGGCATGGCAAGCAGGTCTTCGCCGCCAAAAAGCATTCTGCCGCTTTTGACGCAGACGTTGGGCGCAAGCAGCCCCTGCACCGCGAGCGCAGTCAGGCTTTTGCCGCAGCCGCTTTCGCCCACAATGCCAAGGATTTCTCCTTCGTTCACATGGAAGTGTATGCCGTCCACGGCGGTGTACGCCCGCCCGTTTATTTCAACTTCAAGGGAAAAATCTTCCACGCGGAGCACTTTTTCCATCACAGGCTCCTTGCGTATTTCTTGCGCAGCCCTTCACCGATGCAGTTAAAGCCCACAATGGTGATGACAATCATCAGCCCGGAAGAAACCGCGTACCACGGAGACTTGAAGATGGTGCTCTGCGCTTCGTTGAGCATCCAGCCCCAGCTGGGTGCGGGCGGCTGAATGCCCAGCCCCAGGTAGCTCATGCTGGATTCCGCGAGGATGGCGTTGGACAGTCCGATGATGACGGAGGAAAAAAGCTGCGGCAGCACGTTAGGAAAAATGTGCACAGTAAGCAGGCGAAAACCCGACGCCCCGAAGACGCGGTAATTCTTTACGAATTCGGCTTCCTTGTACTGCATGACGCCCATGCGTACGATGCGCGTGTAGCTGGGGATAAACATAATGCACAGCGCGGGAATGATGGTGTACTTGCCGTAGTCCAGCACCGTAACGATGACCAGCGCCACCAGCAGGCCGGGAAAAGAATTGACGGCGTCGATAAGCCGCATGATGACTTCGTCCGTCCAGCCGCCGATGTAGCCGCTTGCCATGCCCAGCACGCTTCCTGCCAGCGTGCTGCCGATGACCGTGCCCAGCGCCACCAAGAGCGTAAAGCGCGAACCGACCATCAGGCGGCTCAGGATGTCGCGCCCCATGTTGTCGGTACCGGCGGGATGCGCCCATGACGGCGGCAGGCTGCGTTCGGCAATGTTCATGAAGGTAATGTCATACGGTGTATAAAAAAAGCTGACGAGCGCCATGAGCAGCACACACGCTGTAATTGCGCCGCCGATTGTCAGCTCGGCATTTCCCCTGTTCATAAAGCCCTCCTAGTTCCTGAGCCGGATGCGCGGGTCAACCAGCTGGGCTGCCACGTCCACAAGGAAATCCACCGCAACAATAATGACGGCGATGTACAGTACGAGCGTCTGCGTCAGCGGGAAATCCCGCGATGTAACGGAAGCAATGAGCAGCCGGCCGATTCCCGGAATGCCGTAAACCTGCTCCACGATAATGCTGCCGGTGAATACGTTGCCCGCCATCATGCCGATGAGCGGCAGAACGGCAACCGCAGCGTTACGCAGCACATGCACCGAAAGCACCCGATGCGGCGAACAGCCCTTGCTGAATGCCGTCCGCACGTAGTCCTTGCGCTCCTCTGCAATGACGGTGGCGCGCACATATTTCATCAGTATTGCAGTCTGCGGCACCGCGATGGTGCAGACCGGGAACAGCATGAAGTGAAAGAATCCGCCCAGGTCGCTCTTCCAGCTGACATAGCGGCCCGGCGCAAAGAAATGCAGCTGCAGCCCGAAAATCCAGATGACGATGATGCTCAAAAAGAATTCCGGAATGGAGATGTTCACCATGGTAATGGTGTTCAGCACGTGGTTCAGCCAGCTGTCTTTTTTGTACGCCGCAAAGACGCCGAGCGGAATTCCCGCCGCAAGGATGAGCAGCAGCGCCATCGCGCCCATCAGCAGCGTAACGGAAAGCCTGCCGGCAAGCAGCTCCTTCACCGGCTTGTTGTAGCGGTGCGAAACGCCCCAGTCACCGCGGAGCATTCCGCCGACCCACGACAGGTACTGCTGCGGGAGCGGCCGGTCCATGCCAAGTTCGTGGTGCATCTGCTCAATCTGCTCCGGGGAAGCCTCGGTGCCAAGGATAAGCAGCGCGGGATCGCCCGGCACAATGTGGAACGCAATGAACGTCAGCACAGAGATGAGGAAAAGCGTTGTTACCAGGACAGCTGCCTTTTTCAGGATATAATGCACGTTTTTTAGTTCCGGCAGGTTCGGGGAAGCAGCGGGCGGCTGCAGCACCTGCAGTTCCGCCGCTTCCCCTGCCAGTTATTTTGCCTTGTCGGCGCTGCCCACGAGGCACATCCATTCAGCCTCTGCGCAGAGCGTGTCGCCCACGAAAGCCTTGCCGGCCTGCTTGACCATGCTCTGGCTTACGCGGAGGTTCGTCACTTCCATGCGCACGGTGTCGCCGGGACGCACCTGGTGGCGGAACTTCACCTTGTCCACGGTGGCAAGGAAGAAAAGGCTGCCTTCCGCAAACTTCTTCTGGTAGCTCAGCGCGGCGCCGCCGCCCTGCGCCATTGTCTCGATGAGGATGACTCCCGGCACCACGGGATATTCCGGGAAGTGCCCCTTGAAAAAGAAATCGTCCTCAGTAAATGTGCGGGTACACACGCAGCCGTTGTCGTCAAAGCTCTCTATGGAATCCACAAAGAGGAAGGGCTTGCGGTGCGGCAGCAGGGCCTCGATGTCTGTCGTTACTGCCATTACTGCACCTTCTTGAAGACGAGGATACCGTTGTGGCCGCCGAAACCGAAGTTTCCGCTCATTGCAACGTCGATGTTCAGGTCAATGCCCTTGTTCGGCGTGTAGTCAAGGTCACAGCCGCCTTCTACGTCAGGCTCGTCAAGGTTGATGGTGGGCGGCACAAAGCTGTCCTGAATTGCCTTTATGGAAAGCATAGCCTCCAGCGCACCGGCGTCGCCAAGGCAGTGCCCGGTCATGCTCTTTGTGGAAGAGATATGCAGTTTTTCTGCGGCGCCGCCAAAGGCCATGTGCAGCATTTTGGTTTCGCCTGCGTCGTTCAAGTGGGTAGAGGTACCGTGCGCGTTGTAGTACTGCACCTGCTCCGGGGTAACGCCCGCATCCTTCATGGCAAGCGTCATTGCGCGCGCACCGATGATGCCGGCCGGATCGGGGGCAGTCAGGTGGTAGGCGTCGCTGGTGGCACCGTAGCCTGCGATTTCCGCATAGATTTTGGCGCCGCGTGCCTTTGCGTGCTCGTATTCCTCAAGCACCAGAATGGTGGCACCTTCGCCCATAACAAAGCCGTCGCGCTGCTTGTCAAAGGGGCGGCTGGATTTTTCCGGCGCATCGGCCCACTTGGAGCTGAGCGCGTGCAGAACCTCAAAGCCAAGGTTCGCAAAGCCGTTTTCCGTAGATTCTGCACCGCCGGCAAGCACAACGTCGTTCCTGCCGCAGCGGATGTTGTCCAGCGCGTCGCCGATTGCGTCAGTGCCGGATGCGCAGGCCGTTGCAATCGTGTGTGTTGCGCCGTGCAGCCCGAATGCCATGCTGATGTTCGCAGCGCCCTCGTTAGGGATGAGCATGGGGATGGTCATGGGCGGCATGCGCTTGTATTCAGACGTGTGGTAGCTGATGACGCTTGCTTCGGTAACTTCAAGGCCGCCGATGCCCACGCCAAGGAATACGCTTGCGTTGTCCAGAATGTCTTTCTTGTCCGTCAGCCCGGCATCGTCAAGCGCCATCTTTGCCGCAGCAACCGCATACTTGGAAAAACGAGCCATCTTGCGTGCCGTTTTTGAATCCATGTATTTGTCTGCTTCAAAGTTCTTCACTTCTGCGTCATACTTTACCTTGAACGGGCTGGGGTCGTAATGGGTGATGGTCGCAATGCCGCTCTTTCCCGCACGGACTGCCGCCCACGTCTCGTCAACGCTGTTTCCCACAGGTGAAAGGCATCCCATGCCGGTGACTACTACTCTTCTCATACAATTATGCTCCTTGAACCTCTTGGTCTCTTATTTTCTGAATACGGACTGAAATCGTTACGCGCCCATGCCGCCGTCAACGCCGAGCACCTGCCCGGTAACGTAGCTGCTCAGGTCGCTTGCAAGGAAGAGCGCTGCATTGGCAACGTCTTCCGGCTTGCCGCCGCGCTTGAGCGGAATCTGCTCCACCCACGCCTTGCGGATGTCCTCTTTGACGGCATTCGTCATGTCCGTCTCGATGAAGCCCGGCGCAATGCAGTTCACGCGCACGCCGCGGCTGCCCGTTTCCTTTGCAAGGCTCTTGCTGAACGCAATCAGCCCGCCCTTGCTCGCGGCGTAGTTCACCTGGCCCGCGCCGCCGTGGATGCCCACGATGGACGCCATGTTGATGATGGAACCGGCCTTGCGGCGGATCATGTCGTGGCTGATAATCTGGCACACAAGGAATGCCGACGTAAGGTTTACCGCCAGCACGGAATCCCAGTCTTCCTTTTTCATGCGGAAGCTCAGCGTGTCGCGCGTAATGCCCGCATTGTTCACCAGCACGTCAAAGCCGCCGGATTCTTCCAGCACGCCCTTGATTGCCGCGGTCAGCTCTTCTGCATTCCCCGCATCGGCGTAAAATTCATGGAAGCGGGTACCGTGGCTGGCCGCAAGTTCCTCAAGCTCCGCCTTGCCCTTGCTTTCGTGCGTGCACATGCCCCACACTTCCGCACCTTCCACAAGGAAGGTCTCTGCTATCTTGCGTCCGATTCCGCGTGATGAACCGGTGACCAGCGCTTTTTTTCCTGTCAGTAACATGCTTTCTCCTCTGCCGGCCGCACCTTAGAGCGACGCAAGCGTTTCATTGGTGTTCACGGGAAGCGACTCCATGGCCGCACCGAATTCCGTCTGTGCCCACAGGCCGCTCAGGACTTTGCCCGGGCCCGGCTCAAGGATTTTCCATTCATTGGCGCTGTCCGCCTTGATGATGTCTGCAAGCACCGCCTCTTCATCCGTCCAAAGCACGGGATGCGTCAGGTGCTTTACGGCAGACGCCTTTACTTCGGCCCCGGTCGTTGCCTGCTTGCCCGTCACATTGCTGAACAGCGTGATTTTGGGATCGGCGAATTCCACCGAAGCAAGCACTTCGGCAAATTTGTCCGCAGCGTCCTGCATAAGGGGGCTGTGGAACGGGCCGGCCACCCGCAGGCGGATTGCACGGCGCGCACCGGCAGCAGTCGCCCGCTTTTCGGCCTCGCCCAGTCCGTCAAAGGTGCCGCTGATGACGGTCTGCTTGACGGAATTCATGTTGGCGGCATAGACATTTTCGATGCCGGAAACGATTTCCTTCACTTTTGCGGGGTCAAGGCCGAGGATTGCGCTCATGCCCGGAGCCTTGCCGCCGCCTTCCTTTGCGATTTTTTCGCAGCACTGCTGCATGATTTTGCCGCGCTGGCGCACGACCTTTATGACGTCTTCAAAAGAAAGCACCCCTGCGGCATAGAGCGCCGGGAATTCGCCCAGGCTGAAGCCCATCGCGGCGGACGGTTCAATGCCCTTGTCCTTGAGCGCCGCCATGATGGCAAGAGATGCCGTGGTTATCGCAAGCTGGCTGTTGTCGCTGCGGCTCAGCTCTGCGGCGTCAGCCTCCCAGAGGAGCTTGCACATATCGATGTTTACTATAGAAGAAACATCGTCAATCACCTTTTTTGCTGAAGAGAACGTCTCTGCAACGTCCTTGATCATTCCGGGAGCCTGTGCGCCCTGACCCGGAAACAGAAAAGCATATTTCTTAGCCATACGTACCTCTTTATGACAAATTATCTCAATTTGTCAAAATCTTGTCAATGCTTTTGCGCGGAAAACGCAGGGATGAAGTGCGGAGGAAGCGTGATGCGGGGAAGCTCAATGCGTGGGGAAGAACGAAGATGCCAGCAGAGGGTCACACATGGCAGCTGGTACCCGCCCGTGCATGGGGCGGAACTGGAAACCGCAAGCCTGAATCCGCCCAAACCCAAGCGCGAGTACAAAGACCGGCTGTTCAAAGCGATTTTCGGAAGAGACACAGAAGAAAGCAAACGCTGGCGGCTGGACTTGTACAACGAGGCTTCCCTTGCGGGAAGCCAATGAGTTTCTGCTGTGCACAAACTCGCAGGCACGGCGGCAAGCGGTCACCTCCGCTAGTCAAACGCACAAACTGCAACCACACTGTAACTCAGATTCTTGTTCTCACTCATACGAGAACCGCCATTTGCACCAAGTGCATATGCTTCGCTAGAACTATAAGTACTTTGGCCCGACGACCAGTAGGCACCGGCTGAAAAAAGATTCCGATTGGAGCCTGCAGCACGAAGAGCGTTTACTACAGTTGTCCGGTTGGAATACAGTGAACTGAGTTCACTATATGAGGGCAAATACCAGTCACCCGGTACAGAATATGCCGTACCGTATGACGTACAGAAGTAAAATGCAGGATATGTGGTCTCACTGTAATTATCCAGCGCTTTTATCAGGTCAGTATTTTCCTTGCCGTTGGTACTTGTTGCCACACTGCCGCTACCACCCCATTTTTTACTTGTTCCATACAGGCCCAGACCAATTTTTTTAGTTCCTGTCTTGAAAATTACCGCAATAACTGCCGCCTTCTGTTCGGCGGTCAGTACTGTCGCATTACCGGACACAAACGCTTCTGCGCTACCGTCGTTGAACACGATGTCGCCGACGGCATCCGGTGCGGCCTTGCTTCCGATTGGCGGCTTCTTCTTCAGCTTCACCGTTTCCGTTGCCGGGTGTACCGTCGGCGTGGCAGCACCGGTAAGGATTGCCTTGCATTGTATCGTGTACTCTGTCGCATCCGCCGGTGCGGATGCACCTGCCCCGGTCAGGTTGCACATCGTGCCGATGGTCACGTTTTTTGAATCATCGGCTGAACTTGCCGTAGTCCAGTCTGCCGAAGCGAACTTCCAGGAGAACTCCGTTCCAGTCGGGAACGAATCGCTGCTGTCCTCCGGCTCAACCGTCAGCGTAAACTGTTTGCTGGTACTGGTCAGGTCGAGGTTTGTTATGAGATAGACCGGGCTTCCGGCAGGAGCATTCGGGTCGGTTTCAAGAGCGTCCGGGGGCGTTACGGTTATCTTGTACGCCGGAATCGTCAGGCGGTAGACATTCACGGTCCTGTCCGTGCCGTCCACGTCCGCAACGGCGTCCGCATGCTTTGCCGTGCAGGAAATGCTGATGCCCGTGGGCGAGTTCTTTGCGGCCGAAACGCTGTTTGTCAGCCCCTGCGTGTCCGTGAGCCCCATCGCGGCCGGGCTTATGGTGAGGACGCGGCCCTTCTGGGTCGACCCGGTGAGCGTCGTTCCGCAGACCGTCCACTCGAATTCCGTCCCGGCGGGGAAACTGCCCGAACCCGGGGTAGCGGTCAGGGTAAAGTCCTTGCCCATGTTCACGAGCGCATAGAGGGGATCCGTGCCGGTCAGGTCGCTGTTCCCCGCATTGTAGCCCGCCGTGTCCAGCGAGACGCTTATCGTAAAGTCCGGTATGGTATAGAGCATAAAGGCGGACGCGTGGGCCGACTCCGATCTGTCGATAAGGGCATGGGGATTGTGCGCGGTACAGCTGACGGTAATGCTGGCGGCATTGGTCGGGGTGTAGCCGAGCGGAATGTGTGCGCTTTCAAAGTTCAGGCTTGCATCCTCGTTGACCGCCGTATTTGGCGTGGGGGCGCCGTACGAGGCACCAGAGAAGACGCTTATATCCCAGCTGAACGTGGTTCCTGCAGGGAAACTCTTTCCGGGTTCAGGCACCGGCGTAAAGCTGAACGCCCCGGCCGCGTCAGTCAGCGCAAAGCTGGGGTTAGACGGGTCGGTCTCGTCGCTCTTGGCCGCAACGTAACCTGCGGGCGGGCTTATCGTCACCGTAAAGCCAGGCATGCGGACCTTCACCACTATATTCAGCTGAGCCGTTGCAGAGAGCGTGCCGGTAGAGGCGGTCACTTCTACGGTGGCACTGCCACCGGCGCCAGCCACCGGGTGCACGACGGCACTTGCGCCGCTGCCGGATACCGTTGCGGGGGCGGTGCCGGTAGCGGGCGGCACGATGCGCCAGCTGTACGTTACCGCAGAACCGGCAGGGAAGCCTTCTGCCACCGCCGTAAGGGAAAGCGTATCGTCCGACATCAGTATCGGGTCATCGCCAAAATCCGGAGGAGTGGCGCCGGTAATGGTAAGCGCGTACTCGCCCCAGGTAGCATAGAGCGTAAGCTTTCCTTTATACACGCTTATAGGGATGCTCGTCCCAGTGATGACAGGTGTGCCGCCGTCTGTGAACGACCAGCCGGTAAAGCGCATGATTCTTGTGGGCGAGGTGGAAGTGTCCTCGTAGGACGGCGTTGCTGCCGGCAGTGCAGCAGAGACATTATTCGTATAATAGAAAGATGTGGTACCGGAAACAGCTGCTTCCGATGGATATCCTGAAGACACGTGACATTCCACGGGGTACTGCACCCACATCGTTATGTTGTTTGAGCCGCGCTGTATGGTCGTGGGAGCAGCGGTTGCGGCCGTCAGCGAATTGCCGGGGTAGCCCAGATTCTCCGGCACACCGATTGTTGCCGATGCGGAAAGCGTTGCCCCGACGGGCACTTTTTCGATCACCACGGCCCGGGTATCACCGGCGGTAAAGCTTACGGGGAAACTGGTGCCGTTTATGGTGACGGTCACGTTGTACGTTGTCCACGTAACGTCCAGCCCGGACTGCGTTTCGGTAAAAAGGGTGCCAGCGGGAAGCGGCGTAACGGTAACGTAGCCCAGGCCGCTGGAAGCATCTGCACTGGTGCCGGCGGCAGCGCTGCTGCCGGTCTGCCCGGCAAAATCAACGGACTGACTGCGGTCAACTTCGTAGCTGGCGGCATTTGCACCGATAACGATGTCCGGCGCAGCGCCGCCGTTGCTGAGTCCGCCTCTGCTTCCTGCAGTTACCCCCCCCTAACATTCCCCGAACTATTACTTCCTCTGGAAGCCCCGCCGCCTGCATCAAGCGGCCCGCCGCGGCTGTCCACGGCATTGGCGCAGGATGCAAGCAAAAGGGCGGCGGAAAGCAGCAGCATTGCAAGGGCAGAAGCCGCATACAGCGGTTTCCCCGCTTTGCAGGGGGATATGGTACGAGTATAGAAAACAGACTTTTGAAGCATAACAAACACCTCCGGGGCAGACAAGCCACCCCAGTTTATCTCAAGCTTTGAGTATACACACAGAACAAAGAACATGCAAGGCGTAAAACCGGTTTTGTGGGGCTAACAGACAGCAAAAATATGCGGAAGCCCCTTGACGCGGGCTGCCGCACCGCGCCTTGCAAAGCCCTTGCAAAATACGGTATACTAGGAATGCGGCAGCTTACGTAAACCTGCATGCTCAGTTTTGCATCAATACTGCGTGTACGGCAAAAGAGTCAGGCGCAAGAAGCATGCCCGCTACATTTTTTTCAGGGGAATTGAATAATGCCGTATTCTGAACCTACCGACCTTGCTGTGGTCGCCTGCCCCGGCGGGGAATCCTTTGCAAATGAAGTGATTACCCACCTGCGCCACATGTACAAGCACCGTTTCTCGCTCAAGAACGATGTCATCGCAAAACGCTACAGTCTGGACAAAGACAAGCTGGTGCAGCAGATAAACCTGGAGAACGACCTCAGGACAAGCGACCTCTGCATCCGCGGCATGGTAGACAAGTACCGGCCGCCGGTGTTCAAGCTGAACGCCCGCTTTACGTACTTTGCCAACGGCGAATTCAAGGCCGAGCTGAACGAATGCATCCGTGGAAAGGACATCTTCATCTTCCAGGATGTAGAGAACCACGAGCCGATTTCCCTGAATGACGGAAAGAATATCATGCGGCTGAGCGTGAACGATCACGTGATGAACCTGCTGGTCACCATTGATGCGGTGCGGCAGGCGGGCGCACGGCAGATTACCCTTGTACTGCCGGTGTACCCCTACAGCCGCCAGCACAAGCGCAAGGGCCGCGAAGGACTGACGGCAGCGCTGCTGGGACATATTTTTGAAAGCATGGAAGTGCGCCGCATCATCACGCTCGACCTGCATTCCCGCGAAATCGTGAATGCATTCAGCCACACACACTGCGAAAACCTGCACGCTTCCTATCAGATTATCCGCGAACTTGCCAAGGCAGTCGACCTGACCAAAGAAGACCTGGTAGTCGTCAGCCCGGATACCGGCGCCATTGACCGCAACAAATTCTATGCCACCGGCCTGAAAAAGCCGCTCGCCATGATTTACAAGGAGCGCGACTATTCGATTGTTACGCAGGACGCAAAGAACACGAACATCAAGAGCATAAAGCTGCTGGGCGATGTAAAGGGCAAGGTTGCTTTCCTTGCCGACGACATGCTGGGCACGGGCGGCACGCTGCTTAAGGCCATGGGATTCCTGCATCAGCAGGGCGCAACCAAGGTCATTGCGGCAATCAGCCTGCCATTCTTTACCGGCAACGCCATTCAGCTTTTTGACGACGCATACAAGCAGGGGCTGTTCTACCGCATCATCGGTACCAACGCCGTCTACCACGAAGAGCTGGTCAAGCGCGAATGGTACATCAGCACGAACGTAAGCGGACTCTTTGCAAACGTCATCACGCGCCTGCATCATGAGCAGTCACTGAGTGACCTGCTGGACAACCGCACCATCATCGACAAGCTCATCAAGGCGAGCAAACCCGCTGAACAGAAGGACGCGCAGATTGCCGACCCCACCGGAAAACCGGTGAACAACTGCGACCCGCTGGCATAAACGCCCCATGAGCACCGTCCTCTGCGCGGACATCGGCACATCCTCGCTGAAAGCCGCCCTCATCACCGGCACCGGTGAAAGCGTGGCATTCAGCCGCAGGATGTTCCTGCGCCACTACACGGCACACGCCGCACTGGAGTGGCTGCCCGCGCTGCGGGATGCGGCAGCAGAACTTGCAGCACAGCAGCAGAACGGCAGCATCGACACCGTCGATGAAATCGCCGCCGGCAATACTATCGACACCGTCGATACTATCGCCGCAATCTGCATCAGCGGCAACGGGCCCACGCTCGTGGCGGAAGACGGCACCACGCTTTTGTGGAACGCCCCCGTTCCCGCCGCTGAAAGCGAGACTTCTACACAAACAGCGCTTCCGCCGGAAGCCGCACATTCCCTTTACATTCCGCGGCTCCTCGCATTCAAGCGCATGTTTCCCGCTGCATGGGATCACAGCCCCCGCATTCTGAGCGGGCCGGAGCACCTTATCTGGCAGCTGTGCGGCGGCACGCATACCAGCGCGCTCACCATACTGCCGGAAGCGCGCTATGCCGCAGCCTACTGGAGCAGCGCTGCACTTGCGGCAGCAGGAATCCCGGAGGCGGGGGCAAAGCTGGCACCGTTTGCGGCACCTGCCGCGCGTGCAGGGGAACTTTGCCGGGAAGCCGCCGGGCTGCTGCAAAGCGGCGGGCTGCAGATCCCGCAGGGAACGCCCGTCTACTGCGGTGCACCGGATTTCATCAGCGCACTCGCGGGCACCAATACGCTGCACCCCGGTGCCGTCTGCGACCGGGCAGGCTCCAGCGAAGGACTGAACCTGTGCACGGCAAATCCCGTCAGCATGGACGGCATACGCACCCTGCCCTCTCCCGTGGCGCCGTACTGGAATGCAAGTTTTCTGCTGCCGGAAAGCGGCACCCGATTCAGCGCCGTCAAGCAGAAAGCCGAGCGGCTCTGCGGCAGGCAGCTGGAATTTGCCGCGTTTGTACGCAGCTGCATGGAAAGCGGCGGCAGCGGAACCGTGTTCGCGGAAGGCTGGCGGCTCATGCAGGAGATAGCAGCGCAGATAAAGGAAGGAATGCGCGCACTCAGTGCCGCCGCGGCAGCATCCGGCACCCCCGCCCCGCACAGCGCAACGGTAACCGGCGGGCAGGCTGCAAATGATGCCTGGAATCAGATGAAAGCGGACGTCACCGGCATGGACATTGTTGTACCGGCCTGCCGGGATGCCGAGCTGCTGGGGGATGCAGTCTTTGCTTTCTGCGGCATGGGCATTTTTTCCTCCGTCAGCGAAGGGGCAGCACGGCTTTTCCGGGCAGCAAAGACATTCCGCGCGGGAAAAGCGCCCTGCGTCCACAGTCCGGCGGAAGCACCGGCAGGGAGCGGCGCATGAAAATCTACCGCATTCCCGAACAGACCCGCACCATCATCTTCGACATCGACGGCACGCTCTACACGAACAAGCTCTACGTCTTTGAGCAGGTGGATGCGCAGGTCCGGCACTTTGCGCACCTGCAGGGTATCAGCGAAAAAGAAGCACGCCGCATGGTGTCCGGCTTCCGCAAATCGTGGAGCGCTGCACACGGCGGCAAAAAGATAAGCCTGGGCAACACATTCGCGGCGCTCGGCATTCCCATAGAAACCAGCGTCATGTGGCGGGAACAGCTGCTTGCGCCGGAGCACTACCTGCACCCGGACGCACAGCTGAAGGAAACCATTCAGGTGCTCAGGCAGCAGTTCACGCTCATCTGCGTAACGAACAACCCCGTTGCAGCAGCGCGCCGCACACTCGCCGCAATCGGTGCAGACGCCCTGCTGCCGGACATCATCGGGCTGGACACCTGCGGCGCTTCAAAGCCCTCGCGCAAAGTGCTGGAACTTGCTGCCGAACGCACCGCAACCCCCTTCAGCCAGTGCCTGTCCGTGGGCGACCGCTACGACATAGACGTGGCACTCCCGCTGGAACTGGGCATGGGCGGCATCGTCGTTACCGGCGTCGAAGAAGTCTACAAGCTGCCCCAACTGCTCAACTCGTCAATTGAGGGGCGCGAAGAACTCCCCGCAAAAACTGTGTTCCCCGCACCTTGACTTTTTTTCCGCGCTGCGCTAGTATCAAGGCAGTAACATCAAAGGCGATGTGAACAGTTGTTGTTTTTCCCTCACGGGAGAAGGACTGTTCACATCGCCTTTTTTATTTCATGCGCAGTACGCGGCAGGAGGATACTATGGTAAACGTACCGGAACTTTTCGGGAGCCTTGTCTTCAACCAGAAGGTCATGCAGGAACGGCTTCCCAAGGAAACGTTCAAGGCTCTGAAGAAAACGCTTGATGACGGAGAACCGCTCCGCCTTGACGTGGCAAACCAGGTTGCACACGCCATGAAGGAATGGGCAATCGAAAAAGGCGCAACGCACTTTACCCACTGGTTCCAGCCGCTCACCGGCATCACTGCGGAAAAGCACGACAGCTTCATCACGCCGCAGGACGACGGCACCGTCATCATGACATTCAGCGGAAAGGAGCTGGTCAAGGGCGAGCCTGATGCTTCCTCCTTCCCCTCCGGCGGCCGCCGCGCAACATTCGAAGCCCGCGGCTACACCGTCTGGGACCCCACGGCATACCCCTTTGTAAAGGAGCACACGCTCTGCATCCCCACCGCATTCTGCTCATACACCGGCGAAGCGCTGGACAAAAAGACGCCGCTCCTGCGTTCCATGGAAGCCCTGAACAAGCAGGCGCTCCGCATCCTGCGCCTTTTCGGCAATAACACCGCAACGCATGTTGCTACCACAGTCGGCCCGGAGCAGGAATATTTCATCGTTGACGAAAAGCTCTACAACCAGCGCAAAGACCTGCGCATGACCGGCCGCACGCTCTTTGGCGCAAAGCCGTCCAAGGGACAGGAAATGGACGACCAGTACTTTGCAGCGCTCAAGCCGCGCATCGTGGAGTTCATGGAAGACCTGAACAACACCCTGTGGAAGTACGGCATTCTGTCCAAGACCGAGCACAACGAAGTTGCCCCGGCACAGCACGAGATGGCACCGATTTTCAGCACCACCAACCTGTCTGCCGACCAGAACCAGCTGACCATGGAAGTGATGAAGAAAGTTGCACGCCGCCACGGACTGGTCTGCCTGCTGCACGAAAAACCCTTCGCCGGGCTGAACGGCAGCGGCAAGCACAACAACTGGTCAATGTCTACCAGCGAAGGTGAAAACCTGCTGGAACCGGGCGCAACACCGGAGAAGAACGCACAGTTCCTGCTCTTCCTGACAGCTGTCATCAAGGCAGTCGATGAATACCAGGACCTGCTGCGCATTTCCGTCGCGTCCGCCGGCAACGACCACCGCCTTGGCGCAAACGAGGCACCGCCCGCAATCATTTCCATGTACCTGGGCGACGAGCTGCACGCCGTGCTTGAATCAATCAAGAACGGCACTCCCTACGACAACAAGAAGAATTCCAAGATGACCATCGGCGCGGACGTGCTTCCGCCCATCCCGAAGGATTCAACTGACCGCAACCGCACGTCACCGTTTGCCTTTACGGGCAACAAGTTCGAGTTCCGCTCAGTCGGCTCATCACTGTCCATTTCCGGCCCGAACACCACGCTTGATTCCATCGTAGCATACGTGCTCAAGCAGTTCGCAGACGAGCTGGAAGGCGCAAAGGACTTCAGCAGCGCGCTGCAGACGCTCATCAAGCGCGAAATCACCGCACACTGGCGCATCGTGTTCAACGGCAACGGCTACGACGCAAGCTGGGTGCAGGAAGCCGAAAAGCGCGGTCTGATGAACCTGCGCACCCTGCCCGACGCAATGGAGCACTACCTTGACCCGAAGAACGTAAAGCTTTTCACCGAGCTTGGCGTCTACACTGAAGTGGAAATGCAGAGCCACCACGAAATCAAGCTGGAAAAATACTGCCAGATTCTGAACATCGAAGTAGAAACCATGCTTGAAATGGTAAACAAGGACATTCTGCCTTCTGTGTTCAAGTACATCAATGCAGTGAGCAACACCGCAATCAACCTGAACGCTGTTGTTCCCACCGCAAAATGCACGGCAGAAACTGCGCTGCTGGCAAAGCTTGACGGGCTGGCAAACGAACTGGTGGAAAAGGCCGAAGTGCTTTCCCGCCGCCACCTGGAAGCAAAGGAAGCGGGGGACTACATTGCCGTTGCCCGCGCCTACGTGGACTCCGTTATCCCCGCGATGACAGAGACGCGCGCTGTAGCAGACCAGCTTGAGCCGCTTCTGGGCGAGGAATACAAACCCTTCCCGTCCTACGAAGACCTGCTGTTCCGCATCTAAGGCAAGGGAAACAGTTCCCGCAGCATAACGGGCGGGGGCGGTCATGCAGCAAAACCTGCACGTCCGTCCCCGCCCGTTTTTTTTAAGTAAACCCGCTGCATTCACGGAAATCAATTTTTGCGAGGAATATCCCCGCGCCCCGTAAAGTTAGGGGAGGGCAGATTTTTTAACGTTAAAAAATCTGCCTACTTCCGAAGCGAGGGGCTTCCCTCCCCTAAAACCCCACCCTTCACCGGCACGGTCCGGGGCTGCGCCCCTTGGAAACCCTGCTTTTTTAAATTTACTTCAAAAATTGATTTCCGTGTGAAACAATACAACACAGTTTACAAATATCGTCCTATTCTGCTATACTGAACACAACGGGAACATGATGGAAACTGCATTTTTTCTGGAAGTCAACATACTCAGCTTGCTGATTCTGCTGTGGATGCAGTTCAAGCTGCTGACCAACATGGATCAGCAGGCCGTCAATATTGTTTTCAGGGATCTGATGCAAGCACTCATCCTTGCCATCATTGCAGATTCCGCGATGGAAATCTTCAGCGGTATGCAGGGGCAGGCAGCATTTTTCTTCCATTATACAGCCTGCACCGCAACCCACATGCTTGCCGGGCTGACGGGCACGCTGTGGTTCCTGTACACCGTCTGCGAAGGTTGTGGCAGCACAAAATTCTGGCTTGTCCGCCGCCGTTACATCTTTCTGCTGCTTCCCGCCTTCGTTGACGGCCTGCTGCTGCTTAGCTCTCCATTCACCGGCATTATGTTCAGCATAGACCCGGTAACAAACACCTTTTCGTCTGAGCCGCTTTTCACGCTGCACCTTATCCTTATCTACGCCTACTACACCGTTGCCGCCATACGCAAGCAGGTGTACATCGTACTGGCATGGCGCAGGCATACGGACGGCTACAACCTGCTTATGGAGCAGGTGTTCATCATGTTTCCGCTTGTATCCGGCGTGCTGTACATTTTCTTCCCCATGCTGCCGAACATGTGGCCCATCATATCGCTGTCGCTGCTCATGGTCTTTGTGGAATCCCAGCTGCAGCAGATTTCGCTTGATGCGCTCACCAAGCTGAACAACCGCCGCGGCTTTGACACGCACATCAGAAACGCGCTGGCCCAGCGGCAGGAAGGCTGGCTCATCTTCCTTTTCATCATCGACCTTGACCTGTTCAAGAAGATAAACGATACGTACGGGCACGTAGAAGGCGATGCGGCGCTGATGCAGGCGGCGGATACCCTGCGTTCCGTGTGCGCCCGCCGCGACCACAACTGCTTTCTTGCACGCACCGGCGGCGACGAATTCATCATCGTGCTGAAGGCGACCGACCCGCGTTCCGCCGCGAACCTGCGGCAGAGAATCCACGGGGCGTTCACAAAGCTGAATAAGACAACAAAGAAACCCTATGCGCTGCAGGTGAGCATCGGCTACGAGCAGGCGGAAGACTGGATGAGCGTATCCGACCTTGTGGCCGCCGCCGACCGCAAGCTGTACGAAGAAAAGAAGCTGCACCACCAGCAGAGCGGGAGCCGCAGTACCGGCGCAACGGCCGCCAGGCTCCCGTAACAGGCAAGCCGCGGCATTTCAGGAGAGCTAGCCAAGATGAAGAAAATCGCATTGTTTTTCCCCGGCATCGGCTACACGGCCGAGCGCCCGCTGCTGTACTACGCGCGGAAGATTGCCGCTGCTGCCGGTTTTGAAACATACAGCGTGAACTACGGCGCATTTCCGGAAGGCGCAAAAGATTCCGCGGAAAAAATGCAGCAGGCCTTCGAACATGCACTGTCGCAGGCAGAAGAACAGCTGGCGGGCGCGGGCATTTCCGGCGGCGAAACCGTGCTGTGCGTGTCCAAAAGCATCGGCACCGTGGTGGCCGCGGCTTACACGGCACGCCACGGCCTGAACGCGCAGCATATTTACTATACACCCATAGAGAAGCTGTTCGATTTTCCTGTGCAGGAAGGCATTGTTTTCCACGGTTCAGGCGACCCGTGGATGCAGACGGCGCTGCTTTCCGCCCGCTGCGCTGCGGAGGGGCTGCCGCTCACCGTGATTCCGGGGGCAAACCATTCGCTGGAAACGGGTGATGCCGCCGCCGACATCGCCATCCTTGCGGACGTAATGCGCAAAACCACGGACTACGTGGGGCGCATCGGAGCGGCACTGCCCGGCAGCAGTCAGTCCGGCCGGTAGAGCAGCTCGCCTTCAAAGGACGAGCCGCTTTCCGTGGCGCCTTTCAGCAGAATCCGCCCGGCGGCATCATCAAAATGCCCCCAGACGCTCAGTTCCTGCCCCAGCACAGCCTCTTTTGAATAATTTATCCTGAAATCGGTAAACGCTTTTTCGCGGTATGCTTCCGGCAGTGCATCCTCAAGGAAGGCACCGTAGCGGGAATTGTTCGTGTGGCCGTTCGCATCAAGGTCAGACCAGCCGACCGTGCGGCCGCCAAGCCTGCGGCAGTCATCCGGCACAATGATTTTGCCCGGCTCAAGGCAGTCGTGCTCCCGCGCCGCAGCCGGAGGTGTGCGCAGTGTAAACTGCTTTGTGGGGATAATCCGCCGCGATACCGGATTCACCAGCAGCCAGGTGCTCATGCCGCTCACCAGCGGTGTTCCGTCGGCAGCGGTAATCCTATACGCGCGCCTGAGCTGCAGGGCTTCCGGCGGCTCCTCCCACGTGGTAACGGTAATATGTTCGTTTTCCCGCGGCAGCCGGTGGAAGCGGAAGGCACAGCGGGACACCAGAATTGCCAGATTGTGCTCCAGCAGGACTTCGCGGGAAAGCCCCCGCTCGCGGTAGTCCTCCACCGCTATGTCAGAAGTGATTTTCAGAAGCTCATGCAGGCTCAGCTGCCTGTCTTTTCCGCACTGGCTGAAATACACGTTCGTTTCCGCATGGAACGTGCAGCCGTCATCATCATGCCAAAGTCTGAATGTGTCCATGCCCCCAGTATAGAACATCTTGCCGAAAGTGTCAGTAAGGGCAACCACGGAAATCAATTTTTGCGAGGAATGTCCCCGCGCCCCGTGAAGTTAGGGGAGGGCAGATTTTTTAACGTTAAAAAATCTGCCTACTTCCGAAGCGAGGGGCTTCCCTCCCCTAAAACCCCACCCTTCACCGGCACGGTCAAGACAACGCCTCGGCGTTGTCGGGGCTGCGCCCCTTGGAAACCCTGCTTTTTTAAATTTACTTCAAAAATTGATTTCCTTGGTCTCCTGCTTGCGTAGTTGCACAGACCGGGCTCTTATGGTATACTGAGGGCATGAATTATTACTGCATCATGGTGAAAACCGGAGCTGAAGAGGAATTCAAAGCGGAAGCGATGGAAAAGTGTTCTTCTTATGCTCAGGGACTGCAGTTCTGGTTTTTCAAGCGCAAGATGAAGCTCGGCGGTAAGCACAAAGGGCAGGTGGTAGACACCCCGCTCTTCCCCGGCTATGTCTTCATGAGTGCACTGGACATCGACCAGCATTTTGTTGAAAGAATCAGGACGGTGAAAAATTTCTACCATTTTCTGAGCAGTAACAAGAACATCATTCCCCTGTACGGCAGGGACCTGGAATCGCTCCACAACCTCATCAACCACGGAGAGACTTCCGGATTCTCACTCGCAACATTCGATGCAAACGACCGCATTGTGGTGGTCAGCGGACTGCTGCAGGGCTTTACCGGCAACATTATCCGCGTAAACCGCCGCAAGCAGCGCGTTACGGTCCGCATGGACATGTGCGGCAGCATCAATACCATGGATTTGTGCTACGACCTTATCACCAAAATGCCCGAACGCGCGTAGCCGCAGCACGGCACCACTTTTTCTATGACTTCAGAAGAAATCAATACATTTATCAGTGCAGACAATGTCCATACGCCGGACGAATACCGCAGCTTTATTGCGGCGGTGAACCAGCAGCTCGGCATTCCGGAAACGCAGCTCTTCCGCGAAAAGGACTTTTACGAAGCACCGGCTTCTACAAAATTCCACGGGCACTTCCAGTGCGGGCTTATCCTGCATTCGCTGCTGCTCTACAAGCACCTTGCGGAACTGAACGATAAGTTGAGCTGCGGCTACCAGACAGTGGATTTGTGGCTCGCCGCGCTCTATCATGATGCCTGCAAGGTGAACCTGTACAAGACAAGCCTGCACAACGTAAAGGGGCTGGACGGCAACTGGACGCACCAGGTGTATTACCAGGTCCGCTCCGACTATGTGGGGCTGGGGCACGGCGTGGAATCCATGGCCGCGTACATGCGCGACTTCGGGAACTCCCCGCTCTACAACGAGGAAGTCCGCGATGCCATCCGCTGGCACATGGGCTTTTCCGACCTTTCGCCGATGGACAGCTACAACTACGGCGCATACCTGGAGCGGAGCAAGCTGGTGCTGCTCATCAACACGGCCGACCTGATGGCCGCAAACTGGGACAAGGTTTAACAGATGGAAGCGCTTGCCCCCGCACTGTACCTGATACCTGTTACGCTGGGAGACAGCGGCACGGACCGCATGCTGCCGCCGTACAACCGCAGCGTCATTGTGCAGCTGCGGCACTTCATCGTGGAAGACATCCGTTCCGCCCGCCGCTTCCTTAAGCTGGTAGACCGGGACATTGACATTGACGCGCTCACCTTTTACGAGCTGAACGAACACAGCGACCCCGCCGCAGCCAGACACTGCATTGCCCCGCTGCTGAAGGGCGAAGCCATGGGGCTGCTGTCAGAGGCAGGCTGCCCCGCCGTTGCCGATCCCGGTGCCACGGCCGTTGCGCAGGCACATGCAAAGGGGCTTCCCGTGGTGCCGCTGGTGGGGCCGTCATCCATCATCATGGCGGTGATGGGCAGCGGCTTTAACGGGCAGAGCTTTGCCTTCAACGGCTACCTTCCGGTAAAGGACGGCGAGCGCGCGGCAAAACTCCGCCAGCTGGAACGCCGCGCATGGAGCGAAGACCAGACGCAGCTGTTCATCGAAGCACCTTACCGTAACCTTAAAATGCTGGAAGCAGTCCTGTCTGTGTGCCGCAAGGACACGCAGCTGTGCATTGCAGCCGGCATTACCTGCAGCGAAGAAACCATACAGACGCATACGGTGGCGGAATGGCAGAAGCTCCCCGCACCGGACATCCACAAAGTTCCGGCGATTTTCCTTTTGTACAGGGGATAGCATGAAAAGTATCATTCTGATGGGAATAAAACACTGCGGAAAATCAACGCAGGGAAGGCTGCTCGGCGGAATGCTGTCGCTGCCGTTCATGGACACCGACGATGTGATTGCAGAGCAGACAGGCAAGACGCCGCGGGACATCTATCTTTCCGGCGGAGAAGCTGCATTTAAGGCGGCGGAACACACAGCATGCAGGGCTGTGGCCGAGCAAGTACGCGCCTCCGGAACGGCGGCGGTCATTGCAACCGGCGGCGGCATCTGCTGCAACCCCGATGCGCTGGACAGCCTGCGGCCGCTGGGCAGCCTGGTATTCCTGCAGGCAGATGAGCAGATTGCCGCAGACCGCATTGTCCGCGAAGTTTCCGTCAGCGCCGACGGAACGCTTTCCAACCTTCCCGCCTACATTGCCGCCGGAAACCCGCAGTCGCTTGACGACGTACGCAGGATTTTCCACGACTTCTACACCAAGCGTTCCGAACTGTACACCGCCGCCGCAGACGTAACCGTACAAATGCTGCGGCTCCCCAAGCAGGAAAACACCCGCCGCATCATGCAGGCGCTCGGTCTGTAGCAGCGCAGCCCGCCGCACAAAAAACAAGGCCGGCTTCAAAAGGCATATTCCCCTTGAAACCGGCCTGTGCACATGCACTGCATGCAGCAGTTCAACTGCAGCCGCATCCGCCGCCGCAGCCACCGTCACAGGAGCAGTCGTCATCGCAGCAGCCTCCACAGCCGCCGCCGCACCCGCCCTGCATGCCGGATTCAAGTTCTTCCGGCGTGGCATCGCGGACATCCACGATTTTTATGGCAAAGTGCAGGTTCTTTCCTGCAAGCTCATGATTTGCATCCACCGTGATGGTTTCCGGTGTTACCTTGGTAACCGTCACAATCTGCATGCCCGCCGGGCTTTCCGCCTGGAACGCCATGCCTTCCTCAATTTCAATGGATGCATCGAACTGCTCGCGGGGAACATCCGCCACCAGATCCTTATTGTACTCGCCGTATGCGTCCTTTGCAGCAAGGTCAACGGAACAGGCTTCCCCCGGCTCCCTGCCTTCCAGCTGTTCTTCAAGCTTGGGCAGCAGATAGTTCCGCCCGTGCAGGTACTGGAGCGGCTCAGAGCCTTCAGATGAATCGATTATGGTTCCATCATCATCTTTTAAGATATAATTAATAGAAACAACCTTGTCTTTTGCGATTTTCATTGAACTTCCTTACGCGTCCTGAACAACTTCCGACACTTCCGGGCAGGTTTCTTTCAGGTAGCGTTCAATTCCCATTTTAAGGGTCATTACAGCCATTGGGCATGAACCGCATGCGCCGGTCAGACGGAGGTGCACTTTGTTTTCCTCGTCAATTGAAATAAATTCCATGTCGCCGCCATCCGCATTGAGCTGCGGGCGGAAAGCTTCAAGCGTCTCTTTTACTTTTGCGATAAGCGCTTCGTCTGCCATGCCGGATACTCCCTTTGTTTGTCCACGGGAAGCGCAGCCTGCACGTCAGGGCGCCTCTCCCCGATAAATTTTCTACCATTAAAATAGCTTATTTCGGCACTTTTTGCAAGGGCACGGAAAACAGTTTTTACGGGGGGGGCCCGCCCCCCCTGTTAATTTAGGGGAGGGCAGATTTTTTAACGTTAAAAAATCTGCCTACTTCCGAAGCGAGGGGCTTCCCTCCCCTAAAACCCCTCCCTTCACCGGCACGGTCAAGACAACGCCTCGGCGTTGTCGGGGCTGCGCCCCTTGGAAACCCTGCTTTTTAAATCTGTTTTAAAAAGTCATTTTTTTGCGCATTTTTCAGTTTATCTTCACAAATTTTAATTCCAAGGAAATGCAAAAGAGGCGCGGAAGCGGGGTTCCGTGCGCAAGCGCCATTTGTAGCGCGCAGCGATACAACCGGCGATTGCGTGCGGGTTCCCGCTGGGAGCGCCTCTTTGGTATTCCCCCTGCTATGCGCCCATGGACTGGAGTTTGCGTTCCAGTTCTATGATTTTGGTGTGCAGATAGTGGTCTACGGCGAATTTTTCTATCATGCCGAGCGGCTTTCCCTCCGCGTCAACGATGGGAATGGCCTCGGTGTCGGTCTCTGAAAATTTCCTGTAAATATCCGGCAGCGAAACATCCGGCGTACAGGTGTACTCCGGCTTGTCCATGATATCCATGGCGAGCATGTTCTCTGCCATGTCGCCGATGAGCAGCGTTTCTTTCAGGTGCTCCAGCGTGATGACTCCGGTCAGGCGGCCGTCGGCACCGGAAACTGCAAAGGTCTGGTTGTGGTGCGATTCAAAACTTTCCAGAATCGTGCAGATGGTGGCCGTGTCCTTCACGATTGCCGGGGATGCCGGGTCGCAGGCCTTTTCGCTGCCCCAGGTAACGTCGGCAACCTTGGACTTCATCTTGATGTCCTCTTCCGTCACGTTCATGCCGACTTCACCGCCCTTGGTCACGCCGTATTTGACAAAAACAGGGCCGATGAGCTCCACGCAGAATGTGGTAAAGGTAACAACCAGCAGGATGTTCGAACCGACGGAATCGGGGAAGTCGTTGCCGGCCTGCACGGACAAGCCGATGGCGACTCCCGCCTGGCTCAGCAGGCAGAATTTCATGTATTTCTGTACGGTTTCCGGCGCCTTGGTAATCCACGCCCCGAACCACGAGCCGATTGCCTTGCCCGCCGTGCGCCCAATCACGTAGACAACGGCAAGGATAAGCAGCAGGGGCTTCATCACCCAGATGTCCAGCTTTGCACCGACCACGACGAAGAAAAGCACATAGATGGGGGGCGTGAACTTGTTGGTAAGCGTAAAAATCTTCTGGACGTTCCGCGGCGCAAAATTCGCAATGAAGAAGCCGATTGCCATGGAAGCAAGGATGTTGTCCAGGTTCACAAGGTCGCACAGTCCGGTGGAAAGCAGCAGCATGCCGAGCATGAACGAAAGCACCCGGCCTTCGTCGCTCATCAGGTTGCGGATGATAAGCATGACGATGGCGCCGAACGCAAGCCCCACCGCGATGGAACCGAATATGTCGCGGCCGATTTCGAGCATCTGCGCACCGAACGATGCAGTGTGCCCGCCGAGCAGCGGCGCCGCTATCGTAGAGGCAATTGCATAGAGGATGAGGGCCGCGGCGTCGTCCATGGCAACAATGCCGTAGGTCATGGTGGTGAGAGGGCCGCGCGTGCGGTATTCCTGCAGCACATTGGTCGTTGCTTCCGGCGCAGTGGAAGAGCAGATTGCCCCCAGCAGCAGGCCGATGCAGGCGGAGCGGGTAAAATCCCCGGTAAACAGGTATTCCACCGCCGTCACAAGCACGCACACAAGGAGCGCCGGCGTAAGTGCCTCAAAAATCAATATACTGACAAACTGTTTGCCGTTTTTCTTGATGACGGAGCCTTTCAGTTCCCCGCCCACAAGGAAGCCGATAAAAGAAAGCGCTATGTTCGTAACGGGGTTGAGCACCTTCACCACGTCGGGGCGCAGCAGCTGGAAGCCGGAATTCCCGATGAGTATGCCGATGATAAAGTAGCCGACAACCTGCGGGATGTGCAGCCGCTGGAAGATGTGCCCTCCCCACGTGCCGAAAAAGACCATGATGCCAAGCACAATTGCAAGCTGTGCCCCCTGCATCTGTGCAAAATGAGCCGCCTGCGGCAGCATCTGTGCGACTGGATTCATAGTTCAAGCTCCTTGCTGAAAAGTGTCCCGCCAGTATAGCAGAAAGGCAAAACAGTTTCCAGTCGGGAACCGGCCCTCTGAGCGTTCAGGCGGAATGCACGCTAAGATGCTGACGGACGGAAAGGCTCTCTTTCTTTAAGTCTGAATCAAGATAATCGTAGGATTCCGGTGCGATTTTTATCAGATGCATGGGTTGGGGAAGCTTTTTCATGGCTTCCACAGGGATTTTTTTGTGCGCCAGCAGCTGCAGGTATTCTTCGCTGAACGGCTCTACGATTGCAGCCGTGCCCGTCACCTGCAGGCTCTTCAACTGCCCGAAGCCGCCGTACGGTTCATACACGGCAAATGCCACGCGCTTGTTTTCCTTGAGCGCCTTGAATTTCAGCCCGCCCTCTGAAAAAAGATAGAAACTGCCGCCCACATAATTGTATTCAATCGGCGTACAGCGCACAAAACCGTCGCAGGCGGTGGCAAGCGCGCAGGTATTGTGCGCCTGAATAAACTGCACGATTCTGTCTTCAAGCGCCGCGTCATTCATGCGGGCGGCATCCGCATCCTTTTTTATCCAGTAACTTGCAGCTTCTTCGTAATCCATTGCTGTCTCCTCTTTTTGCTGCGCCCGGCCCTGCAAAGCAAAAAGGCAGCTGCAGAAGCAATGCCCCTGCAGCTGCCCCGTTGTTCAGCCGGAAAAATTAATTGTCAGCCTTGATTGCGTTGGCAGCAGTGCGGCCGGAAACGAAAATCTCAACGATTGCGTTGCCGCCCAGACGGTTGCCGCCGTGGATGCCGCCGGTAACTTCGCCGGCAGCGTACAGGCCCTGAATGACAGTGCCGCTCTTGTCAAGAACATGGCGGTTGATGTCCACGCGAAGGCCGCCCATCGTGTGGTGGGTAGACGGTGCAAGCACCCTCACCTTCAGCGGAACGCCTTCAAGCTTGTAAGAAGCGGTATCGTAGGAACCGTCCGCCTTTTTGTCTGCATTGCCGATGAGGGCAGTCCAGCCGGTCTTGTTTACGGCAAGGCTGCTTTCCGTACCGGTCATCAGGGCATGGTCATAGTCCTCGATTTCCTTCCGGACCACTGCGGGGTCGGCAGCAATGCCAAGCTCCTTGAAGAGGTCGCCGAGCTGCTCCACCGTGCGCGTGTACTGGCGCCAGGAAACATCGGTGTCCCAGAGCGGAGAGCCGGGCGTACCGTAGGGATACGGACCGGGGATTGCCTGAGCGTCGTTTGCAATCTCAATCACCACGCCCTTTACGCCGTTGTGCTCAATGCCGTTCACAAACTCTGCAAGCGAAAGCACATCGCGCTCGCCGGTTTCGTTCACGTAGCGTTTTCCGCTGGTGGGGTTCAGGTAGATTGCATAGTTACCGCCGCCGAATGCCAGCTGTCCGTTGTCCACCCAGGAGATGGGCATAAGCTGCGTGTATTCAAGACCGGTGGATGCAGCGCCCGCAGCTTCGCCCATCGTGATGCCGTCGCCCACGAGCGTGGAACGGTTCGTCGTCTGGGTGCGCTTTGAGATGGCGCCCTCCTGCCAGTAATCGTTTGTTTCCATAACCTTGGCGATGTTTGCGGCATAACCGCCCGTCGCAAGAACCACGCCTTTGCGGGCGCGGGCAGTCACCTGCGTGCCGTCGTACATAACGGCCTTTACACCGGCCACCCTGCCGTTTTCAACGATAAGTTCCTTTGCGTCCGTGCGCAGCATAATCCTGTTGCTTGCCGCCGTGGGGCTGGTCTGCAGCAGCGTACGGCGCGGCGGTGCAAAGTACGCACCCCACTGACCCGTCTCGTTCTTGCCGTCACCGTCATCGTCAAAGTCAGCACCGATAAACTGATTCTCGCGGTTCCACAGCGCACCGACGATGGTGGGCTGAATGTCCTCGACGAAAGTTGAGCCCTGGGACTCCAGCCACGGCTTAAGATCCTGACCGTCCACGATGAACTGGCGCACCAGTGCATAGTCGCCGTAAATCCAGCCGGTGAATTCTGCGTTGGCGCGAAGACCGCCGTAGTAAGTCTGGAAGATGTGCAGGTTCAGCGTAGAGAACAGCGTCAGCTCTGATTCCGGCACGCCCTTGTTCAGCTTGGGCTGTGCCCATGCAAGGTACTCGCGGATTTCGCCCTTCAGCTCGCGCAGGGTGGGCAGGTATTCGGCATGCACGCCGTGCTTGGAAAGCTCGTCGATGTCGCCCGCCACAAACCAGTCCTTTGCACCGGTACCGTCAAAGGGCTTCTCGCTCCAGTTCAGGATGGTCTTCAGCACAGAGATGTTGCCGTTTGCTTCCTTTACCTTGTTGTAGGTCTTGCCGTCCACCGGATACACGCCCGTCGTTGCATCGGGACGGTCCGGTTCCCAGCAGAGGTACGGCATGACGGACTGGAACTGTCCGCCGGAAACGACGGTGTTGCCGCCGATTTCAGCATTCTTCTCTATCACAAGTACGGTAAAGCCGTTCTGTGCAGACTGTGCAGCAGCAGCAATACCGGCACCGCCCGCGCCCACAACAACCACGTCATAGGTGTCTTCGATGGGAGCCTGTGCAGCGTGCACAACGGTGTTCTTCTTGAAGTCGTCCATCTTGGTGGCACCGGCTTTCTGTGCAGCGTCGTTCAGGGCGTTGCGAACCGCCACAGACGTAAAGGTTGCACCGGAAACGACGTCCACGCCGGAACCGTTTGCAGCGATTGCATCTGCGAACATGATGTCATAGGCAGGAGTACCGACGTGCGGGGTTTCGCTGGAAGTGTTCACCTTGATGTCGGTGATGGCGCTGTCGCTGAATGTAACGTCGAGCACCACCGGACCGTTCATACCCTGACCGGTGCCGGAATACGTACCGGCCTTGTACTTGACCGCTACGTTCTTGCGGGCCTTCTGCGCCGTGCCGGACGCTGAAGCTGAGCCGCCTGCATTTGCAAGCGCTTTCTCTGCAGCCTGCATAATTGCCTTTGAAGTGATGGTTGCGCCGGAAACAGCGTCAACCCTGGCAGACTGAGCCTTCACAATCCGTGCCGGGATTTCCGTGATGGCGGGGTCTGCAATGCCTTCCGTCTCTTCGTGGCCGGTCACTGACGCAGCCGTAATCTTGCCGCCGGAAACAGTCACGCTCACCGTGACGTCGCCGTTGCGGCCTTCCGCAGTCCCAGTATACGTGCCGTCTGCATACTTGGGGGATTTTGAGCAGGAACCAAGACCTGCCGCAAGGGCAGCGCCGCAGAAAAGCGGCAGCCACCGTGCAGAAAATTTCTTCATACCTAATCCTTCCTTTTGGTGCTGCGGCACGGACATGCATCCGCACACGGGCAGCAGCGCCGCTCATTCTAGCACAGGGAGGATGATATTGCAAGCTTTCCCCAAACGGCAAATTTCACTCGCTCAGTCGTACACGCGCAGACTCGAAAGCAGCTGCTCGAATTCGTCGTGGGGCAGCGGGCGGTCGTAGAGGAAGCCCTGCGCCTTGGAGCAGCCCAGCTTGCGCAGGAAGTCTGCCTGGTAGCGGGACTCCACGCCTTCTGCGACCGTTTCCATGCCCAGCTGACGGGACAGCGACACGATTGCGTGGCAGATTGCCTTGTCCGGCGAATTCTGCACGTCAGAATTCACCGCGTCGATAAGGCTCTTGTCCAGCTTGAGCGTTCCCGCCCGCAGGCTGCGGAGCAGGTTCAGCGGCGTGCTGCCCGCGCCAAAGTTATCGATGGCAGTGCTCACGCCGTGTTCCTTCATGGCGGCCACAAAGCGCGCCAGCCGTTCAGTGTGGCGGAAGTCCGCAAGATCGCACAGTTCAATCTCCAGATATTTTCCTTCCACGCCGTACTTGTCCATAATGGAAAGAACCGTCTCTTCCAGTGAATCGTCGGAAAGGTTCACCTTGGAAAAGTTCGTGGACACGCGCACCGGCTCGATGCCCGCCGCCTTCCACTGGCAGATGTCGTGGCAGACCGCCTCCAGCATGTAGAAGTCAAGGTTGCGGATGCTTCCCTCGTCTTCCAGCGCGGGAATGAATTCTGCGGGGAAAACCATGCGGTCGCGCTGCCAGCGGGAAAGCGCCTCGCAGCCGCAGAGCACGTTTGTTTCCAGCCGCACGATGGGCTGGTAGTACACAAGGAATTCCATCCGTTCCAGCGCGGCGGGGAAACTGGAGGCAAGCCCCCGGTTGCGCAGCCGTGCGTCAAGGAATTCCTGCCGGAAGTATACCACATCTTCCGCAAGCATTTTTTTTGCTTCGCTGAGCGCCACGGCTGCATTGCGCACCACATCCTGCCCGCTGACGGAGGAAGGCCGGGGCTTTTCCGCACTGGCAGGCAGCTCAAACACACCGCAGCGCGAAGAAAGATGAAGCACGGAAACCCTGCCGTTCACGTCCGCTGCAACGGAAACGTCGGCGATGAGCGCAAGGTACTGCTCCAGGCGGCTTTGCGGCAGCAGCACCAGAAAGTTGTCCGCGCAGGGGCGGCAGAACAGCGCACCCTGACCCACGGATTCGCGCAGGACGGCGCAGTATTTTTTGAGTATCGCATCGCCGTCGGCGGTGTCCGTCATGCGGTTGATGGAACGGAAATTCTTTATGTCAGAGTAGACGGCAGCATAGGGCGTTACCGGGTCAGCAGCAAGCAGGCGCGCTGATTCGTACACAAAGCCTTCCGTGTTGAGTGCGCCGGTAAGCATGTCCATGCGCTCCACGCCGGAAAGCAGCTGCTGCAGGCGGCAGGTAGAACACAGGTTCACGACCAGCTCCATCAGCACATCCAGATCTGCACGGTCATCGTCAGTCCACACGGCGCCCTTTTTTGCACGGACAGTAAGCGTTGCCATGCCGCCCTCGCCGCAGGTAAAGGTCCTGCCATACGGCTCCGGCTCAAGCTCAAAGCCGCTCTGGTAGCAGGTGCGCTGAATGTTGATGCCCTGCGGCGCGTACACCGACGGCGGGAAGCAGAGCACCACATCCAGCTGCCCCACCGCCTTGTCCACGGCAACCGGCGGCAGATGCTTTTCCAGCGCATCAAGCAGTGCCTCCAGTGACGGGGCATCCTGCCTGACGGCGTTATAAAAATTCCTCAAATCCTTGCAGCAGAACGGCTCTCCCATGCGCTGCCTCCTTAGCTTCAGTTTATTCCAGCGAGGAAGTTCCGGTACAGAGCCAGTTTCAAAAGTCTGTTACTTTTGAAACTGGCTTTCAAAAACCGCTGGCATATATGCCGTTTCATTGCGGTTTTTGAGGTAAATTTGGAAGGAGTTTCAAAACTCGTCCGACTTTTGAAACTCCCTCTACAAAACAAAGCTGCCCGGAACGTGACATCCCCGGACAGATGAACAGCGGAACTGCTTCCAGTATAAAAGAATTCCGAAGAAAGGGCTAGCCGTCATTCCGCCATCCCGTCGATGCATTGCACACCAGTGGCGGGAACGCCGTCGTGCCATCGTTCGCCCTTGGCCACCGCCACCCACTGCGCCTTTGTGCCGCCGTAACTGATTTTTGAAAGAGATACGCAGCACTCATCAGAATCCAAAGCGCCGAACAGGTACGAGCCTATTTTCTTCACGCTTGCCGGAAAGGATATGGAGGTGAGCAAGTTACACCAATAGAATGCGTTATCGCCTATTTCCTCAACACCCTCGGGAATCTCGACAGAGGTAAGCGGACAGCGGGCGAATGCAAACGAAGCAATTTTTCTGACGCCTGGGGGAAGTTCAAGCGATTTGAGTCCTGTACAACTGAACGCGCTGAAACCGATTTCTGTAACACTGTCAGGAATGACCACAGATGCAAGCTTACTCCGGTGGAATACACGCTCACCGATTTTAGTCACACCGTCTGGAATTACGACAGATGTGTCCGTGGCGTTATAACTGATCAGCACGCCGTTTTCTATGTCGAATACCGGCAGTTCAAGCACACCGTCAGCACATTCCAATGCGATACCAAAAACGCCGTGATGCCAGTCCCTGTTTTTTTTGACGGCGTTCCACTGCACCATAGTGCCACCATAACTGATTTCGGAAAGAGACCCGCAGCCCGCAAACGCGCGCCAGCCGATTTCCTTTACGCTTACGGGAATCGTTACGGATGAAAGATTCGGGCAACCGGCGAACATATCCCTGTTGATTCTCGTCACGCCATCTGGTATGACAGCCTCGTTCGCCCCGTCCTTGCATTTTACCATAACGCCGGGCCCGCTTTTGTCCTCTTTCTCGATGTACTCGCGGAGACCGCCATCCCTCTTGGGATGGGAATGCCTGAGCTGGCGGCCTGCCTTTTCTTCTATGTCTGGCATGTTCTTCCTCCTCACAATTCCGCTGCGCCGTCATCGACAAGGTCGCCGTCAAGATCACCACCTCTCTCGATCCTCACGTCCCCGACATCGGTTTCCCCGAAGTACATCTCCTCTCCCGGAGGGATGACTTCCCCGCAATCGATGAGCCGCAGCGCGACGGACAGAATCTTTTCCTGGCAGTCCTTCACGTAGTCCTTCTTGACTTCGCCGAGCGCCTGTATGTCCTTTGCGAGTTCCCTGGCAGCGCGCTCCGACATGTTGTTGAGCACCTTCTCCCTGACGGCCTCCGTATTCCTGGGCATGAGGGCGATGGTCAGACACTGGCAGTCAACTTCCCGCAGGATTTTCTGGATACCCCGGTCATCGATTCCCGAAAGCCCGCTGAATCGGAACGTTCCGCCTGCGGGTATGTCGCCGACCGCCTCTTCCAGCACGATGCCGACATCCTCCATGTCGCAGGGAATCTCCTGCCCCTGGATTCCGCCGGCACGCTGGAGAAGTCCATATTTTTTCTCGGCGGAATCTCCGTCATCGTTTACCATCATCGCAGCTGTCTCTTCTTCGGTACCGGAATCGGCAGGGATGTCATCCTCACGCGTCTTGTCCAGATGTTCCAGATACTCATTGCAAAGTTCCGGCCCCATCATCGCGGCGAGCAGGTTGCGGGTGAATAACCAGGGGTTGCCGCCCCGCTGGATGGCAAGGATGCCCTCCGCCCCTATCATAAGAGGAAGCACGGCGGGGTCGTCCTCGGCGATCGAAGCGATGTAGTACTTTGCGAAGGCCCCAAGATGTTCCTGGTCTATACCGTCAATCATCATCACTGTCAGCTGCCTGAAAAGGAATTTCTCCGTGTCGCCGCAGCATGCCGGACAGAAGTCATCGTCGTCCACACCTTCTTCGAGCGCGAGGATTCCTTCATTGCGGGCTTTCCGGCACAGGTCAAGCACAAAATCAGCGACGGCAAAAAGATGGTCTTTGCAGCCCTGAACTCCGAACGCAGCCTTGGGCAGTTTGTCAAAAAGATTCATATCGCATCCTCCTTATTGTACGTCCTTATAAGCTCCTCCCTTTCGGAATGAGCGTAGATGTGTCCTGAGCTTGCAAGCTCGTGTGCGGCCGACAGGATTTTCGCCTGTTCTCGTTTCACCAAGTATGAATTTACCCCGCTGTACCTGCTGGTCTCGCGCATAGTTTTATGCAAGCGTTGATGCAGGTTCCTGGCAGCCCTGCACGGCATATTCAAGAGCACCCTTTCGCGGACGCCCCGCGCGCTTTCGGGCAGAAGGGCGTATTTGACCGCGGTTTGGAATCCAAAGTCGAGCTCGGGAGTGTCAAGGGAAAGCCGTGCAAGAAGGATCTGCATCTCCCGGTCGCTGAGCTTGCCGAGCTCCGCAAAGCCGGGGACCGTCTCCTCACCCTCGCATTCATCGGATTCGGTTTCGGAAAGAAATCGTGCGGTCTGCAGGCGGCGGGCTTTCTCAAGCCGGGCACGGCGTTCCTGCCTCAGCCCTTCCAGCTTGGGGAATCTTTCCCGGATGCGCCTCTGGCAGTTATCGCTGTAGCCGTAAGTGCCGAAATCCTTCAAGTATTCCTCGCAGAACGGATGCCCCATCATAGCTCCCAGATGACAGGCCATGTGCGAATAACATTCATGGCCGTAGCCTTCGAATTTGTCCAGGATTGGGATGGAGCAGATGGTCTCCGCCCCCATCATGAGGGGGAAGGTAAGCTTCCCGGCCGCCTCAAGCGCGAAGAGGTAGTAGCAGGCAACGTCATCCAGCCTTTCCTTGTTCTCGCCGTATATGAGCTGCCTGATGAGCAGGGAGAAGAACTCCCGCTCCGGTTCGGTGAAGATGTCCTCTTCTTCGGCAAGGCGCAGCATGTCCCCGTCCAGGAATTCCTCAAGCGGCAGGGGGCAGAAAAACCTGCGGCTTTCATACCGCCCGTCTTTGGCGGTCACGATTCCCGGACGGCGGGACTCATCGCACAAGTAAAGCAGAAAATCTGCCAGCGCAAAAATATGTTCCTTGTCCCCCTGTCCGCTGGCGCTGACGGTCTTGAGCCGCCTCTTGAACAGCATCATAGAACCCTCCCTCAATCAATCACCCAGCCTGCCGCAATCATTTCTTCCACGTTCGCGAAAGTCGCGATAACTTCATCGGAGGAAACGGGGAAGCACAGCTCCATGCTTTTTTCCTCGTCCACCGCGTAGATGTACACCTTGCCGTCGAGTGATGCCCCGAATATGCCGAAGCCGCCGTCCCAGCTTTTGAGCGCAGCTCCACTCCCTGCGTTCCTGCGCGTCAAATCCTTGAGTTCCTTGCTCCATCCACTCATAGTATCTCCTCCTGTGTCAGTACAGTTCAAGTACACCGCCGGTACAACAGTAGTCATATAAACGGCCGCCGCCAAAATGATCAGTAAATTTGCAAAAAAAATGCACTTTTTTACAAATTATATCTATAACTGTGTATAGCATACACGCTGGCGGCGGCAAACCGGCATCCCCCTCAGGGACTGCGGCGAAAGTGCCCCGTCAGGGCGTGCCGTTACCGGCAGGCTGCACACATTCAAGCACCAGTTCCGGGACGTTCTCAAATACGCGTTCGTCCCACGAACCGCCCTTCCGCACGGCATCCCATTGCTCCTGCGTGCCGTGGTACACAATCCGCTCAAGGGAGCGGCACAGCAGGAAGGCCTTTTCTCCGATTTCTTCAAGGCTTGCAGGCAGCTCCACGCGGCTAAGCCGCAGGCAGCCCCAGAACGCCCCGCGTCCGATGCGCCGTACACCCTCGGGGATTATGACCGTGCGGGGAAAGATATGGCAGCGCCGGAATGCATGTTCCCCGATTGCCGTTACGCCGTCTGGAATCTGCAGATCCGCAGCTGCTCCAAGGTATGAGACAAGAACTCCGTCCTCAATGACAAAGTGCGGAAGAGCCACAGTACTGTCGGTGCAGGACACGCAGTCCGCAGGGATTCCCTTGTGCCAGTCCCCGCCCTTAGTGACGGCTGCCCACTCCGCCGCCGTGCCTTCGAAGCGGATTTCCGACAGGGACACACAGCCGAGGAAAGCGTTCCCGCCAATCCGTTTGACGCTCCGGGGAATGGACACCGACACCAGCGACTTGCACCATGCAAAGGCGCGGATGCCGATTATCCTGACGCTGCCGGGAATGTGCATGGATTTGAAAGGCATGCAGATGAACGCGTAATCGTCTATCTTCCTTACGCATTTGGGAATGATGACGTTTTCCCCATCGCCCGTATCCTCAGCGCCCGGATTCCTTTGCAGTGTGCCGCCCCTGGATATGAAAAAATAATAGCCGTTCCGTACCATAACCTGTTACCTCCTTTTTGGTGAACAATGGTTATATAAACGGGGAGCAGCGATGTGATTAGAAAAACGGAAGAAATAACAGAATTTTATCCATCAAACGTGCCCGCGGCACAAAGCGGGGGAAAGCTTGACGAGTACCAGACAGTGTATTACTCTGTATGCAGGAGGTATGTATATGGCAACACTGAGTATACGCATGGACGACTCTACAAAAACGGCTTTTGAGGGCTTCTGCGAATCCATAGGGCTTACGGTCTCGGCAGCAGTAAACATGTTCGCAAAGATTGCCGTGCGGGAAAACCGCATTCCCTTTGACATCAGCGGAGACCCCTTCTGGAGCGAGGAGAACCAGGCCCGGCTCAGGAAGTCTATCAAGCAGATAGAGGAAGGAAAATGCGCCGTGCACGATTTGATTGAGGTCGACTGATGAGAAAAAACTGGTCTGAACTTGCCTGGGAAGATTACCTTGGCTTGCAGTCGGACAAGCGGCTGCTCAAAAAAGCCAACGAGCTCCTGAAGGACATAGAGCGCAACGGTTACAGCGGGCTGGGCAAACCGGAACCGCTCAAGGCTGACCTGAGCGGCTACTGGAGCCGCAGGATTGACGACTACAACAGAATTGTATATAAAATCGAAGACGATACCATATATATTGCCCAGTGCGGGAGCCACTATCACAAGTAGTAAGGGGCTTCCCTGACGGGAAGCCTACGACTTTGTGCGTGGCACAAAGTCGCGGAAGCTTGTCTGCGAAGGGGGACAAGGTCACCTCTGCCCCCGCCACTCGTCGCCCTACTGCTCGAACATCAAAAAGTACGCAATGCCCGTACCGTCGCCGTTCTGGGAGCCGAAGTGGATGGCGAGCGCGCCGTCGCTGGCGAAGACGTCGCCCTCCAGAAGCTTGGCGCCGCCGTCCTCGCGGATGCGGATTTTACCGGCGAGCATCGTAGAATATTCTTTGCCGCCGGACGTAGCAGTGAACGCGTCCCTGGGCGAAAAGCTTGCGTCCGCGTAGATTTCGTCGCCGCTTTCCGTGGTGAACGTGACGAGCGTTTCGTCCTGCACGACCATGCTGTCGATTCTGCGCAGCCTGCGGCCAAGCAGGTCGGCGTATTCGTCGCTGTCCGCCTTTTCCGGGCGCAGCCTGCCGAAGGGCGTGATTTTGTCCAGGTCAGCGGCCTTGTACGCAATCTGGCTCCGGCGCACGCCGTTGCAGTACCACGTGCCGTTGAGCGAGAACTCGCTGCTGCCCTCGTCAAAGGTGCCGAGGTCAAGGCTTGATAGCGTGCCGACGGTGCCCGCCGTGACCACCTCCGTAACCGTCTGGAGCGTGTTCACGTCCAGAAAGTCCACCTTGATTGCGTCCGTGCCGCTTGCGGTGAGCACCACGCGCATATCGGCGGCAACCGCTTTGCCCACCACCGCGCTTGCGGTCTCCTCCGCCCAGTCGGACTGCTGGAAGGCGATTTCCGCCATCACGTCGTCCATTTTGGTGCGGTCCACCACCTTCAGGTCGGGGCGGGCGGAAAGCACCTGCACAATTCGTGCCGTAAGCGATTCAAGCGCGGCGTTGGAATCCCCGCGCAGGGAACTGATTTCGGCAACGTGCCTTTTGGTGAATGCCTCGTGCTCCACCACGGCAAGGTCAGTGACGGCAACGGACGCACTGCGCGGCGCTGCGGAAGCCGTGCCGCCCCCGGACGCAGACGCACCCTTGTCCTTGCCCTTACAGGAAACAAATGCCAGTGCGAGCATACCGCACGAGAGCACGGCGCACGCATGCAGCGCACCCTTACAAATACCGTTCTTCTTCATTCCGGACACTCCTATTCCGTGCGGTAGAACTCGCCGCGCACCTGCTTTGCGTTCTGGGCGGAAGACACCGGCACGCTCATCTTGAAGCTCTTTTCGTTCTTGGCCGGGTCAATCATGCTCTTCCAGCTCAGGCGCGTGATGTGCGCAACGTTTCCGGTCAGGCGGTTCACCGTGAGCACAAAGACCTTCTCCTGCGCGTTGTAGCGCCAGCGCCCCTGCCCCTTGGACTTGGTGCTCTTTCCGCGGCGGTCGATGCTTTCGATTTCCACCTTCACGTTCGTGTCGTCGATGAACTCCAGCGTGTAGATGTCCGTGATGCCGTTCTGGAACAGCTCGCACTCCCAGACGCCGCTGAACATGCTTTCGTTCACGCGCTTGATTTTGCCCACGCCGCTGCATGCGTCCAGCAGGGGCTTTGCCAGCCCCCTGACGACGGAATTGAACTCCGACCACTTCCTGATTTCCTTGTGCGAGGAAGCGATGGTGCCGGATGTCTCCACGTCAATCATCTGCACCACAATCTGAATCAGCTTGTTCTGCGTTACCACGTCGCGGGTTTCTTTTGTGGTGGTGGTCTTCTTTGCGCTGTCGCCGAAAATCATGCCGGCAAGTCCGCCGGAACTCTGCGTAACGGTGGTGTACTCCTTGGTCACGGTTTCCGGGTCGTCGGCAATCTCCTTGACGTGCCCCACGATGATGTAGTCCACGTTGAGCATCTTGCCGAGCGTCTTCACGTTGTCGGACGACATGTAGTCCGAAGTCTGCGAGCGGGCGATTTCCGCAAGCGCGGCGTTGGTGTTCTTGCGATCCACCACCGTGAGCGAGGCGGAGTTTGACATTTCCGCGCGGAAGGTATCCGAGAGGATGGGCATGCGGTCCGCGTACTGCGCGTCCTCCGTGTCAAAGTCCAGAATCGCAGCCGTCTGTGCGGAAGCAAGTGACATGCCTGCTACTGCGAGAGCGGCAAAAAGGATTTTCCTAAAGTTCATAGTTTCCTCCGTTAAAGAATAGACCTGTTCTGAAACTGAAGTTTCCGAACAGGTTTAATATGTAATGTTTGAAGGGCAGGATTACTCTTCAACCGTAAAGAATGCAAAGTAATGATGCCCAGTACCGTCGTCGTTGTCCGACTTGAAGTCGATGACGAACTCGTCGCCGTATTTGCATGGATGTCCATTGGAATTATAGTAGTAGCTGCGGTACATGTTACCGGAAAGGCTGAGCGACTGAGTCCGGATGCGGACAGTGCCGATTCGGAATGTTGCCATCCTCACTTCATAGAATTCTTCAAAACTGAAATTATGTGCATTGAAATCTATACCAAACTGATGACCCGAATACTTGTCGCCGTAAATGGAAATATACTTAGCAGAATATTCGCCTGCACCAACGGTATTTTGCGGCAAAAGCGTTGTAGACAGGTACGGTATCTTGACATCGGTGCTTTCCTCTGTCATTTTGAGTGAGCCGCTTTCTTCCTCCCCGTCTAAAAAACGTATCCAGCAGCTTTTGGACTCTGTGTCCAGCTCAATTTCCTCTATACCGGACAGAGCCTGGGATACTGCATCATTGAGCGCGGCAGGCTTTGGGGCAAAAGGAGAACGCGAAAACGGCGTAACATAGGTGAGCGACTCGCGTGTGTATTCAACGGCAGACTGCATGATGTCATCAAACTTTATCCGTTTTGGGATTTTGTCGCTGACGGTAAACAGAGACACGACATCTTCGCTTGATTCAGTTGTTGTCTTCTGCATTGTGTTTATATTCAATATTTCCATAGCAACATTTGTATTTACATTGTTACCGATAGATATGCCTGCCAGCGTAAAGGTTACGGCGCCTTCTGCATTGAGTACCCGCCCTACCTCTGCCGTCTTTTTTTCATCAGACCAATCGCTCAGCTGGAATTTGTGCTCCTTCATCACCAGTTCCATGTTGGAACGGTCCACAAACACAACACCGTACTCGCCGAGCTTCTTTTTGTAATACATAATATCGTTCATGTATTCTGCTTCGATTTCAGAAGCTTTCACCGTCCCCAGCTTATTTAACCCGTTATTTAAGTCATCAATCCTTTTCTGGATTCCAGCAATTTCCTTTTTAATTTGCTTCTCCTCGGAGTTACCAGTAAAAAAACTGCTCATCTTTTTTTCAAGATAAGTCAAGCGGTTTTGAAGTTCCTGTCTTTCTTGCAGACTGTCTTTCCGGCGTTTCTCAATGCTTGCATTATGTTCCGCAGCGGCATCTGCAATAGTCTTCTTTTCTGCATTTGTCAGCTCCGTACCGTCATTTGTGCATAGCATGACGATTTTTCTGCTTGATGCAGTGTCAGCAGCGACTATAGGAACCAGCAAATCGTATGCGTCCTTATATTCCTTGTCCCATATCTTTTTTAGCTTTTTTACATTTTTTCTGCCACTCGCATCATTGCTCTTACGCTCAATATTATCAAAAACATCTTCAATAGCATCGCAAGACGTAAACAGCCCCGTGAATGATACGGCCATCAGAACCATTGCAATCAGTTTCAAACCTTTCTTCATATTTATTCTCCATTTTTTCCGCCGTCATCCTGCGATGCGGCAGTTGTTTCCTTTTATGCTGCGGGCTTTCCTGCGGCCCGCTGTGCGTCAGCCCTTCTTAATATAGGCGACCGGGTTTGCCCGTGCCTTCTGCCGGTACTTGTCGGGGATGCGCAGTCCGCCGAACTGCTTTGTAAGCTCCGAGTTTTCCGTGCCGTCAAAGGCCAGCCTGTCGCTTTCCTCCGGCACCAGAATCCACCGCTCTACGCTGAACACGCTGCGGATGATGCCGTTCACCACGGCGAACACATAATAGTTCTCCTTTTGGTATATGTGCTGCCCGCCCGCTTCCCTGTGCAAAGCACAAAGTCGCGGGAGGCGGACTGCGATGGGGCAAGCCTGCCCCCGCGGCCCCACGCCGTCTACTGCTTGCGGACGAGGACCTCCTTGGCGGGTACGCCCTCGTTCCAGCCGTCGCCCTTCTTGACGGCGGCCCACTGTTCCTTGGTACCGGCGTAGTGGATTTCTGCCAGTGCCGTACATCCTGCGAACGCGCGCTTGCCGATTTCCGTCACGCTCGCGGGTATGGTAATGGAGCTGAGGGCCGTGCATCCCTTGAACGCCATCATGCTGATTTTCGTCACACCTCCGAGGATGGTCACGGAGCGAAGCGAATTCTTGTCCTTGTAAGCACCGGGCTTGATTGTCGTAGTGTCGTCCGGGATGACCAGTTCCGCCTCATCAGACGGGACGCAGCCAAAGTGTACATTCTTTGCGGGAGCACCCTTTTTCCAGTTTTTGCCCTTCTCAACGTCATCCCACTGCTCCTTTGTACCAGCGTAGTGGATTTCCGCAAGGGCGGTGCAGCCTTCGAACGCCTCTTCGCCTATCTCCGTCACGCTGGCGGGAATGGTTACAGACGCGAGCGACTTACAGTAGGCGAACGCACTCCCACCGATTTCCGTCAAGCCCTCAGAGATGGTGATGGATGCGAGCGACTTGCAGTACTCGAACGCACGCTCGCCGATTTCCGTCACGCTGTCAGGTATGCTGATGGATGCGAGCGACGTGCAGCCATCGAACGCATGCTCACCGATTTCCGTCAAGCCATCGGGGATGGTGACTGACGTGAGCGACGTGCAGTCGGAGAACGCCCTCCCGCAGATTTTCGTCACGCCCTCGGGGATGGTGATGGATGCGAGCGACGTGCAGCCGGAGAACGCCCTCCCGCAGATTTTCGTCACGCCCTCGGGGATGCTGACGGAGACGAGCGATGTGCGGCCAGAGAACATAGAACTACCGATTTCCGTAACGCCCTTTGGAATGGAAATTTCCGTAGCGTCCTTTGAAATCGGCTGTGCGTTCCCGTCCGAGCAGCGGACTGTGACATTCTCAGGAACACTCTTGAACCCGTTCAGCATGAAACACCACTGCGCCCTTGAGCCTGCATAAACGATTTCTGCGAGCGACGTGCAGCCGGAAAACGCATTATAGTAGATTTCCTTCACGCTAACAGGAATGGTAACGGACGCGAGCGCCGTACAGTTCTCGAACGACTCAAAGCCGATTTCATTCACGCCCTCGGGGAAGGTGACAGAGGCGAGCGACGTACAGCCGGAGAACGTCGACTGGTCGATTTTCGTCACGCTACTGGGAATGCTGACGGAGGCAAGCGACGTGCAGCCGGAGAACGCAACCGAGCCGATGTACGTCACGCTGCCGGGGATGGTCACGGAGACGAGCGACGTACAGCCGCAGAACGCATAGCTGTCTATTTTCGTCACGCTGCCGGGGATGCTGACGGAGGCGAGCGCCGTGCAGCCGGAGAACGCCATCACGCCAAATTCCGTCAAGCCCTCGGAGATGCTGACGGATGCGAGTGACGTGCAGTCGGAGAACGCCTCCCTGCCGATTTTCGTCACTCCTTCGGGGATGGTGATGGAAGCGAGCGCTGTGCAGCCCTTGAACGCATTATCACCAATTTTCGTCACGCTGTCGGGGATGCTGACGGAGGCGAGCGACGTGCAGCCCTTGAACGCACTACCGCCGATTTCCGTCACGCTGGCGGGAATGCTGATAGAGGCGAGCGACGTACAGCCGTAGAACGCAGAACTGTCGATTTTCGTCACGCCCTCGGGGAAGACGACCTCGGACATACCCTTTGAGAATCCCTCTCCGTCCGAGCAGTGGACGGCTATATCTTCAGGTAAATATCTGAAATGATTCAGTATGAACCACTGCGCCTGTGTGCCGCCATAGCGGACTTCCTTTACCGCCGTGCAGCCCTCGAATGTATTATAGTAGATTTTCTTCACGCTGGCAGGAATGGTAACGGACGCGAGCGATGTGCAGCCCTTGAACATCTCATAGCCGATTTCCGTAACGCCCTCAGGGATGATGACGGAGGCGAGCGACGTACAGCCGGAGAACGCAGCCTCGCCGATTTCCGTAACGCCCTCGGGGATGTTGACGGATGCAAGCGACGTGCAGCCCTTGAACGCACTACCGCCGATTTCCGTAACGCCCTCGGGGATGCTGACGGAAGCAAGCGACGTACAGCCATCGAACGCCTGGCCGCCGATTTTCGTCACGCTATCGGGAATGTTGACGGAGGCGAGTGACGTACAGCCGGAGAACGCTCTACCGCAGATTTTCGTCACGCCCTCGGGGATGCTGACGGATGCGAGCGACTTGCAGTCATAGAACGCCTGCTCTCCGATTTCCGTCACGCCCTCGGGGATGCTGACTGACGTGAGCGACGTGCAGCTCTTGAACGTATATATGTCGATTTTCGTCACGCCCTCGGGGATGCTTACGGACGTGAGCGACGTGCAGCCGTAGAACGCCTCATCGCCGATTTCCGTCACGCCCTCGGGGATGCTTACGGACGTGAGCGACGTGCAGTCCTTGAACGCCTGGCTGCCGATTTCCGTCACGCTGCTCGGGATGCTGACGGATGCAAGCGACGTGCAACCCTTGAACGCCCACATGTCGATTTTCGTCACGCCATCGGGGATGACATACTCTGTCATATCCTTCGTAATTGCCTTTGTATCTCCGTCCGAGCAGTGGACGGCGACATCTGCGGGAACATACTTGTAGTCTTTCAGCATGAACCACTGCGCCTGTGTGCCGCCGTAGCGGATTTCTTTGAGCGCAGTGCAGTCACGGAACGCATACCCGTTGATTTCCGTCACGCCCTCGGGGATGATGACGGAGGCGAGCGACGTGCAACCCTTGAACGCCCAGTAGCCGATTTCCGTCACACTGGCGGGGATGGTCACGGAGGCGAGCGACGTGCAACCGGAGAACGCCTCATCGCCGATTTTTGTCACACCTTCGGGGATGACCGGCTCGGAGTCGCCGCGGTACCATGCTTTCAGAACGCCGTCCTCAATGCGGTACGCGGGCAGTTCCACTGTGCCGTCGGAACAGCGCAGTTCCTGCGCAGAGGTATTCCTATGCCAGTCGTCTTCCTTCTCCACAGCTTCCCACTGCGCCTTTGTCCCTGCGTAGCGGATTTCCTTGAGCGCCGTGCAGCCTGAGAACGTACCACTGCCGATTTCCGTCACGCTCGCAGGAATGACGACCGAGACGGACGAGTTGTCGTTTCCGAATATCTCGCTTTCGAGCTTTGTCACGCCTTCAGGAATAGTGAGTTCCGTCGCGGCATTCGCACCTGCCTGTGTGTCCCCGTCCGAGCAGTGGACGATGACATTCTCAGAAAGGCCGCTGAATGCATTCAGCATGAACCACTGCGCCTGCGTGCCGCCGTAGCGGATTTCCCTAAGCGCGGTGCAGCCCTCGAACGCGCCGCCGCGTATCTCCGTCACAGCTTTGGGGATGCTGAGCTTCACGAGCGACGTGCAGCCGTTGAACGCATAGCCGCCTATCGTCTTCACACCTTTCGGAATCGTGATCTCGGCTGCGGTTCCCTTGTAGCAGTCCAGGTTGCCGCCATCGACGGCAAAACCGTCCGTGTCAAAGCATTCGTCCAAGTCAAAGGTATACAGGAACAGCCCGTCCTCGGCGTCGCTCTCCTCTCCAGCCTGGCTCATCATGACGACGGACCTGAGCGCGTCCATCGTCCGCCCGTACGGCTCGTCAGGGTCGGAGGCCTCGTTCGGGCGGGTCTCCTCAAAGTCAATCTGCTTTATGCTTATCTGCTTTCCCTTTATGATGTACGGGACGACGTATTCAGCCCAAAGCCGCCGCTTCTCGGAGGCAATGTACTCTTCCTGCTCGTCGTCATTATATAGCTCAGAATTCGGAAGCTCGCCGTACACGCAGTTGAACTGGTATCCGCCCTCCTGTACCGCGAGCCAGTCGCCGAACGAGACGATGTAGTCACCGTACTTGCCGTTCTCGTCCGGCTCCGCGCCCGCCGTCACATAAAACTCCGCGTTTACACCGTAGGCAGAGATGTCAAAATCTTCTTTGTTTTCCATAAAATAAATCTCCTTCCTATTAAACTGCGCTTAAAGCCCGCATAGCTGATATATTGAATTCAAGCCTTCTACCTTGAAAGCAGTTCCTTCAAGATTTGTTTTTCTTCATCCATAAACGCCTGCCGCCCGTAATCCTCAAGCGGCGTTCCGTTCAAGCCCTGTTTTGCAAAAGAGCTTGCGGCGACGATTCTGAGCGTTCTGCCGTCGTTGCGCCGCAGCTCAAAACGCCCGACACAGCAGTTGCCTGCGCTCAGCGTGCCGTCTGTCTTTTCCACCTTGAAGGATTTTTCCTCAGGCTTGCTTACGGCAAAGTCAGCGGTGCCGGACTCTTGCAGCAGCTTGCCCAGCTTGCCGTTCAGGATGATGACGAGCTTGCGTTCGTACAGGAACAGCACGTCAACTATGCGGCTGACGTACTGCCTGAGGTAGCCGTCAATCTGCCGGGGGGCAAAGTCAGGCGAGTTGAGCGGGATGAACTCAAGGCCGAGCCAGCCCTGCTTCGCAAGCATGCCGTCGTCCTTTGTTACGCCGGCCGCACTTGCAAAGAAGCTCAGCAGCTTGTTGTCATAGGCAGAAGACGGCATCTGTTTGCCCGCATACCGCTGCTTTACCCTGCCGTCATCGGCATAGCGCTCATGGGCAAAATTCTGCCAGTAGCTCCAGTAGTCCTGCCATGTGCTGCAGAACGGCTCATGCAGAAGCTCTTTAGCGCCGCCTTCTCCGTCTGCGTGCGGGTTGAGCGCGAGCAGGACGACGGGGCTGTCAAGCCTCCCGCCGAAGAACTGGGGCGGCATGTCGCGCCTGATTCCTTCTATATAGTTGTCCAGCCTGTCGGCAGTGGGAAACGCGCCGCCCTTTCTGCTGCCCTGCCACTCGTCGTACAGGGCTTTTACATACGCCTCAAAGTCGCCGTCCGTCTGGATCGGCTTTGCAAGTAGTTCGTCAAACGTCATGGAATCTCCTTTTTATATTTGCGCTTAGCGTCCGCCGACGTGTATGTTCTTCCCGGGGAATGCCCCGAAGGTAGAAGTTATATAAAGTGACTGTGCCGAAATGCTCAGTCTTTTGCGGAAACTTTTCAAAAAAATGCACCGGTTCAGCCCGGAGGGCGCGGGGATGCCGGGACGGGCGTGGGGGTAGAGGGCACTGGTGGGGATGCCGAAGTATGCCGCCGCGAGTTTCTGCCTCGCAGAAACTCGTTGACGTTCCGCAGGAACGCCGGAGCGTATATATAGAAGAAAATATGCGTGTAAGTGAAAGTGTTTATGCGGCCGCTACGGGCGTGGGAATGCCGGGACGGGCGTGAGACACCAGGGTGTGCATGGGGTTGCCGCCGCCCGCGCGGACACAGTGGTGGCAAGCAGCAAGCAGCAAGCAGCAAGCAATTATGAGGAAAACGACCTGCCTGTCAAGTAGTTTTACGCAGTTTTGTGCCATGTTCTTCCCGCAAGCCCCGCCAAAATCCAGCCTGTAAGCCGGAAAACCGCAGGGCACGAATTTAATTATACTAGAAAAACAAAGTATTTCTATAGAGTTTACGCACAAAACGGCATTTTTGGAAAAAATCATCCTTCCAAGGATAGCCGCACCATCCTTCCAAGGATAGACACCCCTTCCTTCCAAGGATGGACACCCCTTCCTTCTAAGGATGGTCACCCCTTCCTTCTAAGGATGGACACCCCTTCCTTCTAAGGATGGTCACCCCTTCCTTCTAAGGATGGTCACCCCTTCCTTGGAAACGATTTTCTGCGCAACTCGCGCACGGCGTGCAATTCCGGCAGGTCAAGGGGCGACAGCTCCTTGACCACATCCCTGCGGGATGCCAACGATTTTCTGCGTGGCAGAGCCCCGTGGGAACAGAGGATATTAGCACAGTAAAACGGAGACCGTTAGTGCAGTAAAACGGAGGCTGTCAGCGCAGTAAAATGAAGGCTGTTAGCGCAGTAAAATGAAGGCGGTTAGCGCAGTAAAATGGAGGCGGTGTCCCTGCGGAACAAAAAAAATCAAGTTTTTTTCCAAAAATCTGCGAAAAATGAAATTTCGCGGGTATCTATAGGGTATGGGATATAACACACAACGAATCAAACCTTTCGAAGAATTAACCTTCCACGACGACTTTATGTTCGGCGTGATCATGCAGGACAAAGACATCTGCCGCGAAGCATTGGAATGTATGCTCGGCATAAAGATTGACCGTATCGAATATGCCGAGCCGCAGTACAGCGCAGACCCCTTCTACACCTCACACGGCATCCGCCTCGATGTCTACGTGCAGGACAGCAGCCGTATCTACGATGTGGAAATCCAGAACCGCGACTTTCAGGACCTGGGCCGCCGTACCCGCTACTACCAGGGCATGATGGACACGGACTCCCTGCTCAAAGGCGAACCCTACAGCAAGCTCAAGGACAGCATTATCATCTTTCTTTGCCGTTTTGACCCTTTCAAAAAAGGGATTCCGTGGTATACTGTGAGGAGGACATGTTTGCAGGATTCCGCCGTAAAGATAGACGACGGCGCGCTGGTGCATGTCTTCAACTGCCAGGCATTTGCGCAAGTTGAGAACCCAAGCCTGCGGGCGTTCCTGAAGTACGTGCAGACCGGCACGGCAGAGTCAGATTTCACGAGGAGGCTGAACAAAATGGTTGAGACAAAGAAGCAAATAGAGGGAATGAAAAAGACTTACCTGTCCTGGAGCCTGCGCGACTACGACGCACGCATGGAAGCCCGCATAGAAGGCCGCATCGAGGGCCGGAACGAAGGCATCGCCATCGGGAGGACGGAAGGTATCTCGGAAAAAGCCCGCGAAGCTGCGAGAAAACTGCTTGCCATGCACATTCTGACGCATGAACAGATAGCGCAAGCTGTGGGGCTGAGCCTTGCGGAAGTGGAACAATTGGCGGCGCAGGGCTGAGACAGCTTCTCATCGTTCATAGACTTGCCGGAATTGCGCAGCGATTCCGGCAGGGCAAGGGGCGATAGCCACTTGCCCCCATTCCTGAAGTACGTGCAGACAGGCACGGCAGAGTCAGATTTCACGAGGAGGCTGAACAAAATGGTTGAGGCAAAGAAGCAAATAGAGGGAATGAAAAAGACTTACCTGTCCTGGAGCCTGCGCGACTATGATGCACGCATGGAAGCCCGCATAGAGGGCCGCCAAGAGGGCCGGAACGAAGGCATTGCAGAAAAAGCCCGCGAAGATGCGCGCAACCTGCTTGCCATGCACGCCCTGACGCATGAACAGATAGCGCAAGCTGTGGGGCTGAGCCTTGCGGAAGTGGAACAATTGGCGGCGCAGGGCTGAGACAGCTTCTCATCGTTCATAGACTTGCCGGAATTGCGCAGCGATTCCGGCAGGGCAAGGGGCGATAGCCACTTGCCCCCTTCCTTGCGGGATTACGCTGTCTGCCCCACCAAACGTCGAAAACTCTATTGATACGAAAAACGCTCCCCCGTTACTCGCAAAGATAATCACGAAGATTTTCCCCGGTTTCCCGCAAGTAGCTCCGTAACAGCGTTACCAGTTTTTCACGGCAGTCCAACGTTGGCTTTTCAATAGCAGAAAGTTCCTTTTCAATCCTTTCTTTTTCATCAGGACTGACGCAGCGCAGGACTTTCTGCTTTATCTCGTCATCCGCAAAAGCAATGGCGGGAACAAGAACATCGGGATTAGCAGCGGAAAAATCGTGTATGCTTTTGTCATCAAGGAAAAGAATGTCCTCGACAGAAGAAACATGCACAGCCCCTTTAGGAACGTCCACCGCTGCTTCTTTCCGGACATATTTTGCAAAAAACTGCGACATCCAGTCATCCAGAACAGAAAGAAGTTTAGCACCAAGTTCATCACCAAGCATCGAGGCAAGCTTCCAGCCGAGCACACGGGGATTTGCCCCCTGCTGAATCGAAACAATGCCTTCCGCAATCATCATCATGGCAAGTTTTTCACTGTCACTGCTGCACACAGTTTCAGAGGCAGTAATTGAATACCTTGCGATGTCAGAAAGGTCGGACAAATCCACGCATTCAATAAGGGCGTCAAAAAGTCTTTTAATAATTACCTTTGACTGAGCGGAAACAGGCAACGCATCAGTGCTAACAGTTTCCAGTTCCAGAATTCCTTTAGATCGTGCACGAACAGAAGTCTCCAGTATAAACTGAGCCGCTTCAAAGAGCCGTTTTTCCTGTTCCTTCGTAGTCTTTGGTACATCGTTAAAAAGTGCCATACATTCCTCCTTTGCTGATATTATATAAACGGAGTTTGAGGAAATGATTTAAAAATAACAAAAGATTATTTACCCCGCGGCAGACCGGTTCACGCGGCACAGAAACTGTGCTACACTGGAAGCTGCAGGCAGGGTAACACGCCCCGTCCTGCGGAGCCAGAAGACGGAGGATTATATGAAACGAATTTCTGCCCTTGCCGCAGCGGTACTTTCTGCCGCGCTGCTGCTTTCCGGCACGGCATGTTCAAAGGCAAAGGCTGTTACCGGAAACGAGCTGGTTGCAGACATGAAAATCGGCTGGAACCTGGGCAATACGCTGGACGCGTGGACAGCAGGAAAAAGCAACGGGCTGCATTCCGAAACCTGCTGGGGGCAGCCGCTCACCACTGCCGAAATGTTCAAGGGGCTGAAAAAAGCCGGATTCAACACTGTGCGCATTCCCATCACCTGGCACAATCACCTGATTGACGGGAATTATACCATTGACCCGGCGTGGCTTACCCGCTGCAAGGAAATTGTTGACTGGGCGCGGGATGCCGGGCTGTACGTCATCATCAACGTGCACCACGATACCGCCTCTTCCGCAGGCCTGCAGCACGGGCAGGGTTATTATCCTGCAGCGCAGGCAAAGGAGGAATCATTTGCATTCCTGACCCGCGTGTGGGAGCAGATTGCAGCCACCTTCAATAACGGCTATGACGAGCACCTGCTGTTTGAGCTGCTGAATGAACCGCGCCTGGTGGGGCATTCCCGCGAATGGTGGTTCGATGAAAGTGACGCAGACTGCCTTGCGGCACAGACGCTCATACGCGAGTACGAAGAAGCATGCATTGCCGCAATCCGTGCAAGCGGGGGCGAAAATGCACGGCGCTTCCTGCTGGTTCCTGCGTATGTAGCACAGCCCGGCGCGGCGCTGTCTTCCACCTTCCGACTGCCCGCCGACAGTGCGGAAAAGCGGCTGATTATTTCGGTGCACATGTATGATCCGTGGTCATTCGCGGGCGAAAACCCCGGCGAACGCACCTTTACCCAGGAAGCCCGCGACGGCATGCGCGGCACCTTTGAAAAGCTGAACGAAAAATTTGTGCAGCAGGGCATTCCTGTTATCATCGGCGAATGCGGTGCAACGAACAAAGACAACCTGCCGGAGCGCGAAGCCTGGTTCCGTTATTACTTTGAGCAGTCAAAGAAAAACGGAATTACCGCAATCCTGTGGGACAACGGTTCCGTGGACATCGGCCCGAACGGCAACGTCAGCGAGCATTACGGCTTCTACGACCGCACGCAGCAGACCTTCTACTTCCCCACGCTGCTCAAGGCGGCAATGGACGGCATTTCCGCCGGGAGCGCACGGCACTAGGAATTCCCCGGCACAACTTTTCGGGCGTACATTGACCACTCTGCCAGTGCAATGCTGACACCACTTTGCCGGGCAATGCTGGCAGCACCATTGCCGGGGATACGCGGCGCCCACGTTGCCACAAACCATTGCAGGGGGAAACCGCGCGCCGCCCCCGCTTTGCCACCCGGACAAAAAAATGCGCCCGCCGGAAAAAATTCCCCGGCGGGCGCATTGCTGAAACACAGTAAACCTGTTTCCCGAAAAGCCTATCAGCCGACGGTTGCGGTTACGTACACGTCCTTTGCGCCCGCATCAGCCTTGACCACAAGACCCTTTGCAGAACCGCCCTTGACGGCAAGCGCAACAGCGCCTGTGTTCTTCTTGTTCTCCACGGTGATGTGATAGGTCACGCCGCGGAACTTGCGTGTAAACTCAGCGTTCTTTACGTGTTCCGGCAGGCGCGGCTCAATCTCAAGCCCTTCATGCTGCGGGCGCAGGCCGCAGATGTACTGGCTGAGCGCCACAAAGTTCCATGCAGCAGTTCCCGTAAGCCAGCTGTTCTTTGCCTCGCCCTCGCGGCGTGCTTCTTTCCCGGCAACCATCTGGCTGTACACGTACGGTTCCGTGCGGTGCACGTCAGACCACTTTTCTTCCACCCATGCCGGAGCAATTTTCGTATAGTGCACCCATGCATCTTCCGGGCGCCCGTTCACTACTTCGCCGATGACGACCCACGGGTTGTTGTGGCAGAAAATGCCTCCGTTTTCCTTGTATCCCGGCGGATATGATGACACTTCGCCCAGTTCCACATGGTAGTTCTGGTATGCAGGCCACAGGATGCAGATGCCGTAGGTTGAATCAAGGTGCTTCTTCACGCTGTCAAGCGACTTCTGCGGATAGCCCTTGTCCGCGCCGATTTTTGCCATCGTGCCGAATCCCTGGGATTCGATGAAGATTTTGCCGTCTTCGCATTCGTGGGAACCGATTTTGTGACCGGCGTCATCGTAGGCACGCACATACCATTCGCCGTCCCAGCCTGCAGTGCAGATGGCTTCTTCCATCTTCTTGCAGAGCTCTTCGGCGCGCTTTGCCTCTGCCTCGTCGCCCATCAGACGGCACATCTGCACGTAGTCGGGCGTTACGAACACGAACATCTGCGCAATCATCACAGATTCAGCGTTCTTTCCTTCCTTGTTGGTACAGGTCTGGAAAGAATCGTTCGGATTCGTAGAGAAGCAGTTCAGGTTCAGGCAGTCGTTCCAGTCAGCGCGGCCGATGAGCGGCAGCCCGTGCGGTCCCATGTGGTTGGGGATGTAGTTGTAGGAACGGCGCAGGTGCTCGAACATCGTCGCCTTGTTCGTTTCGCTGTTGTCGAACGGCACGTCCACCTTGAGGAAATCAACGTCGCCGGTTTCGCGGATGTAGTTGCCCACGCCCAGCACCAGCCACAGCGGATCGTCGTTGAAGTTGGAACCGATATCCGCATTACCGCGCTTGGTAAGCGGCTGGAACTGATGGTATGCAGAGCCGTCCTCGAACTGTGTGGCGGCAACATCGTAGAGGCGTTCGCGGATGCGCCGTGCAGGCAGCTGGTGAGCCGCGCCCAGCATGTCCTGGGAAGTATCGCGGAAGCCCAGACCGCGCCCGATGCCGCTTTCAAAGTAGCTTGCAGAACGCGCAAAGTTGTAGGTAACAACGCACTGATACTGGTTCCATACTGCCATGCGGTCAAGCTTTTCGTCGCCGGTCTTGATGGCAAAGTGGCTGAGCGTTTCGTCCCAGAATGACTTCAGCTCGGCAAGTGCTTTTTCAACCTTTTCCTTGCTGTCGAATTTCTGCTGCAGCGCATACGCCTTTTCCTTGTTGATGACGCCGCTTGCTGTGTTGGTGCGGAGCAGCCCTGCGTCCAGCGCCTTTTTCTTTTCCGCTTCTGAAAGGAATTTCTTGTCGTTGTCGTTTTCGATGTAGCCGAGCACAAAGACGACGGTCTTTTCTTCGCCGGCCTTGAGCGTAATGTTCAGGCGGTGGGAAGCAATCGGACTCCAGCCGTCTGCAACAGAGTTGCCGCTCTTGCCCTCAACGACGGACTTGGGTGCAGAAATCGGATTGTAGAGCCCCAGGAAGGTTTCGCGGTCGGTATCAAAGCCGTCAATTTTCTGGTTGCACCAGTAGAAGGTAAAGTGATTGCGGCGCTCGCGGTATTCGGTCTTATGGTAGATGGCGCTGCCTTCAATCTCCACTTCGCCGGTAGAGAAATTGCGCTGGAAGTTCTGGCAGTCGTCACTTGCGTTGTACAGACACCATTCCACAAAGGAGACAAGGCTGATGTTCTTGTCTGCGCTGCCTTCGTTCTTGAGGGTAATCATCTCGACTTCAGCGTTCTCGCCGTTCGGGACAAAATACAGGGTTTCGGCCTTCAGCCCGCCCTTCTTGGCGATAAAGCGTGAATAGCCGAAGCCGTGGTGACATTCGTAGCTGTCAAGCTCTGTCTGGCAGGGCTGCCAGCCGGGATTCCAGATGCAATCCCCGTCCTTGATGAAAAAGTAGTGCCCGTTGTTGTCCAGCGGCATGTCATTGTAGCGGTAGCGCGTCAGGCGGCGCAGGCGGGCATCCGTGTAGAACGAGTAGCCGCCGCTCGTGTTGGAGATAAGAGAAAAGAATTTCTCGTTCCCCAGATAGTTGATCCACGGATACGGCGTCCGCGGGTTCGTGATGACATATTCACGGTTCTTGTCGTCAAAATGACCGAACTTCATAATTCCTCCTGCTGCTGATAGCTTTCACGGGGCTTTTTGCATGTGCTCCAGTTTTCTATTATATTAGCATGGAAACCGGTTGCTTTGCAAGCGGAAGTTTTATCAGGAACGCAATATTATAGAATAAAAAACAGCCCCCCGCACTCGCAGAGGGCTGTTTGCAGCGCCGTGCCAGGTTTTAGCCCCGGCTTACGGCACAACGCAGGATTATTTTCCGCTCTTCTTCTTCTTTGACATAACGTCGAAGAGAACTGCAAGCAGAAGGACAAGGCCCTTCACGGCTTTCTGCCAGTTGGCATCAACACCAAGGATTGACATACCGTTGTTCAGAACGCCCATGAAGATAGCACCGACAACCGCACCGCCAACCGTACCGGTTCCGCCGTATGCAGAAGCACCGCCGATGAAACAGGAGCTGATAGCGTCCATTTCGTAGTTGGTACCAGCCGTCGGAGCAGCTGAGTTGAAGCGTGCCATACAGATGAGCGCTGCCACTGCAGACAGGAAGCCCATGTTGGTGTAAGCAAAGAACATAACCTTATCGGTGTTCACGCCGGAAAGCTTTGCAGCCTTAGCGTTGCCGCCCAGAGCATAGAGGTAGCGGCCGGGCACCGTGTTCTGCGTGTAGTAAGAGTATGCAGCCACAATCACGCCCACCATGATAAGGACGACCGGGAAACCGTTGTCCTGTCCGAGCAGGGCAGCAACAGCCAGGATGACGGCGCAGAGCAGCACCAGCTTGCCGATGAACAGGGCGAAGGGTTCAACTTCATAGCCCTTCTTTACCTTGGAAGCGCGCTTCACAATCTGCACAATGACGTAGACCACGCAGCAGATTGCAGCAATTACCATCGTGATGGCAAAGGTCAGCGCAAGTGCCTTGTCAACATCTGCATCCCAGAATTCGTCAGAGAATGTGGGAATGTAGCTGGAGAACAGAGCAAGGTAGTTATCGGGCATAGGAGCGATGGTCAGACCCTTCAGGATAAGAAGAGCAGCACCGCGCCACAGAAGCATACCGGCCAGCGTTACGATGAACGGCGGGATATGGATGTATGCAATCCACATACCGTGCCATGCACCGATAAGGATGCCCACCACAAGGCAAAGCAGGATGGACACATAGATGTTGCAGTGCATGTTCACGATGAGCGTACCGCCCACAGCACCGACGAATGCAACGATAGAACCGACAGAAAGGTCGATGTTACCGCCCGTCAGGATACACAGGAGCATACCGGTTGCAAGCACAACGACGTATGCGTTCTGGTTGATAAGGTTGGTGATGTTCGCCGGAGCGAACAGGGAGCCGTTGCCCGTTGCCACGATAAGCGCCTGGAACAGGAGCATGACGGCTACGAGAGCAATGAATATGGTATTGCTTTTCAGCGTGCGTTTGATGTTAGATGCAGATGACATATTTCCTCCTTTGTCTGTATCAGGCGCTTACGCCCTTGTCAGAATTAATGATGCAGGACATGATCTTTTCCTGCGTGGCTTCTTTGCCCGGCAGCTCGGCAATCATGCGGCCAGCGTTCATAACGTAGATGCGGTCGCTCATGCCAAGGATTTCCGGCATTTCCGAAGAAATGAAGATGACGGACTTTCCTTCTTCCACCATACGGTTGATGATGCAGTAGATTTCGTACTTTGCACCAACGTCAATACCGCGTGTCGGTTCATCAAGGATAAGGATGTCCGGGTCAGCGAAAAGCCACTTGCCCAGAAGCACCTTCTGCATGTTACCGCCGGAAAGGTTACCAACGTTCTCTTCGATGGTGGCGCACTTGGTGTGCATTTCCTTCACGTAGTGGAGTGCAACCTCGCGTTCCTTGTCAAAGTCAATGATGCTGTGGCTGGAAATCTTTTCCGGCCGTGCTGCCGTGGTGTTGCGGCAGATGGACTCTGACAGAATCAAGCCGTTGCCCTTGCGGTCTTCCGTAACATAGGCAAGGCCGTGTTCGATGGCAGACTTGACTGAGGGGAACTGCACTTCCTTTCCGTTCAGCAGAAGCTGTCCGCGGATATTCACGCCGTAAGAACGGCCGAAGATACTCATGGCAAGCTCGGTGCGTCCCGCGCCCATCAGGCCGCTGATACCCACAACTTCGCCCTTGTGCACCTTGAAGTTTACGTGGTCGCAGACCTTTATGCCGTCAAAGACGGGGTGGTCAACACACCAGTCCTTTACTTCGAAGCAGACTTCGCCAATCTTTGAATTCTGGCGCTTGGGGAAACGGTCGCTCAGGCTGCGGCCGACCATTGCAGAGATGATGACATCTTCAGCGAAGGAATCCTTCTGCTTGTCCATCGTCTGGATGGTGTGACCGTCGCGGATAACCGTGATTTTGTCTGCAACATAAGAGACCTCATTCAGCTTGTGCGTGATGATGATTGAGGTCATGCCCTGCTTCTTGAACTCCAGCAGCAGGTCAAGCAGGTGCTTTGCTTCGGTATCGTTCAGGGATGCCGTCGGCTCATCAAGGATAAGAAGCTTTACGTTCTTGCCCAGTGCCTTTGCAATTTCTACAAGCTGCTGCTTGCCAACACCTATATCTTTTATCAGCGTATGAGACGAATCATTGAGGCCTACAAGCCGCAGCAGTTCGTCCGCCTTGCCGAATGTTTCTGCCCAGTTTATCTTTGCTACACTTCCCCGCTCGTTGCCGAGGAACATGTTCTCGCCGATTGTCAAAAGCGGAACCAGCGCCAGCTCCTGGTGGATAATGACGATGCCGCGCTTCTCACTGTCTTTTATGGTCTGGAACTTGCACACTTCGCCGTTGTACACAATGTCGCCGGTGTAGGTGCCGTAGGGATAAATGCCGCTCAGCACGTTCATGAGCGTTGACTTGCCTGCGCCGTTCTCGCCTACGAGTGCGTGGATTTCTCCTTCCTGCACCTCAAGGTTCACGTCATCAAGCGCCTTTACGCCGGGGAACGTTTTGGTTATGTGCCGCATTTCCAGCAAATTTTTTGCCATTGGAACCTCCTCTTTCCCTTCCTCTGCTCTCTTTTTTAGAAAAATAGGGGTGTCTCAAATGGTTTGGCATTTGAAACACCCCCGGTTCAGCGTTGCTTCAAAGCGTTATGCCTTGCAAGCTTCGGTGCGCCTAGCGCAGCTCTGATTCCTTGTAGTATCCGCTGTCGATAAGCAGTGCCTTGTAGTTGTCAGTCGTTCCAACGACCGGCTCACACAGGTAAGACTTAACATAGGATTTGGGATCCTTCTGGTTCAGGCTGTTGTTGTTGTAAGTGGTGGTGTCGTTCACCGGCGGCTTCTTGCCCTGCATGATTGCATCGACCATACCAACAACCTTGTCTGCCAGGGTGCGGGTGTCCTTGAAGATAGACATTGCCTGAAGACCCTTCAGCATGTTCTTCACGTTTGCGATGTCGCAGTCCTGACCGGTAACGATCGGGATATTGTCAGCAGTGTAGTTTGCACCAACCAGAGCGTTCACAACACCCAGAGCGGTTGAGTCGTTTGAAGCACACACAGCGTCAAGCTTCTTGCCCTTGGGACCATAGCCCTGAGCAGCAATCAGGTTCTCCATGCGGCTCTGTGCAGTCTCTGAAGACCACATAAGAGTTGCAACCTGTGCGAAAGACTTCTGGCCAGACGGCACGACGATGACACCCTTGTCGATGTAGGGCTTCAGTGCGTCATAAGCACCGTTGAAGAAGAAACCTGCGTTGTTGTCGCCCGGGTCACCAGCGAAGAATTCCATGGTCACCGGGTTAGAAGCTGTTCTGGTCTTCAGGCCGAGTTTCTCGATGAGGAAGTTTGCCTGGAAAGTACCGACCTTGTAGTTGTCGAACGTTGCATAGTAAGAAACAGCGTCTGAGTTCATGATAAGGCGGTCATAAGAAATAACCTGAACCTTCTTCTTCTTTGCGGTCTTGAGAACGTTGGTCAGTGAAGAACCATCAATCGGAGCGATAACGAGAACTTTGTCACCCTTGGTGAGCATGTTCTCGATCTGGCTGATCTGGGTTGCAACATCGTTGTTAGCATACTGAAGGTCGACCTTGTAACCGGCTGCCTCCAGCTTTGCCTTCATGTTTGCACCGTCCTGATTCCAGCGCTGCAGATCCTTGGTGGGCATTGAAACGCCGACCGGGATGCTCTTGTCAATCTTCTTTGCAAAGACTGCCGGGACAACCATCAGTCCGGCAAGCAGGATTGCTACGATTTTTTTCATGAATTTCCTCCTTTAAAGAAATACATTGTTAGTAGAGTTTGTGCGGCAGGTCTCCCTGCCGTATGTCTACAGTATATCCCAAGAGGGGGTGCCGTGCGCGCCCTCTTTCTTGAATTTATTGCTATCTTGTGCCGCCCCGCATTTTTTTTCGAAAAAAATTCCTTTCCTCCTCTGGAATTTTTTGTGCTGCGAAAAATCCAGAGGGCTAGTTTTTCTGCAAAAAGCGCGGTATACTGCATGGGTATGAAAACCAGAGAAAACTTCAAGTCAAGAATCGGATTTATCATGACCTCGGCCGGCTGTGCCATCGGACTGGGGAATGTATGGCGCTTTCCGTTCATAACCGGGCAGTACGGCGGGGCGGCATTTGTTTTTTTCTACCTTATATTCCTTGTAATTCTGGGCACCCCGATCATGCTCTGCGAATTCTCCGTGGGACGCGCGAGCGGCAAAAGTTCCGTCCGTTCATTCCACGCGCTGGAACCGGCAGGCTCTCAGTGGCATGTTTTCGGCTACTTTGCGGCGGCCGGCAACTATATTCTGATGATGTTCTACACGACCGTAGCAGGCTGGATGTTCTCGTACATCTTTAAGAGCGCGGACGGAACGCTGGCAGGCGCCACTCCGGACGAAATTCGGGCGGTTTTCCCGCAGATGCTTGCGAACCCCGCAGAACAGGTGGGCTGGATGGCCGTTGCCGTCATCATCGGTTTTGCGGTCTGCCTGCGCGGGCTGAAAGACGGCGTTGAAAAAACTTCTACCATAATAATGACAAGCCTGCTCTGCCTGATGCTGGTGCTGACCGCCCGTGCAGTAACGCTGCCGGGGGCTTCCAAGGGACTTTCCTTCTATCTTAAGCCTGATTTTTCCAAGATGGCGGAAACCGGCATCGGTGAAGTCATTTTTGCCGCAATGGGGCAGTCCTTCTTTACGCTGTCGCTGGGCATCGGCTCGCTTGCAATCTTCGGGAGCTACATCGGCAAGGAAAAAGCGCTGACGGGAGAAGCCATCAGCATCATTGCGCTGGACACATTCGTCGCCATCATGGCGGGATTCATCATATTCCCCTCCTGCTTTGCATTCGGCGAAAATCCAGGGCAGGGGCCGGGCCTCATCTTTACCACGCTCCCGAACATCTTTAATGCCATGCCGCTGGGCCGGCTGTGGGGCACGCTCTTCTTTGTCTTCATGTCATTTGCCGCGCTGTCAACCGTCATTGCGGTTTTTGAGAACATCATTTCCTTTGCAATCGACATGTTCGGCTGGAGCCGCAAAAAAGCGGCGCTGGTGAACGCAGCGGCACTGCTTGTGCTTTCGCTTCCCTGCGCGCTCGGCTTTAACCTCTGGAGCGCAGTGCAGGTGCCCGGAATCGGCAACATACAGGACGTGGAAGACTTCATCGTCTCCAACAATCTGCTGCCGCTCGGTTCGCTCGTCTACATTCTGTTCTGCACCTCCCGCTACGGCTGGGGCTTCAAGAATTTCATTGCGGAAGCGAACACCGGCAAGGGTCTGAAGTTCCCGCAGCAGCTGCGCCCCTACCTTACCTGGGTGCTGCCGCTCATCGTCATCGTCATCTGGGCCGTGGGATACCTGCAGAAATTCATCCTGAAGTAGCAGCCTGCATCCTGGGGGACAAATCGGCCGGGACTGCTGCAAAACAATGTGTCAGTCCCGGACAGACACACAGAGAGGAAAACAGATGGAATTCAAGGAAGACAACGGCGCGCTGGTGGTGCGCAGCGGCGGCGAAATGCTCCGCATAGAGGCATGGGGCAGGGATTCCCTGCGCGTGCGTGCAACAATGCAGCCCGCTTTCAACGGCAAGGACTGGGCGCTTACGGAGAAAATTCCGGCGCAGAAGGCCGCCGTACAGCTGGGCGAAGAAAAGCACTGGGCGGGCGACGGCAGCATCGACAGCCGCCCCGTTGCTTCCATTACAAACGGGCGCATCCGGGCAACGGTGAATTTCCGCGGCGTCATCACATTTTTCCGCGACGGCGTGCAGTTCCTGCGCGAATATTTCCGCTGCTACGACGGCACGCTCAGCCGCGAAAGCCGCTGCCTCAAAATTGTGAGCCGGGAATGGAAAGGCGTCATCGGCGGCAGCGAATACAGCCTGAAGCTGAAATTCGAAGCCAACGACGGCGAAAAGATTTTCGGCATGGGGCAGTACCAGCAGCCGTACATGGACATGAAAGGCTGCGTGCTGGAGCTTGCGCAGCGCAACTCGCAGGCATCCGTGCCCTTCGCTGTTTCCAACATGGGCTACGGTTTTCTGTGGAACAATCCGGCGGTCGGCCAGGTAACGTTCGGCAAAAACTACACGGAATGGACGGCGCGCGCCACGCAGCAGATGGACTACTGGATCACTGCGGCGGACGGCCCCAGGCAGATTCTTGAAAACTACACGGCCGTTACGGGCCGCGCCCCGCACTTCCCGGAAGACAGGATGGGGCTGTGGCAGTGCAAGCTGCGTTACCGCACGCAGGACGAAGTGCTTGCCGTTGCGCGGAAGTACAAGGAAGAGGGCATCAAGATTGACCTGATTGTCATCGATTTTTTCCATTGGACGGTGCAGGGTGACTGGAAATTCGACAAAACCTACTGGCCAGATCCCAAGGCCATGGTGGACGAGCTGCATGCAATGGGCATAAAAGTCATTGTGTCCGTGTGGCCGTCCGTTGACCGCCGCAGCGAAAACTTCTACCCCATGATGGAACGCGGGCTGCTGATACGGACGGAACGCGGCGCAGCGCAGACCTACGACTATCAGGGCGACTGTGTAGAAATCGATCCGTTCAACCCGGAAGCACGCAAGTATGTGTGGGACATCTGCAAGAAAAACTATTACGACCTTGGCATCGATGCATTCTGGCTGGACAATTCCGAGCCGGACTACGGCGTGTACGATTTTGAGCAGTACCGCTACAGCGAAGGCCCGGCACTCACCTGCAGCAACCTCTATCCGCAGCTTTACAGCCGCACCTTCTACGACGAGATGAGCAGGCTCGGTACTGCCCCCGTAGTGAACCTGCTGCGCTGTGCATGGGCGGGCAGCCAGAAATACGGCAACGTGGTCTGGTCGGGCGACGTGCCCAGCACCTTCGAGGCATTCTACGATCAGCTGCAGGCAGGGCTGAACATGGGGCTTGCGGGCATTCCGTGGTGGACGACGGACACCGGCGGCTTTATGACCGACGACGTAAATGACCCGGATTTCCGCCAGCTGCTCATCCGCTGGTACGAATTTTCCGTCTACTCTCCGGTGCTCCGCATGCACGGCGACCGCGGTCCGTACAATATTCCCGCGCTGGACGACCGCGACTGGGGCGGCGGCTACCTGCACACCGGGCAGCCCAACGAACTGTGGAGCTACGGTGAAGAAAACTACCGCATCATGAAAAAATACTACGGTATCCGCACGGCGATGAAAGACTACATCAAGTCGCTGTTCGATGAAGCGTCGGAAAACGGTTCGCCGCTCATCCGCACCATGTTCTACGAATTCCCGCAGGACAGGCAGTGCTGGGAACTGCAGGACCAGTACATGTTCGGCAGCAGGTACCTGGTAGCTCCCATTTTCCGCCTGAACCAGTTCGAACGCGACGTGTATCTTCCGGCAGGCACCTGGCGCGATACCCGCGACGGCAGCGAACATGCGGGCGGCTGTACCATCCGCACAGCGGCACCGCTTGACGCAATGCCGGTTTTCGAACGCCTTTAGGCAACGCAAAGGAGCCTTCAGTGACAGACATACACAGCAGCGGCACAGGGCAGTACCGGGAAGACTTGCCGCCCGGCACTCCGTTGCCGCCCGGTACCACGCTTGCCGTCTACCAGGGAGAACGCCCTGTGTTCCAGAGCAGCGGAAAGTGGCTGCATCCGCTCTTTGAGCTGGAACAGGCATTTTCCGCCGGCACGCTCCCGCCGGCAGCAGGGCTTTCCCTGCACGATTCTGCAATCGGCAAAGCAGCCGCCGTGCTCATCATCCGCATGGGCATCCGCCGCATCCATGCAGACATTGCCAGCGGACTTGCGCGCGATTACGTGCAGGAAGTAAACCGGAACCTGCCCGCCGGGGAACAGGTGGAATTTTCGTACACACACCTTGTGGACCGGCTGCTGTGCGCCACAGAAGCACAGCTTGCCCCCCTGCAGGACAGCGACAGCATGTATTTCCTGCTGCGTCAGCGCGCCCAGCTGGTCTGCGGCACCGAAGTCTGCGTACAGGACATAAGCGCACCGTTCGGCAAAATCCAGCATCTTTCCTTCAGTCTGAAACCGGGCGCACACCTCATGGTGCTGGGCGAAAACGGCGCGGGGAAAACAACGCTGCTCCGGATGCTCGCGGGAATCACGCAGCCCTTGTCCGGCACCATCACCATCGGGGGAAGCAAACCGTCTGCGCTGCCCAAATACACCATCGGCTACATTCCCCAGCAGACCGACACCGTCGGCGTAAGCCTTTCCGTGGAGGAAGTCGCAGGGCTCGGCATTCCCCCGCGCACAAAGGGTGCCGAACGGCGCAGGCTCGTGGAAAGCGCGCTTGCACGGACTGGCAGCCTGCACCTGCTGAAGCGCAGCTTTGCAAGCCTGAGCGGCGGAGAAAAACAGAAAGTTTCGGTATCCCGCTGCCTTGCCCAGCATGCACGCCTGCTGCTGCTTGACGAACCAAGCTCCGCACTCGACGCGGAAAACCGCTGCATGGTAACGGACATTCTGCGCTCGCTCACAGTAACGGAAATTCCGACCATCATCACCGTAACCCACGACCGGGAACTTGCCGCCATGCGCGGCTGGGAAGTCCTGCTGCTGGGCGCACAGGCTGCCCCCGCACCGGGACAGGAGGAATGCCATGCCTGAAATTTTTCAGCTGTTCACGCTTGCTCCCGTACTGCGGGGGCTGGTAGCAATGATGGTCGCGGGCACAGGTTTCCCGCTGTGCGGCGTCATGGTCGTGCGGCTCGGCCTTATTCCCCTGCGCTACATGATGATGCACGGCGTTATCCTTGGCGGGGCCGTTGCACTTGCCGCAGGGGTACCGCTCGTACCGGCCGTCATTGCGGTAAACATGATAATGGTGGGAATCATGCTCGTGTTTTCGGAAGGAAACATACACGGCTTTACCGGTGCCAGCGCAGCAACCATGGTGCTCAGCATGGCACTTGCATCCACCATCACGCACGTCTGCGATGTTCCCGCAAAAGATACGCTCAGCCTGTTGTGGGGCAGTCCCTTCACGCTGTCAGTGCAGGACATCGGCATACTGGTGCTGCTTGCGCTGCTGCTCGTCCTGTACATAATCTTCAACTTCCAGAACATACTCGCGCTGTTCTTCAACCGGGAAACGGCGGCGGCAATGGGCGTGCGCGTTACCTTCCATTACACGCTCATGGTTGCAATCGTTGCACTTACCGTTGCACTTGCAATGAAGCTGCTCGGCGCATTCCTTATCGATGCGCTGCTCATACTGCCGGTGCAGTGTGCCGCCGCTCACCTGCGGCTGTCATCCCGCGGAAGCAGCGTAAAAAAACTTTTTGCAGCAGGGAGCGCGTTCGGCTTCATCTTCTCAAGCGCAGGATACTGCACGGCGGTGCTCGCCGACCTGCCGCCGGGGGCAACCATTGCACTGCTTTCGGGAATCACCTATAGTATATACATCATGCTCCTGCACCGGAAAGACAAAGGGCAGGACAGGAGGAAACAATCATGAAGAAGAGTGTAAAAGCTTATGCAGCGCTGCTGATGCTGGCAGTGCTTACCGCAGGCATTGCTTCCGCAGCCGGATGGAAGCGGAAGAAGAACAAGGATGCAATCACGGCATCTACATCATGGACGGCGGCATTTGCAGACATTGCAGGCGTTGATTCCGTCACCGCAATTGCCCCCGCAAGCATGCGCCATCCCCCGGAGTACGAAATCACCGTAGATGACATCCTGACCGTAAACAAAAGCAAAGTGTTCATCTACGCAGGATTCGAGCGCATGATGCAGACGCTCGGCAGCAGCGCCGGAAATTCCGACACGCAGATGGTGCAGATTACCTGCGACAATTCAATCGAAACAGTTACCGCCGGCGCAGAAAAAATTGCCGCCGTCACCGGTACGCAGGCAAAGATGAAGAAACGGCTCGCCGAGTACACGGACGAAATACATGCTGCAGCCGCTGATTTGGAAAAGCGCGGACTGAAGGGCGCACGCGTGCTCTGCAACAAAAACCAGACGTACCTTGCAAAGGATCTGGGACTGGAGATTGCCGCAGTGTTCGGCCCCGGCCAGGTGACTGCCGCGCAGATTGCAGACGCAAAGGCCGGCGGCTACCAGTTCATCATCGACAATGTGCACAACCCCGTGGGCCAGCCGCTGGCAGAAGTGGCGCCGGATGCAAAGTACATCGTCTGGCGGAATTTCCCGGAAGCCGTGGAACGGGGGGCGCTGCTCAAAGTCGTCCGCCAGAACATCGCGCTGCTGACCGAATAAAGGCAGCTGCGTCGCATTGCCCCCCTGCCCCATGCAGCGGGTGCTTGCGTTTTCGGGGAAGCAGCACTATACTAAATTATATGAAAGTACCCAGACTGATTACACTCGCGCTTGCCTGCATTCTTTCCGTTGCAGCGGCAAGTGCAAAAGAAAAGATTTCCGTCGGAATACTGGACGGCCCGTCTTCAATACCGGCCGCATATCTTATGCACAAGCACAAAACCGGCAGCAGGCAGCTCAGCTTTACCAGCTTTGCCTCTCCGCAAATCCTGCTGCCAAAGATGATAAAGGGCGAAATTGACATCGGCTTCTTCCCGCCGAACGTAGCGCTCAAAGCATACAACAGCACCGGCGGAGCAATCCTGTGCGCAGGAATCACGGAGACCGGCTGCCTCTTCCTTGTCACGCAGGACACTGCCATCAAGCAGCTTTCCGACCTCCGCGGAAAGAAAGTGCATTCCGCCGGGCACGGTGCAACGCCGGAATACATGTTCAAGTGGCTGCTCGCACAGAACGGCATTCCCGCAGACACGGATGACGGCATTCAGCTGGACTATTCAATTGCACCAAAGGAACTGCCCGCACAGCTGCTTTCTGGAAAAGTGCACTATGCACTCGTGCCGGAACCCTTTGCAACAGTCGCCGTGCAGAAGTCATCCCAGAGCGTGCGGGCGCTGGACATCCAGCAGCTCTACGCGGAGACCACAGGGAATCCCGAAGCAACATATCCGATTACCGTTATGGTTGTGCGCAAAAAATTCGCGGAGCAGCATCCGGAACTGGTCCGTCAGTTCATGAAGGACTTCAGCAAGGCGATTGCATGGACAAACAGCAATCCCCAAAAAGCCGGGGAATTCGTGGAACTGCATCTTAAGACACTCAGCGCAGACATTGTGAACGCGTCAATTCCCACAAGCAATTTTGTCTGGAAAGGCGCCGCGGAAGCCCGCCCGGAAATCGAAAAGAACATGCAGCTTTTCCTCGACTTTGCGCCGGAATCAATCGGAGGAAAACTCCCCGATGAAGATTTCTACTTCAAATAAAAAACACCTGCTCCCCACGCTGCTTTCTTTTTTATGCCTGCTTGCCGTGTGGGGAATTCTTGCGCACTGCATGCATGCCCCGCTCATCCTGCCGACGCCCGCAGCAACTGCCCGCGCACTGGCAGCCTATGCGCGGCGCACCGATTTCTGGCTGGCAGCCGGCGCAACGCTTCTGCGCAGCATAGTGGCATTCTGCATTGCAACGCTGCTCGGTACGGCCGTCGGGGCACTCTGCGGAAGCTCCCCGTGGCTCAGGGCGTTTTTTGCATTCCCCGTGGAACTGGTCAGGGCAGCGCCGGTCGTCTCGTTCATCCTCATCGCAGTGTTCTGGTTCACGTCCGGCACCGTACCAATTTTTGTGTCCGTGCTTGCGGCATTTCCCATCATGACGGCAGCCGTAACGGAAGGCTTTAGCCGCAAGGACGAAAAACTGCTGGAGATGGCGCAGGTCTACCGCTTCACCAAGCGGCAGCAGTTCCGCTGGATTACCCTGCCCGCGCTGATACCGCCGTTCTGCACGGGCGCAGTGTCGGCATTCGGGCTTACGTGGAAGGCAACCATCGCCGGGGAAGTGCTCTGCCTGCCGCAGACGGGAACGGGCATGCTCATGCAGACCGCGCAGATGCACCTGGAAACAGCCGACGTAGCTGCAATTATGCTGGTAACGGCGGGACTCAGTTTTGCACTGGAACGCGGTGCCGCATTCCTGCTGGCAGGAAGGATTGCCCGTGCAGGATGATTTTTCACTGTCCTTCAGCACGCTGTCGCTGAGCCGGGGGAACAAAGAACTTTTCAGAGATTTCTCTTTTACTGCGGAAGAAAAAAAAGTAAGCTGCATCATGGCACCGTCCGGCAGCGGCAAGACTACGCTGCTTTCATGGATTGCGCGGAAACTCTGCGCAGAAGGCCGGATCGTTTCGTTTCTTTTCCAGGAGCCTCGGCTGATTCCGTCAGCGACGGTGCTGCAGAATGTTCTGCTGCCGCTCAGCAATGTGCTGCCACCGGAAACCGCACTCCGCAGGGCAGCAGATTTTCTTGAACGCGTGCAGCTGGGGCAAAAAGCGCACAGCCTGCCCGCAGCCCTGAGCGGCGGGGAACAGCGCCGTGCTGCCGTGGCGCGCAGCTTTGCCTACCCCGCACACATCCTGCTCATGGACGAGCCGTTCCAGTCGCAGGACCTGAAGATAAAACTGGAACTGTGCCGTGTACTGCGGGAGCTGCTTGCCGCCGAACCGCGCACCGTGCTCTGCGCCACCCACGACATCCGCGAAGCAACAGAAATCGCCGACCGCATACTCATCATGGAAGGCTCGCCGCTCGCCGTAAAAGAAGACATCCGCGACGTGCAGTCCCAGCCCCGCGCCCTCCTTTCCGCCCGCCTCGAAGCACTCATCGGCTGAAGCGCCTGCAATCTGCAGTTTACCGGCAGCTGTACGCCGTTGTCTTTTTGTGATATACTTAAAATATCATGGCAGTAAAAAAATCACAACTGTACAGTTCACTTTGGGCAAGCTGCGACAAGCTTCGCGGCGGTATGGATGCCTCTCAATATAAAGACTACATTCTTACACTTTTATTCGTAAAATACGTTTCAGACAAATATAAAGATGACCCTTACGGAGCAATTGCAATTCCAAAGGGAGCAAGTTTTGAAGACCTTGTTGCATTAAAAGGAAACAAAAACATAGGCGAAGAAATCGACAAATTGATTGCAAAGCTTGCGGAAGCAAACAACCTTACAGGAATCATAAATAACGCTCACTTTAACGATGAATCAAAAATCGGCAAAGGCGATGAAATGGTGGACAAACTTACAGGCCTTATTGCCATTTTCCAAAAGCCGGAACTTGATTTTAAAAACAACAAGGCAGAAGATGATGACCTTATCGGCGACGCTTACGAATATCTTATGCGAAACTTTGCAACCGCCAGCGGAAAAAGCAAGGGACAGTTCTATACACCTGCCGAAGTAAGCCGCATTCTTGCAAAGGTAATTGATATTTCAAACTGCAAAAACAGAGATGCTACAATTTACGACCCGGCCTGTGGTTCAGGTTCGCTTTTGATTCGCGCAGCAAATGAAGCTCCATTCCCGCTTGCAATTTACGGCCAGGAAAAAGATATTTCCACCGCAGGTCTTGCAAAAATGAATGTAGTCCTTCATAACATTCCTTCCGGTGAGATTCATTCAGACAACACTTTTTCTGATCCATGGTACAAGGATGATAATGATGACACCAAGCTCCGAAAGTTCGATTACATCGTAGCAAATCCGCCGTTCAGCATGAAAAACTGGATGGACGGCTTAAAGCCTTATGGCCGCTTTGATGATTATGACGAACTTCCTCCAGAGAAAAACGGAGACTACGCATGGCTTTTGCATATCATCAAATCCATGAAAAACAACACCGGTAAGGCTGCCGTAATTCTTCCGCATGGAGTTTTATTCCGCGGGAATGCAGAAGAATCAATCCGCAAAAACATAATCGACCGTCATCTTATTAAAGGAATAATCGGACTTCCTGCAAATCTTTTTTATGGAACTGGAATTCCGGCCTGCATCATCGTGCTCGACAAAGAAAACACTGCCAGCCGCACCGGCATTTTTATGATTGATGCAAGTCACGGTTTTATAAAAGACGGGGATAAAAACCGTCTTCGCGAGCAGGATATTTACAAAATCGTAACAACTTTTAATTCAATGACCGAAGTTCCAGGCTTCAGCCGTTTTGTTCCTTTTGCAGAAATCATCGAAAAGAACACTTACAATCTGAACATTCCTCGCTACATCGATTCAAGCGAAAAAGAAGATTTGCAGAGCATTGAGGCGCATCTTTACGGCGGAATCCCGCAGGAAGATATAGACAATATTCCTCACTTCTGGAAGGTCTTCCCAAATCTTAAAAAAGAAATCTTTGGCGAATACGCCGGACGCAAAGGCTTTTACAAGCTACTTATCCAAAAAGATGATGTTCACAAGACAATCACAGAAAACGCAGAGTTTCTCGAATACAACAAAAAGGTAAACAAAGCGTTTGAAGAATGGAAAGCTTTTGCAAATCCTATTCTTACAAACCTCAAGCCAACAGATTCAAACAAAGAAATCATCTTAAAGCTTTCAGAAGAAATTCTTTCTAAGTTCACAAAACTCGAACTGCTCGATAAATACGATGTTTATCAGGTGCTTCTTGCTTACTGGAACGAAACAATGAATGATGACCTTCTTCTTGTTATTCAGGATGAACTTGGCTACAGTCTTGCAAGAATCACAGATGATATAAAAGAAGAACCAAAAGAAAGCAAAAAGGCAAAGAAAGATTCTGCAAAAGAAAAGAAGCCAAAGGAACCTCGCGTTATCGGTTGGGAAGGTCGCCTTATTCCAAAGCAAATTGTTCTTGATACATTCTTTGAAGCCGAACAGAAAGAAATTGAAGACGCAGAAGAGAAACTGAGTCAAACAGAAAGTGAATATGAAGAGTTTATCGAAGAGAATACAGAAGAAGATGAACTTTCTCAGGAGCCTGAAATTCAAAAGAAAGTAAAAGCTTACGAGACTTCCATCAAAACTCAAAGAAAGAAAATTGCCGAACTCAAAAAATCTCTGGATGAAAACTGCCGCAAACGCTACGACACTTTTACAGACGAAGAAATCAAAGACCTTCTTGTAAACCGCAAATGGTACAAAACAATCGAATACGGGATTCAAAATCTGTATGTAACAGTTGCAAATCATCTTACAAAACGCATTGTTGAACTTTACGAACGCTACGAAAACACTCTGCCAGAACTTACGGCAAAACTCGCAGAGGAAGAAAAAGAAGTAGCCGCTCATCTTGCAGCAATGGGATTTAAGTTGTAGGAGCAGAAGATGTCAAATCAGAATCTTGTTGAAACGCTAAACGAATATCTTTCTCTTGGAATTAATCAGCAGCTTGATTATGACAAATTCTATCTGTATTCAATCATTACTCACTCGACGGCTATCGAGGGGTCTACTGTTACCGAAATAGAAAATCAGCTTTTGTTCGACGAAGGAATCAGTGCAAACAAACCGATGGCAGAACAGCTGATGAACATTGACCTCAAAGCTGCTTATGAGCAGAGTTTTGTTTATGCAAAAACTCACACAGATTTTTCTATTGAACTTTTATGCACTCTAGCCTCTCTTGTGATGAAAAATACCGGCTCAACATACAAAACGATTGGCGGAGATTTTTCTTCTGCAAAAGGTGACTTGCGGCTTTTGAATGTAAGTGCTGGCAGGGGCGGAAAATCTTATCTTGCGTGGCAGAAAGTACCAGATAGGTTGCAGAATTTTTGCAACTGGATAAACAGGGGACGAAAGAATATTGATAAAAAAGACATAAAAAAAATCTACGAACTCAGTTTTGAAGCGCATTACCGTATTGTTTCAATTCATCCGTGGACTGATGCCTATGCTCCGAAGGAGCAAACGTCAATAATTTCCAATTACGCAAACGGAGCGTTAGCGACGTATGGTAACGGAAGGATGAGCCGTTTGATTATGAATATGATTCAGTATGAAGCCGGCGTTGTTCCTTCAATTGTAAAAAAAGAAAATCGTGCCGAATACATTCAGAGCCTTTCGCTGAGTCAGGAGAACGAAGATTCAAGCATTTTCGTTGATTTTATGCTGAATCATCATGTAGAGAATTTGCAAAAACAGATTGCAGAATACAAGGCTTCGATGGAAAAATGAAGCAGACAGAAACAGGGGAAATTATGAAAAACGAAATAATAATAGAATATAAACTGCCTCAAAACTGGGAAAAGCAAAAGAAATTCTCTTTTTCAAAACTTGCTGATTTAGTAAGCGAAATTCATGATTCTGCATATACTGCGAGCGTAAAAGCCGTAAATCGCTTTGCGACTGTGAGAAATTACATCATAGGTTTGTACATCGTTGAGTATGAGCAATACGGAAACGATAGGGCCAAATACGGAGAAAAACTCTTAAAAAAGCTTGTCGAAAAAGTAAACAAGCGCGGAATAAATGAAACCCTGCTAAAAAACAGCCGTCGTTTTTATTTAACCTATCCACAGATACAAGATTATCTGCTCGGAAAAAGTCCGATGACATCGGACAAATTCATTACACCAGCAGAACGGCTTCTTTCTAATCTTTCTTTTTCCCACATTTGCGAAATTCTTCCCCTTGATGAACCATTGGAGCGTTATTTCTACGAAACTGAATGTATAAAATGTTGCTGGAGTGTGCAAGAATTACGCCGTCAGATTTCGACAAACCTGTATTTTCGTTCTGGAGTCAGCAAAAATCCGGAGGTTCTTTTGGCACAGACCGAGAAAAACGCGCTTCCAGCCCTGAGCATAAAAGACCCGTTCACGTTTGAATTCCTAGGACTAAAGCCCGAAGCATTTACTGAATCAGATTTGGAAAATGCGCTTATCTCGCACTTACAGGATTTTCTTTTGGAACTTGGAAAAGGATTCTGCTTTGAAGCCCGCCAAAAACGCATGATTATTGATGATGAATATTATTATGCCGACCTTGTTTTTTACAACAGGATTTTGCATTGCAATGTCATCATCGAATTGAAAGATGATGAATTTAAACATGCCGATTTGAGCCAACTGAATGCCTATGTTTCATATTACAAAGAAAACGAAATGCATGACGGTGACAATCCGCCAGTTGGAATCCTTCTTTGTACAAAAAAAGGAAAGAAGATGGTGGAATATGCTCTTGCAGGACTGGACAATAAGCTGTTTGTTTCAACCTACATGCTTTCTTTGCCAGACACAAAAACTCTCGAAAACTTTTTGCTTCGGGAAACAGAAGGACATAAAAAATGAAGCAGACAGAAATTGGATTGATTCCAGATGATTGGGAAGTGAAAAGTTTGGGGGGAGTAGCTGAAATTAAAACAGGCCCTTTTGGTTCTGCATTACATGCATCTGATTATGTGACAATCGGGACACCAATTATTACCGTTGAACATATTGGAACTATCTCTATACGAAAAGATATTGATATTCCGATGGTAAGTGCTATTGATAAGGAAAGATTGAAATCATATTCTTTAATTACGGGAGATTTAATCTTTAGTCGAGTTGGTGCAGTAGATAGAAATTGTGTTGTATCTGAAAAAGAATCTGGATGGCTTTTTTCAGGACGTTTATTACGAGTTCGATTAAATAAATCTGTCATTCCTTTATACATGTCTTATCATCTTTCAATGAAAGATTCAAAAGATAGAATTCTTGCAGTTGCTGTTGGATTAGCAATGCCATCTATAAATACAAAAATATTATCAGGATTAAAAATTGTATTACCGCCAATTGTCGAACAACAACGAATTGCAAAAGCCCTTTCCGATGTAGATGCACTTATTTCCACAACAGAAAAGCTCATACAAAAGAAAAAAAACATCAAACAGGGCACAATGCAAAATCTCCTCACCGGCAAAAAACGCCTCCCAGGTTTTGCAAAAACAACAAACTACAAACAAAGCGAACTCGGCCCCATCCCCGAAGACTGGGAAGTGAAAACTTTGGGAGAATTATTTTCAATTAAACATGGATATGGCTTTGAAGGACAGTTTTTCTCATCAGAAAACAACCAGCATATAGTTGTAACTCCTGGAAATTTTAAATTAGAAGGTGGATTCCAAAAACAAAAACAACCGATTTATTATACAGGAACGTATCCAGATGAATTTAAGTTAAAACCTAATGATCTTATTATAATGATGACAGATTTAAGTAAAAATAGTGATACATTGGGAAATCCTGCTATCGTTCCTGATGATGGAAACGACTATCTTCATAATCAGCGAATTGGTTTAATACAAATACATAATGATTCTTTCGTTAAAGATTATATATATTTGTTATTATGTACGAAAGAATACCATGAGGCTGTCGTAGCAACAGCAGCAGGATCAACTGTAAAACATACCTCACCAAAACGTATTTATTCTATAAAACTTGTAGTTTCAACTTCGAAAGAAGAACAAACCGCCATCGCAAATGTCCTTTCCAGTATGGACAAAGAAATAGAAACCTTAAACACAAAACTAGAAAAATACCGCAACCTCAAAACCGCCATGATGCAACAACTCTTGACGGGAAAGATAAGGTTGGTGTAAGGTTGGAAGATTATGGCTGAGATTTTTAGATTAGAAGAATTATTTCCAGAAAATACACTGACAAAAGAGCAGAATATTAATTTTCATAAAGCTCTTTCTATGGGTGAATCTTTTGCTAAAAAAAATGTAAAACCTCATAATTGTTTGATTTGCAATTCATCAAAAAATCCATTTTGCAATTCCCATTCCGTACCTGCCAGATGTTTAAGAGCTATTGCTATAAATGGAGAGGTAAAGGCTTTTAATGGATTAGTAAAGATTCCTGCCGTTGATGGTGACAAGGGGGTTAATGAAGCGGGAACTTTTAGATTAATATGCAGAAAATGTGATGACGAAGTATTTAAGGACTATGAAACCTTTGAAAAATATACAGATAAAAAGCCAGCAGATAAGATTTTGCATGAAATTGCTCTGAAAAATTATCTTAAGTATTATCATAAAAAAGCTATTGAAGAAAAGGCGTTTCCTAAGATGATTGATAATCTTCAAATGCCAAATATGAATATATTGGAGCCTATATTAAATCCTGGAAATAGAGATAAAAAGGATGCATTCAAATTACTTTGTGAAGCAAAAAAACTATTAAACGCAAACACAAGTGGATACTATAGAATTATTGAATACAGAAAGTTACCATATACTTGTCCATTTGCTTTCCAAGGAAGCATTTCCCTTATTACAGGTTTCGATGGGGAGACTATTAATGATGTTTTTAACAATGACAAAAAATATGATTTGCAAGATATACATATCTGCATCTTTCCTGAAAAGGATTATTCATATATTATTGTTTTTTATAAGAATCATTTTAAAAGATATTCACAATTTGCAAAGTATTATACTAAATTAAATCCTGACGAAAGATTACAATTGTTATTATTTATCATATTAAAATACTCAGAGGATTATTTTTATTCCGCCAATATCCAGAATATAGCAAGTGATCCAATTGTACATGAAGCTATAACCACAACAACTATGATGATATGTAATTCCGATGAAGAAGAAGGTGCAAAACTAAAAAAATGCCTTCGGGAATATGATTTGAATAACTATAAAAAACTACCTAATATATTATTAAATTAACAGGAGTCCTAATAATGTCCGAATCCCAGTTAATCGAATACAAAGAATCTTGGTGTGATGAATATCTCAAATGGATTTGCGGGTTTGCAAATGCTCAGGGCGGTGTGCTTTATATTGGTAAGCGCGATGACGGTTCTGTTTGTGGCCTTGCTGATTCAAAGAAGCTTATGGAAGATATTCCGAATACACATTCGTAGCAGGTGCGTGCGAATGTGGCGATGCTCTTGGATTGATTGTTGATGTGGATTTGATTACTGAGAACGGACTTGATGTTATAAAAATCACTGTTGAAGAAAATCCTTATCCTGTGAATTACAAGGGTGAGTATCATTATAGGACTGGAAGTACAAAACAGCTTTTGCAAGGTTCTGCGCTGACAAATTTTCTTTTGCGAAAAACAGGCAAGAACTGGGATTCTGTTCCTCTTGAAAATGTAAGTATTGAAGATTTGGATAAAGAAAGTTTTAATATTTTTCATCGCGAGGCAATCCGCAGCGGAAAAATAAGTAAAGATGATTTGAAACTTTCAAATCAGGATTTGCTTGAAAAACTGAATCTTCTTTTCTTGATGGAACTATGCTAAAGCACACTGCTGTTTCGTTGTTCTATATAACATTATGATGCTGTTCAAGGCAAATGAACCTGTAAATGATCTAATAAATGACACTGTAAATTGTGAAATAGGAAAAATGTGAGAAATTAATACAAAATACATGGAAAAATGTGATTCTTTATAAAACCTCGCTCATTTTTTTGTATTTTTACTTATAAAACTCCCTCATTTTTTTGTAATTTTTCCTTGCAAAGTCACTCATAAAAGTGTAAAATAATTGTATGGAACAAACAAAATTTTATATTAAGCGAAAGGCAGACCAGTATCTTGACGAATGGAAAGCTGATTCTCAAAGGTTACCGCTTATCGTGAAAGGCGCAAGGCAGATTGGAAAAACAGAAACCATCCTGCATTTTACCTCCAGAAACTATAAGAATGTTGTTTATATAAATTTTGTTACAGATGAAAAATTCAAGATAATCACAAAAGACGGGTACGAGCCGCAAAGTATTATAAAGAACATTACGCTCGTTGATTCTTCAAAGAAATTCATTCCGCATAAAACAGTCATAATCTTTGATGAGCTTCAGGAATACCCGGAAATTGCCACAAGCCTTAAGTTCTTTAAAATTGACGGCCAGTATGATGTCATCTGTTCCGGTTCACTTTTGGGCATAAGCTACAAAAGAATTCAGAGCAATAGCGTTGGATATAAAACAGATTACGAAATGTCTTCCCTCGATTTTGAAGAGTTTTTGTGGGCAAAGGGATACGAAAACGCTCCTGATGAAATGCTTGCAAAAATGAATGATGGAAAACCGTTCAGCGAGCTTGAACACAAAGTTTATTCCGATTTGTTCCGTGATTTTTGTATTACAGGCGGAATGCCGGCAATCGTCTCTTCTTATCTGCAGAAAGGAACTTTTGAAGGAATCCTTGAAATGCAGAAGCAGCTTATCTTGAACTATGAAGAAGATGTAAAAAAATATGCGGAAGGTCTCGACAAAACAAGAATAATAAATGTGCTTAATCATATTCCTGTTCAGTTGGCAAAAGAAAACAAAAAATTTCAGATTTCAAAAGTTGCTCATGGAGCAAGATTTAAAGACTACTGGGGTTGCATTGAATGGCTTAAAGATGCAGGTATTGTAAATATCTGCTATTGTATGAATTTCCCAGAGCTTCCATTAAAGGGTAATTACGATTCTTCAAAATACAAATTATATTTCTTTGATACAGGTCTCTTGGTCGCAAATCTTGATGAAGATTCACAAAATGATTTACGCGTAAAAGGGGACTTAGGTGTTTATAAAGGTGCTTTATACGAGAATATTGTTTCAGAATCTCTGCATAAACAGGGGTACGAACTTTATTATTATAAAAAGGATGATTCAACTTTAGAGGAAGATTTTTTTGTTCGTGCAAAAGATTTTCTTATTCCTGTGGAAGTAAAGGCTACAAACGGAACTGCAAAATCCCTCAAGACTTTATTAAAAAGTGAGCACTATGCAGATATAAAATACGGGGTAAAATTTATTCAGGGAAATATCGGTTTTTCAAATAATATTTTTACATTCCCATATTTCTGCTCGTTCTTGCTTAAGCGCTATCTGATGAATTTTAAACCTTCAAAATTTACACAGGAGGAAGTTAAATGACAAAATCAGCTCATCCAGAAAGAGAAACACAGAATCGTATTGTTCAGTTTTTTCAGAAAGAACTCGGTTATACATATCTCGGAAATCTTGCTGACGGACAGAATTACAACGTTCGCTGGGGTGACTGGAAACGCTATCTTGGCGGCACAGGACTTTCTGATGCTTTCATTGATGCCATTCAAACAAAATTCGCTCAGATTCTGTCTGATTTCTCTCAGTCACCATATCATACAAATAAAGAAGTCTACCGCATTCTAAAATATGGACTTAAGCTTGCTGAGCATCCAGGTGAAGCTCCAAAAACTGTTTACTTTATCAACTGGGAAGAGCCGGAGAAAAATGATTTTTACATTGCTGAAGAAGTAACGGTCAATGACAATATAGAGAAACGGCCTGATATTGTTCTTTATATAAACGGTATTGCTGTTGCAGTTCTTGAATTAAAGAAAAGTACCGTAAGTGTAGCAGACGGAATCCGTCAAAACGTAACGAATCAACGGGAACAGTTTATTCAAAGGTTTTTCTCTACAATTCAAATTTGTGCGGCTGCAAATGACAGCGAAGGACTTCGTTACGGAACAAGCGGAACTACAGAAAAATATTATCTTGAATGGAAGGAAGATAACTTTACTGACCAGCTTCAGGATAAGGATGATTTAGATAAATTAATTGAGGATAAGTGCAGCCATCAACTTAACCTTCTTGAAAAACAGTGCTATAGAATTCTCCAGAAAGACCGTCTTTTAGACATAATTCACAATTTTATCATATATGATTCAGGCATTAAAAAAATCTGCCGTTATAATCAGTTCTATGCAATCAAACGATGCCAGAAAAGACTTGTACGAAACCAGGGTGGAATTGTCTGGCATACACAGGGCTCTGGTAAATCTCTCACAATGGTTTGGCTTACAAAATGGATTCTGGAAAACATCACGGGTTCGAGAGTCCTTATTATAACCGACCGCGAAGAGCTTGATGACCAGATAGAAAAGATTTTTACCGGAGTTGATTTAAAGATTGCTCGTTCAACAAGTTCTGATGATCTTCTGGATTTACTAAATAAATATGATAACCGCCTTATGTGCTCCCTTATTCACAAATTTGGGCGTAGAACAGGCGAAGTCAGCGACCTTGATTATGTAAAATATGTCGAGGAGCTAAAAAAGACCATTCCGGCTGATTTTAACGTAAAGGATAAAGTTTTCGTTTTTGTTGATGAATGTCACCGAACCAATTCTGGCAAACTTCATATTGCCATGAAATCAATCATGCCGGATTCTGTATTTATCGGTTTTACTGGAACTCCGCTCTTGAAAGTCGATAAAGAGAAAAGTACTACTGCAACTTTATTTGGCGGATTCATTCACACTTATAAATTTGATCAGGCTGTTCGTGATGGTGTTGTTCTTGATTTGCGTTATGAAGCCCGTAACGTTCCTCAGGAAGTAAGCAGCAAAGATAAAATTGATGCCTGGTTCGAGGCAAAAACAAAAGGTCTTATGCCAAAAGCAATGGCGGCATTAAAAGAAAAATGGGCTACATTGCAGCAGCTTTACAGCTCAAAAGACCGCTTGGAAAAAATTGCACTTGATATAATCTTCGATTTTGAAACAAAACAGCGCTTGTGTGACGGTCGGGGAAATGCTTTGCTGGTTGCAGGAAGTATTGCAGAAGCCTGCCGTTACTATGAAATCTTTCAGGAAAAGAATTTCAAAAACTGCGCTATTGTTTCTTCGTATAAACCTAATCGTGGTGAGTTACGAACAGATTTCTCCAGCACTACGGAGGATTCAGAAAACTGGAAAAAGCAGAAAGCATATTTGAAGATGCTTGGTTATGATCCGGATGTTTCTGTAGAAGATGATGATTTTTATAAAAAGATAGAAACTTTTGAAAAGCGTGTAAAAGATATGTTTGTAGATGAGCCTGCAAACATGCAGCTTTTGATCGTTGTAGATAAGCTTCTTACGGGTTTTGATGCACCGCCTTGTACCTATCTCTATATTGACAAACCAATGCGTGATCATGGATTGTTCCAGGCAATCTGCCGTGTAAACCGTCTTGATGGTGACGATAAAGAATTTGGTTATGTTGTCGATTATAAGGAACTGTTTGGCGATTTAAAGGATGCTGTTAATTCGTACACAGGAAATGCATTGAGCGGGTTTGATGAAGAAGATGTTTCCGGTCTTTTGAAAAACAAGCTTGAGGAAGGCAAAAAGCGATTTGAATTCCTGTTGCAGGAACTTGAAATTATTACAGATGATGTTGAATATCCTCGTGATCAGATTGCATTTAAACATTTCTTCTGTGGAGAAAGCGGAACTGTAGACCCGGAAAATGATGATGATTATGCAAAACTCAGAAGCAAGATGTATAAGCTTGTCTCAAGTCTTTCTCGCGCCTATGCAGATTTAAAACCAGCCTTTGATGATGTCGGTTATTCAAAAGATCAGCAGGATAGGTACAACAGGCTTGTAAAAGAATATGTCGACTTGAAAAATGAAATTGGTCTTTCTAGTGGAGACTTCATCGACCTTAAGCAATATGACAGCGCAATGCGCCATCTTATTGATAATTATATTTCAGCCTCTGATTCTGAAAAGCTTGGAGACATGGAAAACTTTACGCTCCTGGCTTATATTCAGAAAAAGCAGGAAGAGGAATTGAAGAATGGCGGTTCTGAATCTGGCAAGAAGCATACTTCAGCACAACAGAATGTTGCAGAAACAATTGAAAACAATATCCGCCGAAAGATTATTGAAAAAACTCCTGTAAATCCAAAATATTATCAGAAGATGTCTGAATTATTCAAGACTTTGATTGATGAAAGAAAAGAAGAAGTTGCTTCTTACAAGGAAATGCTCGAAAAATATGCTGGTCTTGTTGTTCAGGTAGAAAATCCGGAACAAAATGATTCTCATCCTGCATCAATCCGTACAAGTCTAGCTCTCTGTGCTTTATATGATAATTTTGGTGAAAATGAAGAATATGCATTAGCCTTGCACAAAGCTGTACTTGATACCAAGCAAGACCATTTCAGGGGCGACCTTATAAAAGAGCGTCAGATAAAAGGCGGTATTTATAGGGTAGTGCAGAAATTTGAAAGTGATGTAAGCCGGGAAAAGCAAATGGCTACTGTCGAAAAAATATACAGTATTGTAAAAGAACAGGCAGAATACTAATGAATATAGATATAAGTGGAATTGATGTTCAGATAAACAAAAAGAATATCAAGAATATGCATCTTTCAGTAAAACCTCCTCTTGGGAAAGTTGTTGTTTCTGCTCCTCTTTTGATGAGTCAAAAATCAATTGAGAATTTTGTACGCCTCAATTTCGGATGGATAAAAAAGCAGCAGGAAAAATTTGCAAATCAACCAAGAATGACGGCTCGTCAATATGTTAGTGGTGAAACTTATTACATCTGGGGGAAACAATTCTTTCTTGAATTTGAGCCATCAACAAAAAGGCTATTCAAAATTGATGGTAATAAAATCATTTTACAGATGAAAGGAGACTCGTCTGTAGAACAGCGCGAAAGATTTGTTCGGGAAGAATTACGAAAGATTTTAATTGACCAATTAAAGCGTTTAATTCCTAAGTGGGAAGAAATAACAGGACTCTATTGCAATTCTTTTCAGACAAAATATATGCTGACTCGCTGGGGAACCTGCAACTCAAAAGCAAAACGAATCTGGATAAACCTGCAGATGGTCGAAAAGCCTTTGGAATGTCTGGAATATATCATCCTTCATGAATTGACGCATCTAAAAGTTTCAAATCATGGCAAAGACTTTATTACTCACATGGAAAAATATATGCCTGATTGGAAAAACAGAAAAAATCTTCTCAATGGGGAAATTCTGGATAATTACGGGAAAACCCCATATTCTACCTCAGGTAGTATTCAGACTTCTCATCCCTGAACAAAAACACATCGCTCCCCACCGCGCAGGCTCGACAAGCGGCGGCACGGAGTGCTATACTTGGCGCATGTACGAAGTCAGGGTGGAAACATCATTCAGCGCAGCACATTTTTTGCGCGACTATCACGGGAAGTGCGAGCATCTGCACGGGCACAATTACAAGGTTTACGCCCATGCACGCGGCACGGAGCTGGACGAAGGCGGCATGCTGCTGGATTTCTCGGTGTTCAAGAAAGCGCTCAGGAAGGTCTGCGAAAGCCTTGACCACACGAACCTGAACGACATCGCGGAATTCCAGCAGAACCCCAGCGCAGAACGCATTGCGGCCTACATTGCACGTGCTTTAATAGAAGAAATCCCGCAGCTGGGGCAGCACGGCGGCGGCACGGCAGCGCTTTACGCCGTGGATGTCTTTGAAACCGACACAAGCCGCGCACGCTGGATTGCCCCGGAAACGTAACAAAGCACCAGTTTCATTGTTTTTTATGCAGAAAGGGCAGGCCGCAGCATCCAGACGGCTTCCGGGCTGCTCAAAATTCACCTCAAAAGAGGCTCTGCATGAAGAAACTGAAGGCATTGATTTTTTCTCTGGTGCTTGCACAGGCACTTTCCGCCCAGCAGGCGGGCATCATAAAAATGGACGTGCAGAGGGCAGACGCGCAAAAAGCGGTGCGTCTTTCCGAGCTGCATGTAGAAGCGCAGATTGTGGGAACGCTCGCCGTCACAACGCTGGACATGCTCTTTGTGAACGACACCAACCGCGTGCTGGAAGGAGAATTCGAATTTCCCCTCGGCGCGGGGGAAACTGTTACCGGTTACGCGCTGGATATAAACGGAAAACTGCGGCAGGGTGTTTCCGTGGAGAAGGATAAAGGTCGGCAGGTATTTGAAGCCGTTGTGCGGCAGGGCATTGATCCCGGCCTGATAGAGATGACGGCGGGGAACAACTTCCGCACGCGCGTGTATCCGCTTCCCGCAAAGGGCAGCCGCCGCGTGCAGGTAAGCTACGAGTCAGAACTTCCGGCAGACAGAACATACACCTATTCTGCACTCCCCGACGGAGAACTTGACGCGTTCTCCTTCCGGATAAACGTGCTTTCCTCCGCAGAAAAAAAAGCTCCGGCAACATCAAAACGCCGCATCAGCTTTGACGACATGAATTCCGGCAAAACGGCAAGCATGGAATACAAGCACTACCGGCTGGAAGCGCCCATCACCTTTGTGGTGCCGCAAGAATCACTCCCTGCGGAAGGAAGCGTTTTCATTCAGGACGCAGGCAAGGATACGTATTTCTACTTTACACAGCACGGCGAAGCGGAAGCCCGCGCCAAAAAGGCACCGGGAACACTCGCAATTTTCTACGACGTGTCAGCTTCAATGAAGCACCGCAACCGCGACGACGAACTTGCACTGCTTGCAGCATATTTTGCATCGTGCAATCCCAAGGTTACGGTTACCACGTTCAGCAACCGCATACACGAAACAAAGACATTCTCTGCGCCCGCAGGAACAGAACTTGCGGCACAGATTGCAGCGTTCCTGCGCGCGCAGGATTACGACGGTGCAAGCTGCCTGGAACTGGGATTCGGCTCCGTGCAGGCAGACGAAATTCTGCTCTTTACGGACGGCATAAGCACCTGGCAGGGCGGCAGCACAGGCAGCGGCGCAGCACAGCCGCCGGTCACAGTCATCAACTCCAGTGCGCGCGCCGACCACGATTCGCTTGCCCAGTACGGGGGCGCATACGTAAACCTTTGCACGCTCGGCACGGAGCAGGCGCTTCCCCTGCTCACGCAGGAACAGCTGCGCATCATCAGCGCGGACTATGACAGCGCAGCAATCACTGATGTCTATCCGCTGCCGGGCAGCACCGTCACGGGGAACCTGAGCGTATCCGGCATCCTTAAGCGGAAAAAGGCAGACGTAACAGTAAAGCTCGGCTACGGCAGCACCGTCACCAGAAGCGTCACCTTTACGGTGGATGCCGCGGCGAACACACAGTCCGAGCAGGTTATCCGGCTGTGGGCGGCAAAAAAAATCGCCGCGCTTTCGGCCGACTACGAGGCAAACAAGGCTGAAATCACCGAGCTTGCAAAGAAGCATACCATTGTTACACGCGGCATGTCGCTGATAGTGCTGGACAATGTGCAGGACTACGTGCGCTACGGCATTGAGCCGCCAAACGAGCTGCGCGAAGAATACAACCGCATCGTCTCACGCCAGGGCACGGGCAAATCCCAGGGCGCCGGGAACACCATTCCGCAGGAAGTGTACCGCTGCTTTAAGCAGTTCCGCGAATGGTGGAACACCTCCCCGGAGGAATTCAAGAAGAAGAAAAGCCCGCCGAAAAAAGGCGGCCCCATCCGCCCGCTCAACGGCAGGGTCTACAGAGATTCTGATGCCGCAGGGATGGTGGTAGAAAGCGTGGAATCCGCCCCGATGGAGGACGCAATGGCGGAAGCAGCACCGGCGCCCGCAGGTTCCGCAATGCAGCGCGTGCAGCGCAACCGCATGATGAGCGCAGCACCGGCAGCACCCGCGCTGGCAGAAGCAAAGGAAGCAGCCGGAACAAGCAGTGCAGGCGGCGGGCAGACCATCCAGCTGCAGGCATGGAATCCCAGTTCCGACTATCTGGTAACGCTCAAGCGCACGCCCAAAGAAGGCATGTACGCGGCATACCTTAAGCTGCGCGGGCAGTACGAAAGCTCCCCGGCATTCTACATGGAAGTCTCTGACTACTTTGCAGAAGAGGGCCTGATGGAGGAAAGCCTGCGCATTCTGTCAAACCTTGCGGAGCTGAACCTTGAAAACAGCGACATACTGCGCGCGCTGGGAAACAAACTTGTGGAGCGGGAGCAGTACGCGCTTGCCGTCCCTGTATTCGAAAAGCTGGTGCGCATGCGCAGCGAAATCCCGCAGTTCCAGCGCGACCTTGCCATGGCGTACTACCATGCAGGACAGCCGCAGAAAGCAGTGGACACGCTCTACGCGCTTGCAACAAAGGCGTGGGACAGCCGCTTTGCGGAAATTCAGCAGATTGCACTGAACGACATGAATGCCATTATCGCGGCAAGCGGCAAGGGCGAAGTCAGCACAAAGAATATGGACAAGGAGCTGCTCCAGAATTTTGACATGGACGTGCGCATCGTGCTGACGTGGAACATGGATGACTGCGACGTTGATTTGTGGGTAACAGACGGCGACGGAGAAAAATGCTACTACTGCAACAAGCTTACCGCAAACGGCGGACGGATTTCGCGCGACTTTACGATGGGCTACGGACCGGAAGAATTCTGCCTGAAGCAGGCACCGGCCGGCGCCCTCAAAATTGAAGCGAATTACTTTGCCAGCCACCAGCAGAAGCTGCTGCAGCCGGTCACGGTGCAGGCGGAAGTTTACACGGACTTTGGGCGTCCCACGCAGAAGCGGCAGGTGCTTACGCTCCAGCTGGATTCCGTAAAGCAGACCTTCTTCATCGGTACCGTGCAGACCGGCAAGTAAGCAGGCTGCATACGAACAAGCTTCAGCTGTCCGGGGACCGGCGCCCCGCTGGCGGTAAATACCGCTGGCGGGAGCAGCGCTTTCCGCGCAACCCCCGGACAGCTTTTATTTCGGGCTTGGCTTTCGGGAAAGCTGTCAGGCTTTTGAAGCCGCCAGCATTTTTGATTTCAGTTCCTGCTCAATCTGGGAAAGTTCCTGCTCGGCATTGCGGCGCTTTTCCTTGCCCTCAGCCTGAATCCGCAGAACTTCGTCCATCGTGCTGATAAGCTGCTCATTCGTATGCTTTATTGTCTCAAGATCCACGATGCCGCGTTCTGATTCCTTAACAGTTTCTATCGTTGCTGCTTTCAGCGCATCGGCATTTTTCTTAAGAAGCTCATTGGTCATATCAGAAACTTCCCGCTGAGCCTTTGCAGCCTGATTTGAATGCTCGACTCCGATGGCAATCACCATCTGGTTTTTCCAAAGCGGAATGGTGTTCACGATGGTAGACTGAATTTTTTCCGCCATCACGGTATCGGAGGCCTGAACCATCCTGATCTGCGGCCCGCTCTGGAGGGCTATCGTTCTGGTAAGCTGCAGGTCATAAATTTTCTTTTCAAAACGGTCGCACATGGCAGCCAGATCCTTGGCCGCCTGCACATCTTCGGCAAGGCCTGATTCCTGCGCCTTACGCTGGAGCCCGGCAAGCTCCACGTTCCGTGTTTCCTCAAGCTTTTTCTTTCCGGCGGCAATGTACATGGAAAGTTCTTTGAAATACGCAAGGTTTGCCGCATACATCTGGTCAAGCATCGCCACGTCTTTCAGCAGTGTGACCTCATGCTTTTCAAGCTCTGACGTAATCACGTTTACATTGGTCTCAACTTTCGCATATTTGGCCTTCATAGCCGTCAATCTGTTTGCGCTCTTCTTGAAGAGTGCCTTGAAGCCCTTTTCCTGCTCGTCAATCTCAAAGCCCTTCAGTTCGCCGATGAGGTTCGTGATCATGTCGCCCACTTCGCCCATGTCTTTGGTGCGCACGGCATCAAGCGCCTTTTCCGAAAAAGTGGTAAGCTTTCGCTGCGTTCCGGCGCCGTAATTCAAAATGGCGGTGGAATTCGACAAATCTATCTGCTTTGAAAATGATTCAACCTGCGCACGTTCTTCTTCAGAAAGAACGATTTCTTCTTTCATCTTTTCCTCTTTTACAGCAGGCAGCGCTGTTTCTGCTGCTGCCGGAGCCGCGTCAAAAACCAGGGTCGGTGTTTCGGTTTTGAATTCCATAATTCTACTCCTCGTATCTGTAAAGTTTGTATGTAGGAAACGTCGAAAAACTGAAGTTTTTCGGGCTACGTTTGAAAATCACAAAAGCGCATCCTGCTTCATCATTACTTTCATCGCCGTAATGTCTGAGGAAATATCCCATGACGTGCTTTCAAAAAGCTGATTCAGCAATTCAACAAAGGCGTTGTTTATGACATCCGTTGCTTCTTCAATTTCCTTCTGCGACTTCTTGATGTTTTCAACGGTCAGCGACGCCTTCCGCAAATCAACATAGCTCTGCAAAAGCTTTTCCGTGGTGGGGAGGTAATACGACATAAATTTCCGCAGCTCCCTCGCGATGGACGGCGTTTCTTTCAGCTTCTTGAAGATTGAGAGTGCGGTCGCCTCCATCGTATACAGCTTGTCCGACATGACTTCCGTATCAGGAATCAGGTCGTTGAAATAACGGATTTCATTCAGATAGTCGTTACCCTCTTTGAGAATGCCCTGTACGTCTTCCGGCAGGTTTTCGTCAATGGTGTAATAGGACTTGTAAGATTTCTCTTCCTTCTCCTTCTCAGGAGCCTTTTTATCCGCTTCCGCACTCTTTCCGGGGGAAGCTTTTTTCTGCTTTTTCGCATTATACGCCGAACTTTTAAGGTATTCCTTATAGACCTCATCGGTCAGCATGAGCGTAGTCTCGTCCCTGTCCAGCACGGCATACGGCAGGTAGCCCCGGTTTTTCATCAGCTTTATCCGCTGGACTACGTATTCCGCAGTACACCCTGTTTTGTCCGAAAGTTCCTTCACTGTGATATATGAGCGTTTTCCGACAATTTTGCCGAACTCGAAGAAGTCCTTTATAAGCCGGCTCTTTTTCCGTGCTGACAGGATCAGGCCCATTCCGCTCAATAATGCCATGCCCGAAAAAACAACGAAGCCGATATCCGTCCCAAGTTCACCGGGTTCCTCGCCGAACGCCAGGATGCTTCCCAAAAGCACGAGCCCCGCGATGAGCACGATAAAGCCACCGCCAACAGTCTTTGCCAGACCGCCAATACCGGCGGTATACTTGTTGACCCTCGCGGAAAAGAACGGCGTTACCTGGGCATTCTGCGGGGAAAGGGCGTTTCTCAGTCCCGATTCGACGGCGCCCCGTATTTCAGAACTGAGGCTGGCCCCCAGCGACGAGGTGGCTCCGTTGACGGAATGCCTTATGTCCCTGCTGAGGTTTGAAAAATCACCTGATGCGGCAGCTTTGTTTATGCTGCGCAAGATTTCTTCGCCAAACTTCAAAATGTCTTTATCACTCATACGCCCTGCTGTCCACATAAAACGAGGGAGTTCCAAAAGTCTGCTGCTTTTGACCCCGCTCAAGATGTTTAGCAAAAAACTGCAATCCGCGGCAAGATTGGACCTGTTCTGAAACTGAAGTTTCCGAACAGGTTTATTAAGCTGCAGCACAAAACATTACCACAAAAGAAATTACAGTCTTTAAACCAGTATAGCACAATGAGCGGGCAATTGCTAGCCCTCGGCAGGAATACCAATCAGACGGTAAGCAGCTGGCGCAGCGCAGATATGTCTTCCGGAACAGGGCTGTCCGGCGCGGCGGTGGCAATCGCTGCAATGTCTTCCGGGCGGTACGCGTCTTCCGGGTACAGTATGACGGCCGTGCGGTCACCGGCATGCAGGAAATTGTGTTCGCCGAAGTCCGTGTAGCAGGTGGCACCCACGGAAAGCAAAAGCTGCTTCGGACAGCCGGCGGCGCAAAGGTAGGCATGGATGTCTTCGACGGGGCCTTCGTCCTGCTGGCAGTTGAATTTTTCCACCACCCAGCCGAGCAGTTTTTCATAGAAATAACTGTAGTCGCGGACAGCGCTGTCCATTCCGTAGGCAACGGTTTCCGTGCCCCGCACAAGGAAGCTTGCAATGCGGTAGCGGTCAAGGATACCGCCCGGCGCAAAGCGGTCTATGGGAATGAGCCGTTCCGAAAGCCCTTTGCTGCACGCGCCCCAGTTTTTCTTCTCGCTTATCTTACGCGCGCCTTCCTTCCGGATGGAACAGTCGTTTGAGGCGGCAAAGGCAAGGGGGCGCAGGGACGTAATCCGCCCGCCGTCCCAGTCAACCGCGCACACAACGGCACATTCCGGTTCGCACTGGAGCTTCTGCTCCCCCGCCGGAAACACGATGCGGCTGCTGCTGAACGGGAAGACCGAAAGAAAATCCGGCACTCCGTCCGCCTTTCCTTCCGCAGCGCGCGGAATGTAGGTGGGAAAAATTGCCTTGGGAGCCTTAGCCTCCGCAGTCTTCATGTCCTTGAAATCGCGGGCTTCCCCGGCCTGTTCAAGGTGCCCGGTAAAGTTCCCCGCAACGCCGAACGCGGGGATGTCCTGGAGATTCACTGTCATCATGGCACCACTATACCACAAAGTGCCTTTTTATGGTACAATGCAGGTATGGAACACAATATGCAGAAGCTGCAGGAACTTGCGGCAAAGAACGGCCCGCTCTGCGTCGGGCTGGATACAGACCCTTCATACATTCCTCCGTCAATCCTGAAGGAATACAGCTCTCCGGCACAGGCGGTGCTCGCCTACAACAGGGAAATTATTTCGCGCGTGCAGAGCGCCGGGAGCGCGTGCTGCTGCAAGGTGCAGATTGCCTACTACGAAGCAATGGGCATTGAGGGCATGAAAGCTTATTCCCAGACGCTCCGGCTGGTTAAAGATGCCGGGCTGGTCTGCATATCCGACATCAAGCGCGGCGACATTGCAAACACCGCCGGCGCTTACGCAAAGGCACACTTTAGCGGAGACTTTGAGACGGACATCATCACGGTGAATCCCTACATGGGCTTTGAAACCCTGAATCCGTTTACGGAATACTGCGCATCGCAGGGAAAAGGCATCTTTGTGCTGCTGCGTACCAGCAATCCCGGCATGGCCGACATTGAATGGCAGGAGCTGAAATCCGGCGGCCGGGTGATGGACAAAACCGGCAGCGAGCTGAACCGCCTTGCCGCCCAGTTTGCGGCGCAGTATACCGGGCAGCGCTGCTCGCCGGTCGGTGCAGTTGTGGGCTGCACGGAGGAAGCCGATGCCCGGAACATCCGCGATGCATACCCCGACATTTTCTTCCTTATCCCCGGCTACGGAGCACAGGGCGGAGCTGCGCGGATTGCGGCAACGCTGCTTGCAAAGGCGGGCGGTACCGTCAATTCATCACGCGGCATTCTGTGCGCATGGAAAAAATCAAGCACCTGCCGGCAGAAGGAACAGGACGGCACGCTTACCATGGATGACCTTGGAGACGCAGCCGGCGCAGCGGCGATTGCAGCAAAGCAGGAACTGACAGCCGCCGTACAGGAACTCGGCTGAACGCAGGAGGCAGCACAATGGACAGGGCAGAAATTGATGAAAACGGAAAGGGCCGGCTGTTCTACGGAATCAGCAGCATCCGCAGCTGTGCGCCGGTAAAGGGGCAGCAGGACGTATTCCTGCTGGAAACAGAAGCAGCCCTTGAGCGGAGCACGCAGCTTTCACCGCTGCCGGGGCAGTTCTACCTGCTGCGCAGCCACCGCAGCAGCGTGGCGCTTGACCGCCCCATCAGCGTGTACCATGCAGAAGAATCTGCAGCAGATGCATCTGGCGCACGGACGGTAAAGCTCCAGTTCCTCATCCTGAAAAAGGGGCGCGGTACACAGGAGCTGTGCTCGCTGCTGCCCGGCGACAAAATCGACCTCATCGGGCCGCTGGGCAACACGTTCAGCCTGCCGGAAGGCATTGCCGCCCAGGCATCTTCCCGCCCGGAAATCTGCATTGCAGGCGGCGGCATCGGCGTTGCACCGGTGGCAAACTTCGCGGCCTCCCTGCCCGCCGCTTCGTATGATTTCTACGCATGCTTCCGAAGCGGCTCCTACGGACTGGAGCACATTTCCCCTGCCAGCCTGACGCTCACCACGGATGACGGCAGCGAAGGCATCCGCGGCATGCTGCCGGACGTGCTTACCGCTGCAAAAGTGCGGGAGGCCGGCTACAAAGTCATTCTTGCCTGCGGCCCCACACCCATGCTCGCATACATTAAGGGCGTTGCCGAAGCATGCGGCATTCCGTGCTTCCTCAGCATGGAGAACCACATGCTCTGCGGGGTGGGCGCATGCCTTGGCTGCACCATCCCCACCAGCAGGGGGAACCTGCGCGTCTGCAAGGACGGGCCGGTGTTTGATGCAAACATACTGAACTTTGAAAAACCCGCGCCGCGCAGGAAGCCGCTCCCGCAGGGACAGCAGCCCGACCTTTCCGTGACCATCGCAGGCGTGCGTTTCCAGAATCCCGTTATGGCGGCATCCGGAACCTTCGGATTCGGGCAGAACTACCGGGGATTCTTTGACGTGACGAAAATCGGCGGCATCTGCGGCAAAGGCGTAACGCTCCAGCCGCGGGAAGGCAATTCCGGCCAGCGCATCGTGGAAACCCCGGCCGGCAACATCAATTCCATCGGGCTGCAGAACCCCGGCATTCCGCACTTTATCGAGCACGAACTGCCGGAAATGCTCAAGCTGAGTCCGGCTGTTACCATCGTAAACCTTGCGGGCAGCGACATCGAATCCTACGTGGAGGGCGCCCGCCTGATTGATGCGACGGAAGCCCCCATGATTGAGCTGAACATCAGCTGCCCCAATGTGTCGGCGGGCGGCATGGCCTGGGGCACCAAGCCGGACATTGCAGCGCAGGTTGTGTCCGCCGTGCGCGCAGCGACCACTAAGCCGCTGATGGTAAAGCTTTCGCCGAACGCACCCGACCTTGTGGCGGTGGCGATGGCATGCACGGAGGCGGGCGCAGATGCACTGAGCCTCATCAACACGATTCAGGCGACAGCAATAGACATAGAAAGCGGAAAACCGGTGTTCCAGCGCATACGGGCGGGGCTGTGCGGTCCGGCAATCAAACCGATCGCACTCAGAATGGTCTACGACGTAGTGGAAGCGATGAACCGCCTGCCGCCGGAAAAACGCATTCCCGTAGTCGGCATGGGCGGCATAGAACGCTGGCAGGATGCTGTGGAATTCATCATGGCGGGGGCAGCCGCGGTGCAAATCGGCAGCGCGAAATTCTGCAACCCCGCCGTGATGGTGGAAGTAATCGAAGGGCTCCGCTCATTCATGCAGAGCCACGGCTACGCGGACATCGGGGCAATGTGCGGCATTGCCCAGCAGCCCGCACCGTAGCAGCCGTCATGCAGCCTGGATGGCAATCTTGCGTTCCTGCCGTGCTTCCTTGCGGCGGGGAATCGTAACAGTGAGCACGCCGTTCTTGAAGACGGCACTCACTGCATCCGCATCAATGTCATCCGGCAGGGTGAAGCGGCGGGCAAAGCTGCTGCGGCTGCGCTCGCGGAGGAGCCACTGCACATCCTTGTCTTCAGGCTTCTTCCCGGCCTGTTCCTGCTTCACTGACGCAATGGCGAGCACGCCCTCTTTCAGCGTCAGGCTTATATCGTTTTCCGTCCGTCCCGGCAAATCCATGTCGAGGATATACGCCTCATCGGTTTCGCGCACATCAACGCTCGGTGCAGCAGCACAGCAGCCGTAGTCCATTCCGTCAAGCAGTGAATCAATCAGTGAAAGTCCGTTCATAGTATTCCTCCAAATTTACCTCAAAAACCGCAATGAAACGGCATAAATGCCAGCGGTTTTTGAAAGCCAGTTTCAAAAGTAACAGACTTTTGAAACTGGCTCAGTTATATGTGACAGTGAGAAAACCCAAGAGTTTCCCGCTGTTCCGGCAATTTTCAGGCAAGGGAGCTGACGTCCCCCCCTCAGGCGGAACCGTCGGCCAGTGCCTCAGAACCGCTCTGCCAGATATAATGCAGGAAACGTGCCAAGTTTGAAAAAATGAGCGGTTTCTGTACGAAAAAATCGATTTTTCGGCTTTTCAGGAGAAAACAGGGGCATTCCGGGGCATACACGGCAGCTTTTTCGGGGAATACAGGGCGCTTTCGCCAGCGGCGGGCGGAACAAAGCCGCGGCCCGGCTGCAGGAAACGCACCGGCGGGAAGCAGCCGCAGCGGCAGGTACGGAAAAGCTGCGTCAAAATGACGCGTCCCCTGCCCCGCAGCGCCGCCGGACCGGGACATTTTTACGCTGGACGCAAAAATGCCGGCACAAATGCACCCGCCGCATTTTTCTGCAGTCAAAGTGTACACTTCCGCCCGTTTCTTTGTTATGATAGAAGACAGCTCGGGAACCTGAAGTTTTTCGAGGTTCCATACAGAGACAGTTTAAAATGGAGGAATGTATGAGGAATTTCTATCTGCCGCTGGCGGCAGCACTGCTGCTCAGTTCGGCAGCCGGCGCCCAGCCGTCGGGACGCAACATGGCAAAACTCCTGTACCAGGGACACGGCAGCTACCGCATCATCTCGGCAAAGGGGCTGGTCATCTACGTTGACCCCTATGCAGGCAAGGGCTACGACATTCCTGCCGATTTTATCCTTGTAACGCACGAGCACCCGGACCACAACAAGGTCGGCATCGTGGCAAAGGAAGCCGGCTGCCGCATCTACCGGGCAAAGCAGTTCCTTTCCGGAGGAAAATACGGGGAAGCCATGTTCAACGGCATCCGCGTGCAGGCGGTACCCGCATACAATGAAAACCACAAGGCGAGCGAATGCGTCGGTTACCTTATAACGCTGGAAAACAACATCACCATTTACTGCGCCGGAGACACCTCGCGCACGGAGTACATGAAAAAAGAACTGCCCGCCCTGCACATCGATTACGCGCTGCTCCCCTGCGACGGTGTATACAACATGGATGTTGAGGAGGCGGCGAAATGCGCGGACATCATCGGTGCAAGCTGTTCAATTCCCGTTCACACCAAGCCCGGTTCACTTTTTTCGCCGCAGGTCGCCGCCCGCTTTGACACCGCCAGCGCCCTTATCCTGCACCCGGGCGAAGAAATCGATTTAAAGAAATCTGAAAACGTTCGCGAAAACTAAAAAGCGCGAATCAGCCGCCGGGAATAAAAAAATCCCCCTGCATCATGCCGGGGGATTCCATGGGGCAGCAGCGCTCCGGATACTATTCCGTCAGAATCTTGATGACTTCTGCTTCATCCTGCGTATCAAGAATCTGTGCGCGCTTGTCGGCAGATTTGAACAGGAGGCTCACTTCCGCAAGGAACTGGAGGTGGGGACCGGTTTTGCTTACCGGAGACAGCGTCATAATGAAAATACGGCACGGCTCCTGATCCAGGCTGTCAAAATCAACCGGGTTGTCAGAAATACCGATACACGCAACAAGATCAGACACAGTGTCAGTCTTGCCGTGGGGGATAGCGATGCCGTGCTTCATGCCAGTAGACATCTTGCGTTCTCGGTCAAGCACGCACTCCTTCGCGGAAGTTTTATCTGTGACCTTACCAGCCTTTACGAGTACGTCAAGCAACTCGTCAATAATCTCTTCTTTTGTAGTCCCCTTCAGATGAAGTTCTACAGTGTCGGGTGTTAATACTGTTCTTAAGTCCATAATTCTTATAGTATGTTTACTTTCAAAGTTTGTCAAGGAAAAAAGCCCGTTTTCGCTAAATTCTCCAAATTTGGACGGAGGAAAACAACAGGGAGCGCGGCACAGCGACTATGCCGCAGAGCTGAGACGAATACGAAGGATGTCGTGCGGAAATGAATTCCCCGGAGCAGCGGCCCTACAGCTTGAACAGCGTATCCAGCAGCCCCCGGCCAAGGCTTGCACCCAGGCTGCCGCCCACCGCCTTGCCCGTGCTCCCCAGCCCCTTGCACAGTTCGCGGCCCAGCTGCCTGCCGAGCGTCCCGGCAGCAGAAGAACCTGCCCGCTGCACCGCTTTCCTGCACTGCCGGGCCGCAGAATCCGACTGCCGCCCCGCTTTTTTTGCACCGGCATCCTGCTTTGCAGCCGCCGCAGGAGCAGCCCCCTGCACTCCACGGCGCTGAAGGAATTCGTAAGCGGACTCCGGGTCAAATGCCTTGGAATACCTTTCGTACAGCGGGGAAGCCTGCACCGCCGCAAGCCGCTCTGCATCACCGATACCGCCGAATTTGCTCTGCGGCGGCAGAATTTCAGCCCGCTGCACCACGGCAGGAACGCCCTTTTCGTCAAGGAAGGAAACCAGCGCCTCCCCCGTGCCGAGCGAAAGCAGGGCATCTGCAGCATCAAAGGCAGGATTCACCCGGAATGACGCAGCCACCGCCTTCACCGCTTTCTGGTCGGCAGGCGTATAGGCGTGCAGCGAATGCACCACTTTGTTCCCCAGCTGGGCAAGCACTTCGTCCGGAATGTCGCGCGGACTCTGCGTGCAGAACCATACGCCCACGCCTTTGGAGCGTATAAGCCTGACCACCTGCTCAATTTTTTCAAGGAGCACTTTAGGGGCGCCCCGGAACAGCAGGTGCGCTTCATCAAAGAAAAAGACCATCTTCGGCTTTTCAAGGTCGCCCACTTCCGGCAGCACTTCAAAAAGTTCCGAAAGCATCCAGAGCAGGAAGGTCGAATAGAGCCTGCCGTTACTGATAAGGCTGCAGCTGTCCAGCACGTGCAGCATGCCCCGGCCGCCGCTGCCCGGCGTGCTGAACCAGTCGCCGATATTCAGTGCGGTCTCGCCAAAGAAGGTGCTGCCGCCCGCAATCTCCAGCGACACCACGGCACGCATGATTGCCGCAATGGTGGCCGGGCTGATGTTCCCGTAATCCGCGGTAAAGTCCTTGCTGTGCTCCCCGATATACGAAAGTACCGCCTTCAAATCCTTGGTATCCACAAGCAGCAGGGAGTTGTCGTCGGCTATCTTGAATGCAATGGTCATGATATCCCGCTGCAGGTCGTTCAGCCCCAGCAGGTTGGAAAGCAGCAGCGGGCCCATCTCGGACACGGTAGTACGCAGGGGAATGCCCCGCTTGCCGTACAGATCCCAGAATGTAACAGGATAGCCGCTGAAGGCAAAACCGGCGCCATCCAGTCCAAAGCGTTCGCGGCGGCGCTGCATGTCCGCGCTGCCGGTGCCGGGATGCAGCATCCCCGCAAGGTCGCCCTTTACATCAGCAAGAAAAACCGGCACGCCCATATCACTGAAAGATTCCGCAAGCACCTTCAGCGTCACCGTCTTGCCGGTGCCCGTCGCCCCCGAAATCAAGCCGTGCCTGTTCGCCATTTTCGGTTCAAGAAACACCGCATCCCTGCCGCCCTGCACATCTGCAAGCCAAATTTTCCCGTCACGTACCATGCTATATAGTATAACATGAAAAATCAGTTTGTTTATAAAGAAGCGCCTTTTTCCATTGTTTTTTCCCATTTTCTTCTATATAATATTTTGTGATATGGACAACACACAGAAATTGCTTTCCGACATCGACAAGCTCAAGAAGCACTACCGTGCGGAGCATAACAACGAATACGACGGGGAAGCCGTCTGCAAGAAGATAAACAATCTTTTTGCAAACAACAACCGCTTCCTTGGCGACATCGCGGCGCTGTTCACCGATTACTGGTTCAATGCCTATATCGTCACCAGCAAGGACATCAAGAATGAGCCGAGCGAGGAAAATCTTGCCCGCCTTGCAGCAATGCAGTCGCTGCTGGAAGGAGAGACGGAGGGGACGGAATGCCTCACCGACGACGACTGGCACGAACTCTGCGAGCTGGTAAACGAAGATGCCGCAGAACTGCCGCTTGACGCACTGAACAACATGATGGCCATTTTCGTGGACAAGCAGTCGCTCTGATATGTGCCAAAGCCTGTACGAATCCTGCTCCCAGTGTCCGCGCGCATGTGGGGCGGCCCGCAGCACGGGCAGCCGCGGCGCCTGCGGGGAATCCGGGGAGCTGCGGGCGGCGGCGGCGTGCCTGCACTTTGGGGAAGAACCCCTGCTGACCGTGTACGGCGGCAGCGGCACCATATTTTTTACCGGCTGCACGCTGCGCTGCGCATTCTGCCAGAATTACCAGATTTCCCAGCAGGGCATGGGGACGGCATTCCCGCAGGACACATTTACTTCAGTTTGCCTCAAGCTTCAGGACGCAGGCGCGGAAAACATCAACCTGGTAACAGGGAGCCACCACATTCCGCTCATCGCAGCATGCATCCGCGCGGCAAAAGCGGCGGGTGTACACATTCCCTTTGCATGGAATTCCAGCGCCTATGAATCAGTGGAAATGCTGGAGCTGCTGCGCGGGCTGGTGGACATCTGGCTGCCCGACCTCAAGACGCTGAACCCGCTGATGAGCAAGGAACTGTTCGGGGCGGCGGATTATCCGTCCGTGGCAAAGCGCGCAATCCGCTGGATGCTGGAAGCTTCTTCCATGCAGCTGGAAAACGTGCCCGGCAACGGCGGCCCGCGCGAAAAAATGCTTTCCGGCACCATCATCCGCCACCTTTTCCTGCCGGGCCGCATGGGCGACACCACCATGGTGCTGGACTGGCTCAAAAGCCATGCCGACGGCAAAGCCTGCATCTCGCTCATGTCGCAGTACACCCCGGTTCCCTTCCAGGGGAGCGAGGCCGAACGTGCAGCCCGCACGCAGTCGCTTTCCGCGTTCCAGAACCGCCTGGTTTCCACCAGCGAAGACATGGAACTGCGCCACCTTATCGAAAGCTATGAATTCGAGTACCTTTTCTATCAGGACCTGAGTGACGACGCCAGCTGGCTGCCGGACTTCGGGCGCACGCAGCCATTCAGCAACGCCCTTGCCCGCCCCGTCTGGCATTGGAGCAGCGGCTTCATCTCCTAAATAAATGAGGGAGTTTCAAAAATCGGACGAGTTTTGAAACTCCTTCCAAATTTACCTCAAAAACCGCAATGAAACGGCATAAATGCCAGCGGTTTTTGAAAGCCAGTTTCAAAAGTAACAGACTTTTGAAACTGGCTCAAATCTGCGGGGACGGGGGAATAGCTTGCCCCCGCCCCTCCCCCTCCTTCTTCCTCAAAAAAATGTATTCAATCTTAAAATAACATTTTTTTGCTTTTCTGCAAAAAAAATGGTTTCTTTAATCCCCAATGTATGGTATAATAGAATTAAATTAGGTTTAATATGGAAAGAAAAACAGGTGTTGTGGTCCCGCTTTCCGCCCTGTACACCAAAGACTGTGCGGCGGTCGGCGATTTTCCGGCACTGAAAGACTTTGCAGATTTTGCAAAAACCTGCGGCTTCAGCGTAATCCAATTGCTGCCGGTGAATGATACCGGAACCCAGTCTTCTCCCTACAGCGGCTTGTCGGCCTTTGCGCTCCATCCGCTATACATCCGCATAGCAGCGCTGCCGGAATTCGAGGAGGCCTACAAGTCAGACCGCCAGTTTGCGGGCGCATACCGCAGCTTTACCAAGGGATTCAAGTACCAGAGCCGCTTTGACTACGACAAGGTGCTGGGCGAAAAACTCCGCCTGCTCCACCTGCTCTACGCTCATATAGAAAAGAAAATCGCCGCTGCAACAAAGAAAAGTTCCCAGAACGTAAAAGTCGTCAGCGCAGGCGGCGGCGGCAACTTTGCCGACCAGTTCCAGCAGGAGCTGGCGGAATTCGTGCAGGGAAACAGCTGGGTTACCATATACGCCGTATACAAGAACCTTAAGGATGCCGCAATGCAGGCATCGTGGAAGGAATGGGACGCCTCCTTCCGCACCTTCAGCCGCAAGCAGATTCAGCTGCGCTGGAACAACCGCGCGCTCAAATCCAGCCACAACTTCTTTGTCTGGTGCCAGATGCGCGCCGCCCAGCAGTTCAAGGATGCGGCAGATTACGTGCGCTCCAAGGGCATTACGCTCAAGGGCGACATCCCCATCCTCATGAACGAGGACAGTGCAGACTGCTGGGGATGGCCGGAATTTTTCAACCAGGACCTGCGCGCGGGCGCACCGCCGGACGGCGAAAACCCGCTTGGACAGAACTGGGGCTTCCCCACATACAACTGGGCAGCCATTGCCGCGGACGGCTACACGTGGTGGAAGCAGCGCGTACAGGCCGCCGCACAGTACTACGACGCATTCCGCATCGACCACATCCTCGGCTTCTTCCGTATCTGGGCTGTACCCGCCCGCGAACGCACCGCATTCCTGGGGCACACCGCTCCCTGCGCAACATTCACGCGCACGGAACTGGAAGCGCTCGGCTTTGACGAAGGGCGCATTCACTGGATTGCGGAACCGCACATCCCCACCGGACTCATCGAAGACATCACCTGGAACCACGACGAAGCCGCTGCAGACCTTTCGCTTGTCTGCGACCGGGTGGGCAACGAAGAGCTGTGGAATTTCAAGAAGACGATTTGCTGCGATTCGGACATCTACGGAACGCATTTCAGCGATGACGGCGCAAAGGACAGCCGCATCAAGGATGTGCTTGCCGCAAAATGGCGCGACCGCGTGCTGCGGGAACAGAAGGAGGACGTGTTTACCTTCGTCTATTCCTACAAGGCCGCATCTGCCTGGAATACCCTCAACGGGGAGGAGCAGCAGAAGCTGAACAAACTCCACGAAGAAATTGCGGAAAAAGAAGACGCGCTGTGGAAGCAGCAGGCGCTTTCTGTGCTCGGCCCCATCTGCGGCGCAAGCACGATGACTGCCTGCGCGGAAGACCTCGGCGTGAGCCTGGCCTGCATGCCGGAGGTGCTCAAGGAGCTTTCCATTCTTTCCCTCAAAGTCGTCCGCTGGAACCGCGAATGGGGCACAGACGGCCAGCCCTATGTGCCGTTCGCCGCATACCCGGAGCAGAGCGTCTGCACCACGTCCGTACACGACAGTCCCACGCTGCGCCAGTGGTGGGACAACGAAAAGCAGAGCGTAGCAGCTTTCCTGAAAGCAGTTTCCGCCGGCACGGAAGCGCAGGACAAAGAAGATCCGTCCCTGCCGGAGCCCGGGAAACCGTTCATCGCAAAGACGGCGCAGTTCTGCATGGAGCAGGCCGCGCGTACAAACAGCGCCTGGTTCATCAACCCGCTGCAGGACTACCTCTTCCTTGAGCAGAAATATTTCCTTGCACAGGCAGACGACGAGCGCATCAACATTCCGGGGAGCGTCAGCACGTTCAACTGGACATACCGCATGCCCGCAGCCGTGGAAGCGCTCGCAAAGGACGAAATCCTTATCGGAAAAATCAAGGCTGTCGCGGACATCCACGACACCTGCACAGGAGGAAACGCATGACTCTTTCATACAATGAATTCCATATAAGCCGCTCCATCAGGGATGCGTGCAAGTTCAACAAGGGACTGTTCGCTTCCACCGGCAACGTCATATTTGCGAATTTTAAAGCGGTGCAGGAATTCCAGACCAAGCTGAACGAACTCTTTGACCAGCGCGGGCAGCAGGAGCGGCGCGTTTCCGCCGGCAGCCTGAATGCCATGGGTCTCATCGACGAAATCTTCCATTATGTATGCATGCTTTTCCGCAGGGACAAGGCGCCGGCTGCATTCACCAACCTGCTTTCCGACCTTGACACCTATTTCGGCAGGGAAAAAATAGACGCCCTGCTGCTGCAGTTCATGGCGGAATTCCCCCCGCTCGCCGTCTACCAGGGAACGCAGACCGCGGAAGACTACCTTGCGCTGACCTGCTTTGACGAAGGCACCAAACGCCAGCGCAGCAACCGCGAGCAGGTACTGGAAGAGCTCATCCTGCTGCATCTTGCAAATGAAAACCCTGCGTTCCATCCGTTCCAGCTGCTCTTTGACGACACAAAGCTGGCGCTCAACCCGGACTACATAAAGACCTGGAACCAGATAAAGGCGTACTTCATGACGCAGCCCGTGTTCGGACCAAAGAACAATCACCTCATCGACATGCTCAAGGAGCCGGTCATCGCATCGCCCACGTCACTCAAGGGGCAGCTGGACTACATCCGCCAGTACTGGGCAGATCTGCTGGGCGAATGGCTGCGGCGCCTGCTGGAAGGAATCGACACACTCAGCGAGGAAGAAAAGGCGGCATGGCACCCCACCAACGGCGGCGAAGTGAGCATGGACGCATACTCCTACGACAACCTGATGCGCGAATACGAGCGTTTCAGCCCCGACCGGGACTGGATGCCCAAGGTCGTGCTCATGGCAAAGACCGTGCTCGTGTGGCTGTACCAGCTTTCAAAAAAATATGACCGCGAAATTACCCGCCTTGATCAGATTCCTGACGAAGAGCTGGACATGCTGCGCAACGAAGGCTTTACCGGGCTGTGGCTCATCGGCCTGTGGCAGCGCAGCTATGCAAGCCGCCGCATCAAGCAGATTAACGGTAACCCGGAGGCGGCGGCTTCCGCGTACAGTCTCTTTGACTACGAGATTGCAGACAACCTGGGCGGCTGGGACGCGCTGATAAACCTGCGCAAACGCTGCTGGCAGCGCGGCATCCGCCTTGCCAGCGACATGGTTCCCAACCACACCGGCATGGACGGCAGGTGGGTCATCGAGCATCCCGACTACTTCATTACGGCAAAGGACTGTCCGTTCCCCGGCTACAGCTTCAGCGGCGAAAACCTGAGCCAGGACGGGCGCGTCTCAATCTTCCTGGAAGACCACTACTACTCAAAGTCCGACTGCGCCGTCTGCTTTAAGCGCGTGGACAACCAGACCGGCGACGTTACCTACATTTACCATGGCAACGACGGCACCGGCATGCCGTGGAACGACACCGCACAGATTGACTTCCTGAATCCCACTGCCCGAGAAGCAGTCATGCAGCAGATTATGAAAGTCGCGGCGAATTTCCCCATCATCCGCTTTGACGCAGCGATGGTGCTTGCAAAGAAACACATCCGCCGCCTGTGGTACCCGGAGCCGGGGCACGGGGGCGACATTGCAAGCCGCAGCCGCAGCGCGCTTTCCAGCGATGACTTTGAGGCGCGCATCCCCAACGAATTCTGGCGCGAAGTCGTTGACCGCTGCGCCCAGGACATGCCTGACACCCTGCTGCTAGCAGAAGCATTCTGGATGATGGAAGGCTACTTTACCCGCACGCTCGGCATGCACCGCGTCTACAACTCGGCCTTCATGAACATGCTCAAGAAGGAAGAAAACCAGAAGTACCGCGACACGGTGAAGAACACCATCAAGTTCGACCCGCAGATTCTTAAGCGCTTTGTCAACTTCATGAACAACCCCGACGAAGAAACTGCCGTCGCTCAGTTCGGCAAGGGAGACAAGTACTTCGGCGTGTGTACGCTCATGATTACCATGCCGGGCCTGCCGATGTTCGGACACGGGCAGATTGAAGGCTTTGAAGAAAAGTACGGCATGGAATACGTGCGCGCATACCGCGACGAAGTTCCGGACAGCGGGCTTGTTGACCGCCACTGGCACGACATCTTCCCGCTCATGCACAAGCGCTACCTCTTTGCGCAGATAGACAACTTCCTGTTCTACGACGTGTGGAATGACGGCACGGTGAACGAAAACATCTTTGCCTACTCCAACGGCGTGGGCAGGGAACGCACCATTGTATTCTACAACAACAAGTACGAGCGCGCCGCCGGCTGGATAAAGCAGTCCTGCGAGTACGCCGTTAAAACCGGCAGCGGCGAAAACGACAAGACGATGATGACCCGCAGCCTTTCAGAAGGCCTGCTGCTGACGCCGGGGAACGACCACTTCTGCATTTTCCGGGAACACCGGAGCGGACTGTGGTTCGTGCGGCGCAGCGACGACATCATCAACCAGGGCATGTTCGTTTCGCTCAACGGCTTTGAATACCAGGTCTACCTTGACGTGCAGCAGGTCGTTGACACCGAGGAAGGCAAATATGCAAAGCTCCACGAGCTGCTTAACGGCAGGGGCGTGCCCGATCTTGAAATTGCATGGCAGGAATACCGTTACAAGGATTTGTACGCCGCGCTGGAAAAATTCGCCAGCGAGGAATTCTTTGCAACCATTCACACCATCTTTACGCCGGTGCCCGTGCTTTCGGCAAGCAACAAGGAGCTGCCAAAGATAGACAAGCTGCTCAAGTCCGTCAAGGAAGCAGCGCTTGCCTACTACGAGCAGGAAGAAAAATTCGCGGAAGCAGAAGCCGCCCTGCAGGGCAGTTCCGGCGACACAAAGAAGCACAACCAGAAAGAGCTGCGCAATGCACAGAAAATCGTAAGCGCAACTCCGGCGCAGCGTTACGCGGCGTTCTGCAAGCAGATAGAATTCCTTGCAACGGCAGCTGCTGCAGCACAGGGCGCGGAGAAATCCATCTCCGAGTCCAGCTCCACGCGTTACCGGCTTGCAAAGTCATCGTTCAAGACGGCGTTCGACAACGATATCTACGAAGGACTCATCGAAAACAGCGGCTCTGCAGAAGTGCTCAGTGCATTCGCCATGGTTTCCTCCGCGGGCCTGCGCAACTGCATGAAGTGGGGCTACAACAGAAAGCTCTGCGAATATCTTGAGCGCAGCGGCGTCAAGACCGACGACATGAAGGACACCTTTACACGACTCTTCATCCTGATGCAGATACGCAACCTGAACCTTGGCGCGTCGGGCTACATCAAATCGACGTACGAAGTGGCAAAGCTGCTTGCCTACAGCGAGCATTCATTCCTCCTGACCGGTGCAAATGACTACAACGGCATCCGCTGGTTCAACAAGGAAATGATGGACACCACGCTGTGGTACGGACTTGCCTCGGTTGCCATGTACAGCCCGCGCATCATGCGCGAAAACATCTACAAGCTTTACCGTGCGCTTTCCAGCGCAAAAGACAAAGCTGATTACAAGTGCGAGAATTTCGCCGAAGTCTTCAGGCCGGAAAAGCCCGTCCGCAAAACCAAAAAGGCCGCGGGCACGGCAGCAAAGGCCCCGAAGAAAACAAAGTAGCAGTACGTGCAGCACAGGCGTGCTGCACATGTACAGAAAAAAATAAGCCCGGAACGCCTCCGCACGGAAGCTTTCCGGGCTTGTCTTATTTCCGGCGTTTCTTAGAACACGCGGAGCTGGTTCAGGAAGTTCAGGACAGAAATGAGCTGCTCAAAGTCATTGGCGGCAATGGCAGCTTTTCCGGTACTGACCGGTTTGAATGCTGCGGCAATAGAGCCGTCCATGTCGGGGGCTTCCCCAAGGTTGTGCCTGATAAACTGCTCATCCAGCGCCGGTGCATTGCGTGCAACAATAACGACGGCACCGTCTTCATCCTCCGTCACATCCTTGCGCAGCTGGGCGGCCGCGTATGCAGAGCTTGTCTGGCTGTCCGCATAGACCTTGTACTTCTGGAACAAGTCTCGGCATGCCTGCGATGTCTGTGCAGGAGACACGGCAGCCGGATACACAAAGCTTCTGAGCATCAGCGAATTTGCATTGAATATGTTTTCCATGCGCTCAAGATTTGAAGGGTCAGCAGGGTCGGCGGCAGGGCGCTCACCCAGCGGCACAATGCTGTCAACCACTTCTATGTTTCCGCCCGCATCAACACGCAGGTCGGCTGTTTCCGGCACGATAAAACCGTTTACGGGCAGCGCAAGCCGCCAGCTGTACAGCCCCGACACAATGTTGCCGTAGTTCCCCACCGCAACCGCATAGTAAATGTCACCGTCAGCAATTTTCTTGATGCGGGTGAACGCATAGGTGTAGAAGAACGCCTGCGGCAACAGGCGCCCGATGTTCGCAGTGTTCGCCACGGACAAGTGGTACTTTTTTACCAGCTCCCTGTCCGCAAAAACCCTGCGGATAAGATTGTGGCAGTCTGCCTCGGTACCGTCCACTTCGATGGGATAAATATTGCCGCCGTTCCACACAAAATCGCTTTCGTCCATGCCCCGGAATTTTCCCTTCGGGCACAGCAGAACCGATTTGACCAGCCGTTTGCCCCGCAGTGCGTGCGCCATGCACGCCCCCAGTTCGCCGCTCGTTGCGTCAAGGAAAATAGCCCGCTCGCCGTTCATCTGCAGCACTGTTTCCAGCGCAGCCGTCAGGTATGCAACGCCAAAATCCTTGAACGTTCCCGTCGGGCCGTGGTACAGCTCCAGAGCAAAAAGATTGTCATCCAGCTGCTTCATCACCGGCTCAAAAGGGAAGGCCCGCGTAGCAATGGCCTCGCAGATGATGGGGCTGAATTCCCGGTTCACCAGAGCGGAAGTCAGGGTGCCCGCAAGGTTTGCAAAGGAAGTCCGCTCGTCCGCATACAGAATCCACTTCCGCAAATCTTCACATTCGCAGGGCACATACAGCCCCCCGTCCGCAGGCATGCAGTCCAGCAGCGCCTGCTTGAAATCCACAATATTGTTACTGTCACGCGTACTCACAAAGCGCATGGAAAAAATCTCCCGGTCAGGCGTACGGAACGCCTTTTCTTAAAATCAGATAAAATCGAGGGCAAAAAAAGAGACCGTCCCCTGCCCTTCCACACTCAAGGAAGCTCCAAAAGCCGGACTGCTTTTGAAACTACTTCTATTATAACACGGAAACTCATGTTTTTCCAGTATTCGGCACCGGGACACGGCAAACCGTGCACCGGTTCGCAGCCCAGCCCCAGAGTTTTGCAGGGAACCTTGACCGAATTCAAAACCTTGTGCTATACTTTTTTTACAGCCAGTTTCAACAGCAAAAGCCTAAAAACTGGTCGAGTACCTTTTCTGCCCAAAGGGGCGGGGGTTGAAGTGAAAAAGAGACAGAAATACACACAAAGAGTTGCATGTGAGCAACTCAACTCAACTCAACTCAACTCAACTCAACTCAACTCAACTCAACTCAACTCAACTCAACTCAACTCAACTCAACTCAACTCAACTCAACGATAATTCTACACTTCTGACCGATTGCCCGGAGCATCAGACCACGCTCCGCTGGTGGCGTATTCTCAAAACAGACAGCCTGCTGCAGGACGGCAGCGTAAACCTCAAGTTTAAGACCACTTCAAAGCAGGAAGTGCTGCGTTTTATTTTAGGACAAGGACACACCGTCAAGGTGCTTGCTCCACCCGAACTTGTAGAAGAAATTAATAACTTTGCTCCTTATCACATTAGATAACATGGGGCGAATAATAAACTCTTGGAAATAAGGAGAAGTCAGGGAAAATGGCATTGACAGAAAAAGGTCGGCAACATGAAGAAAGAATGCAGGCTGCTGAACTAGCTCATAAAGAAAGAGAAGCAGCTGCTAATCGTGAAGCTGAAAAAGAAGCTGACCGGTTGCATTATCAAAACGAAGAAAAAAGGCGCAAGTCTGAAGAACGAAGAGAGGATAAAAACCGTGCAAGCCAGGAACGCATTGCAAAGATGAATGCAGATGCCGAGGTAGAAAAAGCTCGCATAGAAGAACAGTCTTTACAAAAAGAACGTGATTTGAAAGTAGCTCTGGCACAAAAACAAGTTGACGCAAACGCAAAAGACCAAGAAGAGCAGACAAGACGCACAGAAATTGAAGAAAAAGAAGAAACTGCTCGTGCACAAATTTCAGCAGAGCGCGATGTAACTATTGCAAAATCAGCTGACGAGGCAAGCGTAAGAATCCGTGAACAGCAGCGTCTTGAAAATCAGTTTCTTGAAAGCGAAATAACAAGGCGCGGCGAACTCACATTAGAGTACATGAAAGAACAGCTCAAAATGCTGGATAAAGAACGTGAACGCAAACATTTGGAATTTGAAAAGCTCATCGATTCTACAAGACAAAAACAGAAGGAATTACAAGAATCTTTTGACAGAACTGGGAATCTTGAACTTATAGCTCAAATATCAGATTGCGAAACTACGCTTAAGCAATACATTGCAAAAGATAAACGCGATGAAAAAGAATACAACACAAACAAACTTATAATGAATGAAAACATGAATCAACTTTTTATTACATCTGATTCAGGAGATAATGAATGAAAAAGCTTGTCGGAATCTGTCTTTTGACTGTGATGTTTGTGACACATATTTTTGCACAAGAAAATGCTCTTTATGATGTAAACTACGATGAACCCGAGAGAACAGCAGATTATGATGATTCTTTGAATGCATTTCAAAAAATCTATTTACAGTATGAAGATGCAATAACAACTGCAGGGAATATAATCCGTCAGGAAGAAAGAGCTGCTTATTTAAAAGAATTAGAAGATTTCAAAGCTTCAGAAAGAATTCGTACCGATACAACAATCGAAAAGATGCGGTTGTCGATTTATGGGAATGAAGTTGAAGCTGTCAGGCAGCAAGAGACGGAACGGCTTACTGCAGAACTTACAGAAAGAATCTCTGCTGAATTGAATGAGAGACTTTCTTTGGAATACGAAAAAATCAAGAACGATGAAATTACAGAGTTATATGAAAGTCTAAAGAAGAAGGCTTATGACGAAACAGAAGCGACAACTCAAAGGGTTAAATCAATTTCAAGTGCCTCTGCTCAGGTTATGATTATTGTATTAATTCTTGCTATTATAATCATCGGAATTCAAAAAATAATAGACCACCACAAACAAAAAGTAGCAGAAAAAGACCGGTTTGATTCTATTGTTGAAGAATACATAATCCGGCTTAAAGCTTATAATGGCGAATCATATCACATTACTGTAGAAATCAATAAAGTTTATGGGCAGAAAGATAAAGAAAAGAGTTTACACATGAATGCTTTGAAAGAAGCTGAAAATCGATACTCTGGAGATTTGAAAGAACTTCAGGAATACAAGGATGAGTTTGATACTTATACCTCTAAATTTCGAAGTTATTTTAAAGCTTGGAAAGAAGATAATTATCAACAAATTTCTGGCTTCCTAAAAGATATTTACCTCAACTACAAGAAAACAGGGCAAGAACTTTATAAATCCTTTGAGTTTCGCACTGATGCTGACAAAAAAAATGCGAAAGACCGCTTGGATATTATTTCAAAGGAATTAGAAGATTTTTCTAAAGACATAGAGCGGAAAAATGTTGATAAAGAATTTGTAAATGACAAGAAACATCTTGCAAAAGATTTTGCAGATTTAGCAAATAGCTTTAAAAAGGGAGAATTCTAAATGAGCAGAAAAATTATCTTTATCATAGCCTTGATGTCGGCTTCTTTCTTTTTAATTTCTTGTGGCAAAAAAGAATTCCCTGAAGAAAAAGAATTCTCGAAAGTGCAAAAACTCTATGATAAAAAGGGAATGGAGGGATTCTGTAAATATTTGGATAAGAATTCATATATTGCCGTAAAAGATTCTTCGGAGAATGATGCAACGCCTCTTTTGATTGCTTTGAAAGACGGAGATCTTGAAAAAGCAGAGCTCTTTTTAGGAAAAGGAGCCTCAGAATCAGAAATGGATTCCGCAGGAAAAGGCTTATTTGATTATGCTTTGCAAAGTCCTAATCCAGAATCAGTTAGTTTTGCAATTGAAGCACTGCCTATTCCTTTCTGGAATGTTGCAGATTCAAAAGAATGTCTTCCGCTTGTCAAAGTTATTGTTCACTGTTCAGATTTTGATGTCATTCAAAAATGCATTGATGTAACAAAAGATATAAACCATACAGACAAAGACGGTAAAACACCTCTTATGTATGCAGCACAATGCAATGCTGATGTCCGCACTGTAAAATATCTTCTTGATAAAGGCGCAAAAACAGACGCTAAGAACAGCAATGAATGGTCAGCATTGATGTATGCCGCCCGTTACAATCCAAATCCTGCCGTTATGGAAGATTTGATTTTGCGAGGAGCAAATTCAGAGCCTAATTCGGTAGGGCTTACAGTTACAATGCTTGCATCATGCAATCCAAATCCAGGTGTGCTTCTGACGCTGCTCAAATATAAAGATGAAATCAATGCTGCAACAGACAAGGGAAAAACAGCTTTGATGTATGCCTGCAAAAACAATCAGAGTTCGTCTGTCATAAAAATGCTTATCGATAATGGTGCAGATCTTAATGTAAAAGATTCAGACGGAAAAACTGTGCGTGAGTACATGTCTGCAAACACTTCACTTTCTGCAAGCGATATGGGTGTAGCTTGGAAAACGTTGGAAGAAAATGCGCTTGAACAAACAGCAGATGAAGATGCTGCAGGTGCAGAAATCGAAGAAGAATTATCAGAAGGAAATTGCGGTACAGATGAAAACGAAGCAACTCCTGACAGCATTGAACAAGCAGAAGGAGCAGAAGAATGACACAAGTTTTAGAAAAAGAGCTGTTCTCTCCAGATTTTTTGCAAAAAAATCCCGAATTACTCAAAATTAAAGAAGTCAATGTTGATGTTGATGAAAAACTTGCTTCGGCACTCGCCGAATACGAGGCCATCAAGAAGCAGATTGGCGAAATAGAAACTGAAGCTGTACTTGAAACTTGCAAGGAAACTGTAGTTGCAAACTTATGCGAAAAGTTTGCGATAAACCGCTTGATTGCACGTGGCGATAAGGATGGCGGAGAGGTAACAACTTTACATAATGCTAAAAAACAAGTATTCGCAAATGACAAAGATAGAAATCAGTTTAATCGGGAGTATGATTCTTATGCGTATCATGATGAAAACAAACTTTATCGAGAGCGAAAAGAAGCACTAAATAAACTTTCTGCTGAAGGCAAATTGCGTGATGATTACACAGGGAAAGATATTTCTGGCAAGCAATTTGTTGTAGATAAAAATGGAAATGTTCGAGAACAAAACAGATATGATGTAGAACATTTTAATTCAGCAAAGGGATTGCATGATAATGATGAAGTTCGCTTTGCAATGACAGAAGAACAATCTGCAAATCTTGCAAATAATGAAAAGAATTTAGGTGCAACGGCATCATCTATTAATCGCTCAAAAAGTGATAAAGATTTTGACGAATGGAAAAATACAAAACGAAAAGAATTCGATAATAAGACAAACGAAGAACTGTACGGTATTGATTCGCAGCTTGCTGATAAAAAAATAAAAGAATCTAAGGAATTCATCAAAAAAGAAGTTGCAAAGGCAAAATTCAAAAAATATTCAAACGAACTTACAACAACAAGCCTTTCTGTCAGCGGAAAAACATTTCTCTATTCTGCAATCGGTCAGATTTCTTTGGAATTCATAAGAGCTGTTTTTGATGCTCTTATTGAAGCTTTTAAGAACCGGCATACAAAGACATTGGCAGAACTGTTAAAGATTTTTAAATCTCGCATTGAAGACGCAATAAAACACATAAAATCAAACTGGAAAGAAATTCTTGCAAATTCTTTAGAAGGTGCTTTGATGAATTTCTTGAACAATCTGCTCGTTTTTGCAATAAATCTTGTAGCTACAACCCTCAAAAATGTTGTCTCAATGATTCGGGCAGGTTTCACCACGGTGTGCAGTGCAATAAAAATACTCTGTAATCCCCCAAAAGACATGACAGCAGATGAAAGAAATGAAGCAGTTTGCAAGATTCTTGTCTTTGGAATGGTAGAAGTAAGTTCACTTGCTCTAACAGAAACGGTAACAAATCTACTCCAAACGCTGGGGCTTCCCAAAAACATTACAGATGCACTTGTCTATCCTATGACCGCTTTGATGGGTGGAATTGTAGCATCCATCATTTTGGGCATAATGCAAAAAGCAAAGAACGATGCAAAAAAAGAGAAATTGCATGTTACGCTTATAGCTCAAAACAATGTTGTTCTGCAGGCTCAGATTATCCAGAACTGGTGTGTGTTGGCACAGGGTAATTACCTTCTAAAAGAAAAAGCAGAACACTTTGATGAAACAATGACAACAATAAAATCAGAGATGAATGGCAGAGAAAAAGAGATTGAATCAAGCCTTGATGAAACAGATGATATTCTAAAGCGAATAAGAAATTGTAGAGGATAAGATTATGGCAGTAAAAATTTTTGATTTTGATAAAGAGAATGATGTTCTTGACAGGCGTGAAATTCGTAGACGGCTTGGAATTGAAGAAGAATCTCATATAGCTCCGCCGTCTTCTTTTATTGTACAGGCTGTACCAAATACTCCAAATGGTACGGCAACCGCTGTGGCAACTGTTGAGAATAAACAACTGCGTTCGCAGGCAGAAGAAGAGGCCACAGCTCTTATGCAAAAGCTTGTTGATAATCAGAATCGTCTGGAACAATATCAGGCTGATGTAGAAAAAGCCAAGAATATCAAGAATAATGTTTGGAATCGTAGCAAAATAGAAAATCAGCGCAGAGTAAATGAACAACACATTGCTGAAATTCTGCAAGAGCAAAACGAGCTTATTCGAGGCGGAATAACGCTTACAATCAGAACGATTGAATTTGCAAGCTATCTTGGTGAATCACTTGCACATATGATAGATGATGGCTTTAGAACCCGTGATGGTCATTTTAAGAGGCTTTCTGGGCAGACACGCGAATTGGCCAAAAACTTGCTTGCACAAATTGAAGGGCAGAAAGCTCAACTCAAAGAAAACAAAGTACAAGGCTAATTGACTTTTCAATGATTTATCAGTATTTAGGCATTGATAATACTGACTTTTGATTGTAATGAAGTAAAAAATTACAACCAAAAGCTGGAAAAGGGAGACTGTGAAGTCCTTTCTGTAAATTCAGTAGGCTGTGGTAAAAAGTTTTAATGCGGGCATATCCCGCAAGCAGCTGACAGCCACTGTTACTTGTTTGAATATAAAATATCGCTGATTTTTTAT